>ENA-UEPH01000031-UEPH01000031.1-human-gut-metagenome-genome-assembly--contig:-NODE-31-length-152864-cov-12.408994_pt1 | contig 152864 bp, 112 predicted proteins | sample MGYA00242891_ERZ507898 | MGnify/ENA primary metagenome ERZ507898 (study PRJEB26167, sample SAMN06115411) | human gut metagenome | host: Homo sapiens | place: China:Guizhou | collected 2014-10-15...
TGGGCCATCAAGTCGAGGTATCCCGATGACTACCGGATGATGTTGCAGGCCTGGTATCCGGCTTTGCGCCATTCCGATTATGTCGTGACCTACCATGTGCGTCCCTTCTCTGTGGAAGAGGCCAAGGCCCTGCTTTATACCAAGCCGCAGCAGCTTTCGTTGGAAGAGATGTTCCTGGTGGCACAGACCTACGAGCCTGGCAGCAAGGAGTTCAACGAAGTGTTCGAAATAGCCGTGCGCATGTTCCCGGACGATCCGACGGCCAATCTTAATGTGGCCTGTGCGATGATAGAGTCGGGGCAGTACGGCCGTGCGGAAGCCTATCTGGCCAAAGCCGGCAACTTGCCCGAAGCGGTGCATGCCCGTGGGGTGATGGCTGCCAGGCAAGGGCGTGAGGACGAAGCGCGCCGCCTGTTCGGGCAGGCGGGCCAGGCCGGAGTGAAGGAGGCGACGGAGAACCTGCGGCTGATGGATATGGAGTGAAACGTATGCGTTAGATAATATAAAAGAGAGTATTAAACATTTTATTAACCAAAACAGATTTAAAAATGAAACTTAAGTATTTGTTTTCAATGGCTATGGCCGGATTCCTATTTGGCGCATGCTCCAGCGACGACGTGGTCGTGGGCGACGGTGGCCAAGATGGTGCGGTGGTGGTACAGCCCGGCGAAGAGGGATTCCTCAGCATGTCTATCAACTTGCCGACGGCTGTGGGCGTGAAGCGTGCAGCGGGCTACGACGACGGTACGCCGGATGAGTACCAGGTGAACAGTGCCAAATTGTTGGTGTTCTCCGGTGAGTCTGAGGCTGCTGCAACGTTGCACCGGGTGTATGACTTGGATGTCAGTGCCTTCACGAAAAACGACGAGACCCAGATTACTTCTTCTGCCAACATCGTGCAGGATATTCTGGTGCCTCCTACGGGAGAAGGGCAGCAAACGCCCAATTATTATGCCATGGTCGTGCTGAACGACAACGGGCTGTTGCCCAGTGAGGGCGATGCGTCCGGCACGGAATTCCACCAGAAGACTTTCAAGGAAGTCAGTGAGTTGGCCAAGGATTTGGACGAAAACACTCTGCGGACTCACGGCGGCAATCCCAGCTTCTTCATGAGCAATGCGCCCATGTACAGTGTGGCCGGGGGTACTACGCGTCCGGCCGATAACGGCAAGGTGACCACTTTGGCCGAAATCGACCAAACTAAGATTTTCCAGACCGAACTGGAAGCGCGCCAGAACCCTGCTGTCACGGTGTATGTGGAGCGTGCCCTTGCCAAAGTGACGGTAAAGGCCGATAATGACAAGCTGAGCGACGATGCCAATGAGAACCTTGTCGGTTATACGGTTAGCGGGTGGACGCTTGACAACACGAACAAGTCCACTTACCTGGTGCGCAATGTGGCACCTGAAAACTTGACTACGGCACAATCGGCATGGTGGCAGTACAACAATACAACGGCAAATTACTATCGTTTCGTGGATGCAGCGGCCGTAGAGACGGGTGTCTCATTTTATCGTACCCATTTCGGTATCGACCCCAACTATGCCGTGGATAATGAGTATGCTACGGGAAGTTTGTTGAACAAGGTGGCTAAGACCATTCCGGCGGACGGCCTGACCCCGGCCGGCGAAACTCCCCGCTACTGTCTGGAGAATACTTTCGATGTGAAACACATGACGGAACAGAACACTACCCGTGTGATCGTGGCAGCCACATTGGAAATCGACGGGGCTGAGGACAATGGCGACTTTTATTTGCTGAACAAGAACACCGCCACGATTTACCAAAAGTCAGGCGTGGAGAACGAAGTGAAACGTTTGTGGATGAATTATTTCCAGACTATCATTTCTACGTATGTCAAGAAGGGAGAGTTTAAGGCGGAAAATGTGACCGTGACCCTGAGCAACGCAACGGGTGCCGCACAGGCCGACGGTGGCTATACGACGGTGACGGGCATTGTAATGGATGCTGATAACGTGGCAGACCTTGAATACCAAGAGGGCAAAGGCATTGCTGACATAAACGCCGCAGCCGCAGCATATCTGTCTACGTTGAACGATATGCTGACCATCTCCTATTACAAGGGCGGTGTGGCTTACTATCCGGTGCTGATCAAGCATTTCGGAGACACTGAAACGCCTTGGACTATGCCTACTGGCGGAGTTTTGGAGTCTTATCCCGGAACGGATGCCGCCAACAATTGGCTGGGACGCTACGGTGTGCTCCGCAACACGTGGTATACCGTCAACGTGACGGGCCTGAAAAACATCGGTTTCTGCGAAGTGCCTGACGCAGGTACGCGCTATGACGACCCGTTGGACCAATACATTGCAGTGGAAATCCATATTTTGCCTTGGGCGACACGCTCTCAGGATGTGGAACTATAAAAGCGTCTTGCAGAAGATGAATGAATAAAGTGAAATAGGGGGAGGCCGCATGGTCTCCGGGCTTTCCGGCCTCCCCTTTTTGGGAATGGGAAAGGAAGTGCGCCCTTGGGGCGCGATCCCTCCGCAGGGAGGGAAACGGGACGTTCCGCCGGTCCCGGAACCAGTCGGGCGGGAACATAGAAACGGCAAGGATTTGCCCAACGGAAGAGGAAACCATGAGGTGGAGCCGCATGTGCGGCAAAGCCCACTATATATAAAAAGGAAAAAGAACGAAGGAAAGAATGTTGAACGAAAAACAAGGATATATGAGGGATAAGATGAAAAAATGGTTTGCGGCGTGGTGCGGCCTGACGGCGGCGTGCGCCATGACGACCTCCTGTTCGATGATGCAGGACGACTTGGACGATTGCCCCACAGGGCTGTACCTCTCCTTTAAGTATGACTACAACCTGCAGCGGGCCGACATGTTCAACGACCATGTGGGTGCCGTCACGGTGTATGTCTTCGACGAGGAAGGGCGGTATGTGACGAAACAGGAAGAGGCTAACGTGCCGGGGCATGCCCCCCTTTCTTCCCCGTTGTACACGATGCGCATGAACCTCGCCCCGGGCAAGTACAAGTTTTTGGTATTGGCCGGGCAGAAGGATTACGAGGCCCAACTGGCCGGGGGAGGTGCACGTTTCGTGCGCCGTGAGCCGGGTGCGGGCGACGCGATGGAAGGAGCGTTGGACGTGACGCTGGACCGCGTGGCGGGCGCGTCGGGATGGGAGGTGGCGCATGGCGGCCTGCCTCTGGACACTTTGTGGCACGGCATGGAGCTTTCCGCCGCAGAGGTCTTCGAGGGAAAGCCCACCTACGATACCATCTCCTTGGTGCGCGACACAAAACACATCAACGTCAGCCTGCGCGAGATAGATGACCCCACGCAGATGGACGTGGCCAACTATGAATTCCGCATCATCGACCGCAATGCCCGTATTCTTTGGGACAACTCCCTGGACGAGGCTGAGCAGGTGGCCTACACGCCCTACGCGGCGTGGAACACGGACGACCGGGTACCGGCAACCGACGCCGAAGGAAACGACTTGGGTCAGCCCGGACACATCGCCCACGTGGAGTTCATGACCTCGCGCATCCTCTACCACGAGGATGCGGCGGACGACGGCATCTTGTCGGTGACGAACCGCGAGACGGGTGTGGAGGTCATCCGCGTGAACCTGCCCGACATGCTGTGCCGCCTGCGCAAGTATGCGGACATCTACCGCTATTCGCCGCAGGAATTCCTCGACCGGGGGTATGACTACCAGATGGACTTCTTCCTGAAAGGGGGGGAACTGGCTTACGTGAACATCGGCATCAGCGTGTTGAACTGGAGCGTGAGGGTGCAGTTCGAGGAACTTTGACGGCGGCGGAAAAACGCACTTTTAAGAACATAAAAGGATGGTTTGGAAATGAAGAAAGCATATCATATCATGGGAGGGTTGCTGTGCGGTGCATGTCTCGGCCTCGCTGCCTCGTGCGGGCAGATGGAGGACGAGGCGTGGGGCAACGGCCGGTGTGACGCGATGGAAAACGCGGAGGTGCGAGAAGGAACGATGTTCCTCGACGTGAGGCTTTCCGTGGGCGACGGCGGACCGTCGAAACGGGCCAACCCGGCCGGAGGAGAGGACGGTGACGGGCGCGAACCGGGCAACGACGACGAAAACGCGGTGACGGGGCTTACGGTATTCTTGTTCCCCAACGAGGCGGATCTGAACTCGGAGACGGGACGTGCCCAGCGGGTGTTGGCGGCTTACTATTTCGATGGCGGCGACTTGTCGCAGGTCGGTACGGGTGTAAACGTTTCATACGCGACGAAAAACCCATTGGACGTGTCCGACTTGAATTTGGACCAATGTAAAGTGCTGGCCGTGGTGAACGCGGATTATTCGGGAAACTTCGAGAACGGCACGTGGACGACCTTGGCCGACTTGCGCGACTGGCAGACCGGGAACGACTTGTGGCGGGAGGCCGCAGACCCGCAGAATATCCGGAAGACGAATTTCCTGATGTCTTCCACGGAACTGGCCACGGTGACCGACATCCGGAACAGTACGGAGGCCAGTCCGGCCAAGGCTGTGGTATATGTGGAGCGGTTGGCTGCCCGGGTGGACTACCGGACGGGGCAAGATGTGTTCGACGTGGTGGATGGCGGGCAAAATACCGTGGGCGAGGTGGAGATTACAGGTGCCGCCCTTGTCAACCGGTTGGACGGTGATGTGAACCTGCTCAAGCATGTGTCTGACGACTATACGGAGGAGGTGGCCGATGCTGCAATCGGACGGGAAGAGGCCGCAGACGGAGGCCGTGCCACCAACTGGGTGGTGGACGCCTATGAGACGGCAGACAAGAAATTCGGGGACTTCCTGCCCACACTGACGGAGGATGCCGGATGGGAGGACTTGTTCTCTAAGGGACTACCCATGACGGCAAGCAACGGGACGGAATGGAACTGTCTTGGCTACGTCCGGGAGAATACGAACCGGATACAGGGGGCGGACGAGTTGCGCCGCTATGCCACGGGCGTGGTGTTCCGGGCGCAATACAATGTGAAGGCGGACGGATTTACCGAAGGTGGCGACATCTTCAAGTATGGGAACGGCCTCTACGCCACGTTGGAGGCCGCCGGCGAAGCCGCCGGTGCGCCGGAAAGCATGACCGTGGAGGACTGCGCCGGGTACGGCATCACGTATTACCCGAAAGGTGTGTGCTATTATACTTATTGGATCAAGCATGCCGATGACGGAGATGACACAGCGTTCGGCACGATGGAATACGCCATCGTGCGCAACAACCTTTACCAACTGACTGTCACGTCGGTAAGCGACATAGGTGACCCGCAGCCCGGTGACAGTGAATTGACGATAGAAGTGGCCGTGAGGAATTGGCAGGCGATGGACGAAGAGAATGTAGATTTACAATAAAGAAAGGAAAAAGATATGACGAAGAAGGTGCGCTATATGTATGAGGCGGTGTTGACCGTATGCCTTTCTATGCCGATAGGCTGCGTGCAGGAAAGCGGCACGGAGTATCCCGGGTCGGAAGCGGACGGGGCGGCTACGGCCGTGGTGACCTTACAGGTAGGGGCTGCGGGTAATGTGCAGACCCGGGCTTACGGGGGTGACGGTGCGGCCATCGCCGGGGAATTCATGAACACCTTGGAGCTTTTCATCGTGGACGGCCAAGGCGTGGTGGAGAAAGTCATCCGCGCCACGGGCGATGCGAATTTTGTGCCGGAGGACAACGGGCGGGGCGGTTGCGAGACGGACTATTCCACCACCGTGACACTCCGCACGGGGGCCAAGACCATCTATGCTTTTGCCAATCTGGACGGCCATGCGGATGTTGAGGGGAAAAATTTGGGGGAGGTGTTAGGCGGCATCAAGGAAGGAAGCCTTTGGGCGGATGCCGGGATAAACGACGGTACGGCCGTGGCTGACCCCGCTTCGAAAATAAATTTGGCGGACGTTTTTATCCCCATGGCAGCGCGGCGCGAAGTGAGCATACCTGTGAGCGACGGGACGGTGCGCCTCGAATTGGTGCGCCTCGTCGGGAAGGTGCGTCCCCGGTTGACGAACGACAAAGGAGGGGACGTGCGTGTGACTTCGCTCTCCATCGGGGACTTTGCCGACCGCGTCGCCTTGTTCGAGGGCGGGAGTGCGGGCACGGTGTCGTTCGACAGGACACGCCTTTTCACACTCGACCGCACAGTGGGGGCTGCTCCCATGGATTTGTACGGCACGGGGGACGACGGACAGGCTGTGCTCTCGTCCGGAGGAAAGGGGATGCCGGAAATTTATGTGAACGAAACAGACGGCAGTACCCCGTTCCGGATTACGTTGACGATAGACGGTGACGAGATGGCGGGGAAGACTGTGGCCACAGCCGTGCCGCGCAACCATTACCTGCCTTTGGCCTTGAACCTGTCCGATTTCCGTTTGGCGGTGACGGCCTACGTGGCTCCCATCGGCGGTTACCCGGTGGCGGTGATGACGGAGCCTTCGCTGACGGACCATTACGAAGTGGACGTGCCGGAAGGTTGCCATTTCGAGGTGGAAGGCACGTTCGGGCGCACGGAGACCGCAGACATGCCGGTCACATCGTGGGCGTGGACCGTGCCGCAGGCATCTGCCGGCCTTGTGGCGGTAGAGAATGAAACGGCCATCCCTCTGGTGGGTTGGCTGACGGCTTTGCCCGGCAAACAGGCCACGTTGGAGTTCAGCGTCGCCACGCCCCACGCCAAGAAAGGGACGCTGACGCTGACCACCGTGCCGTTGGGCGACATGGACGGCTACGGGCTTGTAAACCGGCGCAGTTTGCCGGGGTGGACAGAGAATGCACAAAAATACGAAAGGGTAAACCTGAGCTATAATTAAATAAGGAGGAGATTCGGTTATGAAAGAACTTCGGATTTTATATAAGGTCATCGTGGGGATTGTGGGAACAGCTTGGCTTGCCGTGCAACCGGCAGCCGGTCAGGTTAATGGGAATAGATATAATACCAATTATTCAGACCGTACCATCCAGCATAAGGCGACCGGCACGACCAAGAATAAATGGTTCCAAACGCGTGAGGCCACAGGAATGTCCGCTTCGGCCAAGGCCATGGATACGTTCAACGACGAGGTATGGTCTTTCAATGTTTACGGGCACGACGTACAGGCCGCCCATACCTTTACTGACACGTTGTATGTACACAAGGGGCGTTCGGTGACGTTGAACCTGCCTACAGTCTCGAGCTCGGGAGAACAAAACAGTGCGCAGAAATACCAACGATGGTACAACTTGGTGACGGACGGGCTTTTTCGTACGGGGAATACAGGGAACCAAGTTCAGGATTTGCTTACCCCGTCGAGCGGAACGGTTTACCGCCTTGCAAACGGTTACGTGGGCGGACATGGTTTGTTGGGATCAAGCAGCATTATGTATAAAGCGAATTTTTATTATCCGACGAACCAAGAGTTTGGGCGATGGAATGTTGAGAACGGCGAGTATGGTAACGCGATGTATGTCGTGGCATGCGACCTTTCCGGCTATATGGATTTTACCAATACCTTTGTGGAAGGACAATCAGGGCGGCTGAGTTTTATGCCCAACAGGGGGAATCCCATAGAACCGACGTTGTCCTTGCGTGCCGTGTATGTGATAGTGGGGGTGGACGACGTGGATGCGGAAAAGGACTTTCCCGACAACCCGGATTTCTGGACCAAAGGGCACGGGAGGCTGTCGAGCACGGAATACCAGGGAGGCAACGCCACCGGAAAGAAGTTTCTGGAAGAATATGACATCACTTTCCCTTGCGACCATATTTCCGACCACACGGACGAGGTGGTGACCTTGAGCAAAAGTGCGATGGGATATGGATTGCCGGGCGTGTCAGGCAGTTCTGATGTGAACCTCTCTGTGCAACTGGCCGACAATGGGGCAGGGTTGAGTCTCCAAACGAAAGACCTGTCCGATGAAAACCGGGTTATCAAATTCAGGAAGCAAGGCGTGGACGGAAGTACCCCTTGGAGCGTGACGGACGGAAGCAAGGCCACCATCGTGGTGACGAAGACCGTGAACCGTACGACGTACAATATCGCCAAGTTCAACCTCACCTTCCGCAAGGACACGCGGTTGTTGACGCAGCACCAGTTGGAGCGGATTGACACGCGCGACGGGAATGTGGCAACACAGACTTGGTACATGCCCACACGCACACCCCGTTATTTAAGGGAAAACTACCAGTTGCTGACCTCGCGTACGTTCGATTACGACCCGGCGGTGGCTGCTGATTATGGGTCGGATATGTATTATCCTTATCCCTTGGAATGGGGCTACAGTTCCTATGCGTTCTTCGACGGGTCTCTCAAAACTGATTTTGACGGGTCTACAAGTAATAATTCTGATTATGGAAACCAACCTTTTGTGGAATGGGGTAGTTATGCCATTACCAATTCGTATGTGGGGTATAATGATATGGTTAATTTAAAAGGAACCACTCCGGATCCCTATTTGGGTGGTCGTGGGGAAGAAGGCGACAAATCGGAATATTTCCTTTATGTGGATGCGGCCGATTTGCCAGGTTCTATTGTCACGCTGCCTTTCGCGGTAAACCTTTGCCGGGGATCAGAGTTGTTTGTCAGTGCATGGGTAAAAGGAGCCGGAGCAGCAGGTACCGAGGATGCGGCCATGCTTTTTACCATCAACGGCATCGATGCGGACGGGAACAAGACTCCGCTGTACAAGCAGTCCACGGGGCAAATCCGTACCACGACGTATATGACGAGGGCAAGTTCTACAGAATATACGGGGAATAACGGCTATGGGACAGGTACGAACGACTGGTATCAGATTTTCTTCTCGTTTATCAACGATGATGAAAAGAACGCGGGTTTCGTGTCATACGAGTTGCAGGTGGACAACAACTGTGCCAGTACGAACGGCGGTGACTTCTACCTGGACGACATCGAGGTGTTTATCGCCCAACCTACGGCAGAGGTGGAACAGTTGGAATACACCTGCGTCAACGACCGCACGCCCTTGAATATCACGTTGGACTGGAACCAACTTTGCGAACGCCTCGGCATCGATGAAAGTTTGACGCATGGCAATGCGGCTGAAGGCATAGATTTCTGTTTCATCGACACTGTGAAGTATGCCCGGTTGTTGGCCGATGCCGGAACCCGGCAAGACAGTATCGAAGCACTGAAGGACGCGATAGTAAACGTGGGGGCGGCTGATGACGAATCGGAAGGTTACGACGAACCTATAGTTTCCTTGTTCTTTTACCTCGATTGGGAAAAAAATGACCCGTATCCGAAACATCAGGTCGGGGCTGACGGTCGTAAAATATATAACATCGCATACAAGCATAAAAAGGACGACGGAAATTTCTATTTCTATGCCACGGGAACAGAGGCGGAAAGTAACCGCAAGTTGTCTGTCGACTTTTACTCCGACCTTTCACCCAACCGTCCGTACCTGATGCTGATTATCGACCGCGACCTACAAAAGGGACAGGCCACGGCGGAGGATTTCTACGATATGATGGACGACCCTTGCGGCATCAAGACACTGTTCTACGTGACCTCCCAAACCATGGTGAAGGTGAATGGCGAGGTGCTCGACCCGCAGACCGATTTCTGCGAGGGGCAGGTGTTCAGCTTCGGGGCACAAATCCGCGTGCCGACCGGTTTCAATGACGAAGGGGAACAGCAGTTTGTCGTGTTGAACGAAGGCGTGTATTTCGACTGGTTCTTCGGAACGGAGGATGAATTCACGACAGGCAACATGGAGTATGGCAATGTGTCTTTATTTAATGCGTTGCAGTGTTTCCGCGAGCATTATCCCGATGCGGAGACCTTGGATGGCGTGGTGCCTCAACAAGCGGATGAGGATAAGCCGGAACTGACGCAGGATCATATCGACCTCATCCGCCATTACCTGACCGTGGAAGGCGATGCGGGCGGCCTGAACCATCCGCTCGTCTTGCACCGCGAGAACTTGGACATCCGGATATTGGAGACGGGCTTGCAGTTGGTGGTGTATCCCATACATAAGGATTTCCCTCCTGCGGAAGCAGGCATTACCGATGAACAATGGACAAGGGTCTGTACGAGCTACGTACCTTTGGAATTGCATGCCAACGGGAAGGCCCCGACGCTGTATGCCGGCTTTAACCATATCATGGACTATCCGGCCGGTTACAACCCGGCCTTGCGTATCGGGCTGGACCAGATAAAGCGGGTGAAATGCGACGGAGGGCAGAGTACGAACACGCTGCGGATAGACCTGCGCGATGCTTCCTACGTGAGCGACGGCGTGGATCGGTTGGGCCTGATAGACTATAATCCGGGTACGGACGAGGTGGATTATACGCAGGTGTATCTCGTAAACACGGATGACCCACAGTATGAACGTTACTTTGCCAACACCACGCCTGAAAACTTTAACGAATTCATGCTACCTATCGGGAAGTTGTCGGCTCTCGTAGGCGAAGAGTATGAGGTAGGGGGAGGCTTTGACAACCATGCCGACCTTGGGTTCTTCTTGGATGAACAGCAACTGGCGGATGGGACTACGTTCACCTTTTCCCCACGTGAAGGGTACTATTATACTTTTATCGTGCATTTCGAGGAAAAGACCGGTGGTGGAGAGGCCACGACCAGTTGTTGGGGCTCGTTCCCGGTGACAATGAAGGTAGTGCCCGAATATCTCGTGTGGGACGACAAGCAGGCCGGGGAAAATGGAGTGGCCACGGGCAACTGGCACGAAGACGGCAACTGGCGGCGCGCAAGCAAGGGTGACTTGCACAAAGCGCAGACTGACAATACTTACGAGGAATATGCGGACGGAGACGGACGGGCGTTCACGCCGATGTTGTTTTCCAAGATCGTCATGCCGAGAGGCTCGAAAGTGGAACTGTATGCGGCGGGTTTGTCGCATTCGGGCAACGGACAGGAATGGGTGACGCAGCGTCCGCAGCATATCGGTGCACCGACAGACAACATCCAATATGACCTGATGGCTTACGACCATAAGGCAGATGGCAGTCAATTGGAGACCGAGCCGTTCCGTGTGAGCATGGCGGACGAGATCCATTTCGAGCCGGAGGCTGAGATGTTGCATGCCGAATACCTTTATTATAATAAGGCTTACACGGACGTGGAACTGGAGGGCGGACAGTGGTACACTTTGGCTTCGCCCTTGCAGGAAGTGGTGGCCGGGGATTTCTATACGAAACGGAGCGGGCGAGAGGATGCCGGATACTTTACGGGAATTTCGTTCGACGGCTCGGAGAACGACCGTTTCTCCCCGTCGTTCTACCAACGGGCGTGGAAGGATGATGCGGAGACGGTTCCGCTGCAAACGCGGCAAGACGGCGTGAAAAATGTGGCTGTGGCCGGAAACTGGAGTGCGCTTTACAACGACGTGGACGAGCGTTATCCTTCGGGGTGGGGCTTCTCGTTGAAAGTGCAGGACCTTGCGGACGAGGCCGGAGGCAAAGTGTTGGTGCGTTTGCCTAAGGAGGATGACTCTTATCGGTACTACAGCCAGGACGGCGCGACATCTGGACATACGACCGGAATAAGAAGGAACGAGTCCGCTGTGGGTAAACTGAAGTCGGATAGTTTGTTCGTGAGGAAACTTACACCGGATTATGGTTGGGGGAATATTGTGGATGGGGCACTCGAAGTAGGGCTTGGGACTTCTGCCGCAGGTGGTTATTACTTGGTGGGCAACCCGTTCATGTCGCATTTGGACGTGGCCGAGTTCCTGACGGTCAACAGCGATGTCTTGGAACGGAAATATTGGTATGTGGAGAACGGAGTGCAGGATGCGGCCGTGGCCGCTGCGCAGGGCGATCAAGGATGGATTTCTGTGGCGGAAGGTGCATCGGGTGCTGCCCTTGTGCCTCCCATGCGTTCTTTCTTTGTGAAGAAAGCGGAGAACGCCGCAGGCCGTACGGTGAAATTCACGGCGGGCATGCAGGCCTTTGCGCCGGAAGCAGCCGGAGGAAATGTCAATGCCAACCTGTTGCGCTTGACGGCCACGACGGAAGACGGGCGCGAGAGCCGTGCCGTGGTGGTCTATGCGGACGGGGCTTCCGAAGACTATGTTTCAAGCGAAGATGCCGAGCTCTTCCTCGACTCCAACTTGGGCGATGTGCCTTCCGTCTACACTGTGGGCGGCACGCAGGCCCTGAGTGTCAACGTGACCCCGGCCACGAAACGGATTCCGTTGGGCGTGTACGGTGCGGAGGACGAGGCGGTGGCCTTGCGCTTCGAGGGTACTGACGTTTGTAACGGGGCAGAGCTATACGATGCGCTGACGCAGGTTCGTACCGCACTTTACGACGGTATGGAAATCACGGTGCGCACGAACGAGGACGGGCGTTATTACATCGTGCCTGCGGGGACGGGGCTTAAAAAGGAAAAAGAAGCCGGTGATGAGTTTGCGGTCTATTCCGTGCGTTCCGGTGAAGTGGTCGTGGCTTCGTCTGTGGGCAGCCTGGCTTCGGTGAAAGTCTATACGGTCGGTGGCGTGCTGATGGCGGAGGAAACATGTGCGGAAGGCACAACCATATGCAGGTTGGCCGTGAAAGGAAATGAGAATTATGTGGTGCAAGTGACGAATGTCTACGGAAAGAAAGCCGACGTGAAACTTCACGTGAAATAACATGAATATGTTTAAGGGGAAAGTGTGTTTTTTCCCCATATAAGTAAAAGCCTCCCTACGTTATAAAACGTGGGAGGCTTTTTGGGCTGTATAACCATGCGATAACAATGTGGGTCAAATCAGTATCATGCCGGCTTCCTTGCATTCCCGGCGCATTTCTTCAGGCCAGATGCTCGATTGGGTTTCGCCTACATGTGCTTTGTGGAGCAGCACCATGCACAGGCGGCTTTGCCCGATACCGCCACCGATGGATTGGGGCAGAGTACCATCGAGCAGCCGACGGTGGAAATAAAGGTTCTTACGGTCTTCTTTTCCGCTCAGTTGCAGTTGTCGAAGTAAAGCTTCTTGGTCTACGCGGATGCCCATAGAGGAAAGTTCGATGGCGCGGCCCAATATGGGATACCAGATGAGCAGGTCTCCGTTCAGTCCGGCCAAGCCGGTACGTTTGTCAGTAGTGGAGTAATCGTCGTAATCCGGAGCACGTAAGTCATGCTCTTTTCCGTCGCCCAGCTTCCCGCCGATGCCGATAATGAATACGGCACCGTACTCCCGGCAGATGGCATCCTCACGTTCTTTCGGGGTGAGGTTGGGATAACGCTGGCGAAGTTCCTCGGCATGTATGAAATGTATGTCCTCCGGCAGGAATGCTTTCAATTGTGGGTAGGTCTCGCAAATAAAGAATTCCGTGCGTAGGATGGCATTGTAAATGCGGTTGACGATTTTTTTCAGATATTCCGTGTTGCGGCTGTGGGACGGCATGACACGTTCCCAATCCCACTGGTCTACGTAAAGCGAATGCAGGTTGTCCATTTCTTCGTCCGCACGGATGGCGTTCATGTCGGTGATGATGCCGTATCCCGGTTCCACATTATACTCAGCCAGTGTGACCCGTTTCCATTTGGCCAGCGAGTGAACCACCTCCGCTTGTGCCTCATTCATGTCTTTGATGGGGAAAGTGACAGGACGTTCCACTCCATTCAGGTCATCATTCATTCCTAACCCCTTGAGTACGAATAGGGGAGCAGTCACCCTGCGTAAACGCAGTTCGGTGGATATGCTACTCAGGAAGAAGTCTTTTATTTTCTTAATGGCAATTTCTGTCTGCTGCAAATCCAACAGCGCATGATAGTTTTCCGGTTTGATTAAATGACTCATTGCTTTATGACGTTAATTGATTTCTTTCAGAATGTTCTGCAAAGATAGCGTATTTTTGTTAACGTGGAAGCGGATAAAGTGTTTTTTGTGTCTATATGATAATTTTTATTCTACGGATTAATTTTTTGAAATAGTTTGGTGCGTCTTTGTTTTTTTCTTAATTTTGCATCGTTTTTAAGGCTCCGTAGCTTAGCTGTATAGAGCGTCAGATTCCGGTTCTGAAGGTCGAGGGTTAGAATCCCTCCGGGGTCACGAGAGGAAAGTCCTTCACAATCTATGGATTGTGAAGGACTTTTTTTATGTTTTGTATTTGGGGATTTTTGTGTGTTTTCGTTTTCTGCTTTCCAACGGGTTCAGACTAAAAAAAGATAGCCGTCTTTCACAAGACAGCTACCTTTACATTAACCTAATTTCAATAATGAAAAACAATTCTTATTCCGTTCATGCTCGCTTGCATGATTGCTCTCTTAGTAAGAGAGCAATGGGGCTTCCCATTGCATTAATTTATAGAGATTTATGTTTTTGGATGGAACGATTTCATCAACATTTGGAAGCGTTTGCGAACGAAAAAAACAATCCCATATTTTGCAGGTTCGCTGATTTTGCTTAATTTTGTCGGTGAAGAAGGTTTTTTATTCCACTTGTATATCTCTTACTAAGAGATATATTTTTTTCTCCCTGATAGATAGTATTTTGTATTTTTTTGATGCCTGCTTGTTTTTGTTTGACCTGAAGGACGGGGTTAGGTGTTTAGGTATTTATAGAAAACCGGTTTGTAACGCCTGAAAAGTTGTAGTATTTTCTCTGTATATAAGGACTGGGGTGTGGGTTCCGGCTCCCGGATGAGATGTTCGATAAGTAAGTTGACATTATGGGCCCAGAAAATGAATGTACGGTTGGGGTGGAAGGTCGAACTGAATTCTAATAAACGGTCCAAAGAGAAACTGGTGGAGATAATACCAGCTCCAGCACACATGGCATCGTAGGCATTGCATTCCTGTTCTATATGCGCCGGAACCATCAAGACAGGCTTGCCCATGTAAATAGCTTCGCAGATAGATTCGAATCCGGCGGTACTGGCATAGGCACGACATCCGCTCATTTGTTTCAGGAAGGCGTGGTCGTCTAATGGATAGAAACTCAGCGTGTCGTCGATGTGGCAGACTTCCGTTTCGTTTTTGCGGTCCCAAAAGAAACGAAGAGGGATGTGGGGATACGCTTTATGCCAGGCCATAACTTGGGACGAGAATCCGGAATTTACCATGTAACCATGGATGTAATGGCCTTCGGATACCGTTTGTTGCAGAACTTCTTTGCGCAAGAGAGGGGGGACGACGTAGATACGTTGCTTTTTATCATCGGCCATCCTGCTGAAAGAAAGAGCCAGCATACGGTCTGAACCGATAGCCGTAAGCCGTGTGAACATTTTCAGAAGTCCGAGTTGAGTACGGTTTACCCGAGGAAAACGAAAGTCTTTGTGGAGGAAAAGATATTGGTGTCCGATACATATCTGTCGGGTTTCGGGACGACAGAACAGGTAGGTCAGCCCGGTCAGCAGTTCGTAAAAGTTGACCACGATGTCCGCGCCGGAGGCTTTGATGCGTTGGCGGATGAACAGGATGCTTCGGGAGAATGCCGGCAAGCGCACGATATTATAAAGTATGCTTCCCGTCAGGTTGTTTTTGCGGTTGGCAGGGGTAGGCAGGAAGTTCGGACTCTCGAAACGACTGAGGGGAGCTTTGAGTTTTTGCCGGAAAAATGTCGGTAGTTCCCGGTTACGGCTCTTGCCGACAAGTACTTCTACGACCTCGTGCCCTTCGCGTAGCAGATGTTCTTCGAGTGTGAGAGCTTGCGTCAGGTGCCCCCTTCCTTCTCCTTGCACGATAAACAGGAATTTCATGAGGCTATGGTCAGTAAATTGGTGGCCGGTGTGTCTTGCGGGAGGCTGTCGGCGACGTCCGTATAGAAAATGATGTTCCAATGTCCGTCTTCATCTTCGGCCAGTGCGGAAAGGGTCTCCACCCAGTCGCCGGAATTGAGGTAATGTATGCCTTCGTATTCGGTATTATCCGGATGATGGATGTGTCCGCAAATGATTCCGTCGTATTTGCGGGCACGGGCAAATTCGGCCAAGGTGTGCTCGAAGTCCGAAATATAGTTGACGGCGGACTTCACTTTTTGTTTTACATGCTGCGAAAGCGAATAATAAGGTTTGCCGTGTCGTACGCGGTAACGGTTGTAGAAACTGTTGAAAGCCAACAGGAGAGTATAGCCGAGGTCACCCAACAGGGCGAGCCATTTCATTTGTGTCGTGACCCGGTCGAATATATCACCGTGAGTGACGAAGTAACGTTTGCCGCCGCTTTCCAGTTCATAGTCTTTCACGATGCGGAGGTTGGCGAACGTGAGAGGAGTCAGATTGTCCAGAAAATCGTCGTGGTTCCCGCGGACGTAGATGATTTCGGTGCCTTGGCGTTCCATCATTTTCATCAGTACTTTAAAGAAACGGGTGTGTCGGGGCTGCCATTTTCTCGTACCGCCTTTTTTCAGATGCCATCCGTCAATGATGTCGCCGTTGAGAATCAGGCGGTCGCAATCGACGTGGCTCAGGAAATGGCTGACTTCTTCTGTTTTGGAATGCGAGGTACCCAAATGAATGTCGGAGAGCACGAGCGTGCGGTAATGCCTTCTTTGTTCCATGTGCTTCTGTTTTTTTAGGACGCTACAAAGTTAGGCGTGGGATATGACAACCCGGTTTCTTTTCGGTGAGAATACGGTAACAAAGCGAAAAGAGACTTATTCCGTCGGGAACGAGTCTCTCTTTCGAACAGTTGAATATTGAGGTTAATGTTGGATAGTCTTTTTATGTCCTACGATGTAAATGCCTTTAGACAATCCCCTTGTGGCTTGCTCGGCGGGGACATTGCTACGCAATTTCATGCCTTGCAGGTTGTACACATCGACATTTTCTGTATCCGCTTCACCGAGGATTCCCGATACGTCGTTTATGATTTCGTCTTTGCTGTATAGTTTTACCTGATCGATGTATAGGCGGGTGTTGTAGGCAGCTCCTACTCCGGCTGTGGTTTCGAGTCCCATGCTGACGGTCACCTGCGTTTCCGTCTCAAGCGAAAAAGGGCATTCCACAGTTTCCCAATGGTTGGCTAACCGGGGATATTTGTATATTTCCGTGTCGCCGAAACGGATGCCGCAACGGGAATAATTGAGGTTGTCGCCGGTCGTGGCGATGGTGTAATCGTTGATGTGCCGCATTTCGTTGGCGCACACGTATTGTGCCAGAAAACTCAATTTGTATTCGCCTTTGGGCAAGGTGAAGGTTTGCGAGATGCTGTTATTGCCGCTGTCCCAGGAGTTCAGGATGCTCAGGCAGCGTTTGCCGCAGGCATCATCCGTGGCAGGAGCCGCCATGATACTGGCCGAATTGCCCACGTTGGACGGAGATACGCAATACATGGTGGTGCTGTAAGGCATGGAATACAGTACGGCGAAGTTGGAGCCGCCTTTCAATCCGTTGCCGGGTGTCCAACCTTGGATGGGCAGGACTTGCGGCCATTTGCTGTCGGCAGCTTTGACCGTATTAATGTAGCAAGGATCGTAGACCACTCCGTTCAATGTCACTTTGCTTTCCGTTCCATAGGTCTGGTCTTCTTCAAAACCGGGATTGGAGAGAAACTGTGCGGTGACATCGAAAAACTCCTCCTGTTCTTCTTTGAGGTCTACGGTTTCGATGAGGATTTCGTTTCCGACAGCTTTGACGGATACACAAGATTCATGTTCCACAGTGACCGGTGCGGTCAGTTTATTCCCGTCAGCCCAAATCGTGACTTGGGCTTGTTGCTTTTGTCCGCTATAATTATAGAGGTAGGCACCGCAAGAGTCGTTTTCCATCTGTCGGGCGGAAAGTCCGTCGCCTTGGATGAATACACGGAGCGTATTGGCTACGCTGTGGTTCACGTCGCAGCGGAATGTGGCCGTGGCGCCTTGCCCGTTGACGGCAGTCATTTCCGTGAAGACCGGTGCTCCGTCTGGCAAGAGGATGTCTTTCAGGGTGCAGGCCGTTTCTCCGAGATAGTTGCTCAACAGTAGATAACGCGCACTGTCAGGGTCGCTGACGATGACGCCGTTCCATCCTTCGGCCACTTGTGCCGTCAAGGACAGTACGTCAGCGGCCAACTGTTCCGTGTCGGCCGAGTCCACATTACTATAATATATAATGTGTCGGCGGTCTACGATGCTTCCGTTGCTGAAGCTACGTCCGTCGGCCGAGTAAACCGGATAAATCTTGGACAGGAAGATGGAACTGTTCAGTTCACGGTCTCCGAAGGCGATGGACTTGTCGGTGGTCGTGTTCACGATTCCTACCTCATTGTCGATATTGACCCAATTTCCCATGAATGATTTCAACTGGCTGCCATCGGTTTGCAGGCGTCCTTTGCTATGGTAGAGCGTACGTTTCTCTTTGGTGAACGGATCGGTGCTGATGGCCATCAGACCACCTTTCTCTTCGGTAATGGTTCCATTGGTTTTGCCCACCACGTAATCCATGTAGATGAAAGCATTGCCCGGAGTGGAGAAGAGAGTGAAGTTGTTTTCCAGACTGTTTCCGTTGGTCATCAACTTGCCGTTCATGGTGTAACTGTTCCCGTTCAGGTCGTAGATACCGCTGATGACGGGCGAGGCATCTGTGGCCTTGCCGCTTACGGTGTACCAACCCAAGATGTTTCCTGTGTTGTTCTTCTTATAGGGCACGATGATTTTGTTTTTGTCAGGCTTGTTGGACGCGATATATCCGGTATAGCTCTTCAGTCCGTTGCTCCACGAGAATACGCTGAAACGGTCGGGCGTATTGGCCCGTACTATGTTTTGCGGGGTGAAGATGTAGGCTTGTTCCTGCGATTGGCTGAAGTCTTTCCAGGATGTGGCCTGTATGTCGGCCGTAGAAGCCAGTTCATGCATTAGGTAAGTCATCATGACGCGATGTCCTTCCACACCCATACGTCGTGGGCCGATGTCGCTGTTGAGCAACCAGCTTCCGTCCTGTGTCGTGCTCTGGCGGGCCTTGATATGTTTGTAAGCCAGATTTTCCAGCATCAGGGCATTTGGGTCGCGCAGGAAACAGGCCGCCGTGGTGTAGCTGGTGATTTGGTCGTAGAGGAACATGCTCCAGTCGTTGCCGTTCGGCATAGCCAGTTCTCCATCGGCCAACGCCAGACGGCAGAGCACTTCGTCCATGACTTTCTGGTTGTTGTGCATCAAGGCGTTGGTCTTCCATTTCGGGTTTCCTCCCTGGAACAGATGGAGAGCCAGATGGGATTCGCCCAGCTCCTGCATCACGACATTCTGGTAAGAAGTATGGAAGTAATTGTGGTTTTGCAATGTATAGTCGTCATACAGGTTTTTGCCGATGTACAGGTCTTGTACGGTGGTCTCGTCATATTCGGGGTCGATGACCGTAGTGTTTTGGGCGTCATCGACGTGCGAATAGCAATTGATGGCAAACGCACGCAGGCGGTCGAACCATTTGGGGGCCAGTGCATCGTCGGGGTATAGCCCCAAAGCACAGGACAAGATGTTGGTTTCCCAACCGTTTTCTTCGGCTTTCGTATCGCCGTTGTACCCCGTGGGAATGCTGCGCTCCAGTTCGTAATTGCATTCCGCCTTGATCATGTTGTAAATATAAGTCTTTTGGCTCTCGTCCAATTCTTCGTTCAGGAAGTAAGAGGCGTATGCCAATGACGTGGCCCAAAGCGAACTTTCCCATACGTGGTCGGCATTGCTGACGGAACCCCAATATTTGTTGTCCGAAGTAATTTTGAATTTATTGGCTTTATGGGTGGAATAACCGAAGACGAGCGACTTCACGGCCATGCCCTTCACCATGTCCCAAGTGACGCCTTCCGGAAGGGTGACTTTACCTTTGCCATATTTACAAAGGAAAGCGCAAATCATGGAAAAGTCGGCATTTGTGCGCACTCCGTCCTCGTTGCTTTGCCCGGCACTGTTCGCCTTGAAATACCCGCAAGTTTCCCCTTTACTGTTGGGTGCCGCGCAGTCGTACCATATATTATGGGCGTATGTCAGAGAGTTGGCCAACATTTGCAACAGATCCTGCTGCATGGCGGATTCTTCCACGAATTCATGGGATATGACACCTTCGGTGGGGGAGGACACTTGGTCTTCCGTGCCGCCTTCAATACTCGGTGCGTTGGGGTCGAGGCTGCCCTCCGGCAGTTGCGTCAGCGTAAAATGGTCGTATGCGATGCAGCTTCCGCCGTTGCCCCAACTCATTTGTGCCGACAGAGTAATGGCGGATTCTTCCTCCAGTTTGAATTTCAAAGAATTTTCCGTCCATGAGGAAGTTCCCATGATGCCTGCGCTTCCGTTCGTGCAGGTTATCGTCAGTTTATCCAGCGATTTCAATGCTTCGTCGCTGACTGTGACGGTCGCACTGGTCGCGGCATTGTTGGCGGCAAAAGCCTTACTGAAGAATTTCAGTTCGTATTCTCCGGCCGGCAAGGGTGTGGATGTGGTTTGCCGCATTTCCGAATTTGCACTGCCCCAACCGAAACGTTGGTAGTAGGCAAATTCTCCGTTGGCTGCTTCCGTTTTGCCGAAACCGTTGTCCGTGGCACATTCCTTGTTGATGAGAAGTGCTTTTCCAGGACTGGTGGTTTGCCATCCTTTGGGCGACAGGTTCCATCCCCGCAGTCCTTCGTCGCCTTCATAAATCGCATCGGGGGAATCCTGTGTACACGCCGTTGCGTCCTCTTCGAAAGAGGGATTGGCCAAATAAATGGATGTGATATCCTGTTGTCCGTATGTAGCCGCACAACCGAGTAACATGCTGTAAAATCCTAATACAGTTCCTTTCATGGTTTCATTATTGATGAGGTCAATTATTTGGTGTCAAATATACAATAAAAGTGTGCGTGCACAAAAAATAAATCTATTTATTTTAGAGAAAATCGCCTTATCATGTTTTATAACATAAAAAAAGGACAAAAAAGTAGTCCTTTATTGCGAAAAACTGTAGGATTGATTAATTTTACGACTTAGATTAAACGAATGATGAATTATGGAACTGATAGAACGATTTTTGAAATACGTGAGTTTTGACACGCAGTCGAGTGAAGAAGGAGAAGGTTGTCCGAGTACTGACAAGCAGATGGTGTTTGCGCGATATTTGGAGAACGAATTGAAAGCGATAGGGCTTGAGGAGGTGTCGTTGGACGAACATGGATATTTGTACGCCACGTTGCCTGCAAACACGGAACGCGAAGTGCCTACAATCGGCTTTATAGCTCATATCGATACTTCGCCGGATTACTCGGGAAAGGATGTGAAGCCGCGAATCGTGGAGCAATACGATGGTGGGGACATTGTATTGTGCGCTGAAGAGGGAATTGTCACCTCGCCGAAGCAATTTCCCGAATTGTCGGACCATGTGGGAGAGGATTTGATTGTCACGGACGGCCATACCTTGTTGGGAGCTGACGACAAAGCCGGTATTGCGGAAATCATACAGGCTATGGTCTACCTTCGGGAACATCCGGAAATCAAGCATGGCCGAATCAGGGTGGGCTTTAATCCCGATGAAGAAATCGGTATGGGAGCGCATCTTTTTGATGTGGAGAAGTTCGGCTGCGAGTGGGCTTATACTATGGATGGCGGAGAAGTCGGCGAACTGGAGTTCGAGAATTTCAACGCTGCGGCGGCCAAGGTGACGGTGAGAGGGCTGAACGTGCATCCCGGATATGCCAAAGGCAAGATGCGGAATGCCATGTTGGTGGCGGCCGAGTTCATCCGCAGAATGCCTTCGGACGAAACCCCGCAAACCACGGAAGGCTATGAAGGCTTCTACCACCTGACGGGTATGAAAGGTACGGTGGAGGAAACCGTCTTGTCTTATATCATACGCGACCACGACCGGCAGAAGTTTGAAAACCGTAAGGCATTCGTGCGGCAGTTGGCGGAAGAACTGAATGCGGAAAACGGGGAGGGTACGGTGACGGTCGAGGTGCGTGACCAATATTACAACATGCGCGAGAAGGTGGAGCCGGTGATGCATATCATCGACATTGCGAAGAAAGCCATCGAGGCATCCGGCGTGGAATGTCGGGTGAAGGCGATTCGTGGGGGAACAGACGGGGCGCAGCTTTCGTTCAAAGGATTGCCGTGCCCTAACATCTTTGCCGGGGGACTGAATTTTCACGGGCGCCATGAGTTTGTTCCTGTACAAAGTATGGAAAAGGCGATGAAGACCATTGTGAAGATAGCAGAGTTGACGGCCTTAAGATAGTAGAAAATGGAACAGATTCCGACGTTGATTCAAGATTTGGCGTTGATCTTGCTGATTGCCGCTGTGGTTTCCCTTTTATTCAAGTGGTTGAAGCAGCCGGTAGTCTTAGGGTATATTGTGGCGGGTTTTATTGCGGGGCCTCATTTCATTTATACCCCGTCGGTACATGATTCGGGCAGTATCGATATTTGGGCACAAATCGGTGTCATAATCTTGTTGTTTACGTTGGGATTGGAGTTCAGTTTCAAGAAAATACTCAAAATGGGGGCGGCACCGGTCATTGCCGCCCTTACCATTATATTCTGCATGATGTTTCTGGGCACGTCCGTCGGGCATCTGTTCGGATGGAAGAGCATGGATTGTATCTATCTGGGCGGAATGTTGGCCATGTCCTCCACTACCATTATATACAAGGCTTTTCAGGACTTGGGTGTTTTGCAGAAGAAGTTTGCGGGAGTCGTGCTCAGCGTACTGATACTGGAGGACATACTGGCCATTGTGTTGATGGTGATGTTGTCCACTTTGGCCGTGAGCCATAATATAGAAGGAGAGGAACTGATAGAAGGATTGCTCCGTTTGGGCTTTTTCCTGATACTTTGGTTTGTGGTCGGATTATACCTCATACCTATTATATTAAGGAAAAATCGGAAGTTCCTGAATAGCGAGACCTTGTTGATCGTGTCGTTGGCGCTTTGCTTCGTCATGGCCGTGGTGGCTGTGGAGTCGGGTTTTAGTGCGGCGTTCGGTGCCTTTGTGGTAGGTTCCATCTTGGCCGAGACGGTAGAAGCCGAGCGGATAGAAAAACTGGTGGCTCCGGTGAAGGATTTGTTCGGTGCCATCTTCTTCGTGTCTGTGGGGATGTTGGTAGACCCGGAAGTATTGGTTGAGTATGCCTGGCCGATAGCGGCCTTGACCTTGACCATTATCGTGGGGCAGGCTTTTTTCGGGACGTTCGGTTTCGTATTGGCCGGGCAGCCGTTGAAAGAGGCGATGAAGTGCGGTTTCAGTATGTCGCAAATCGGGGAGTTTGCTTTTATCATCGCTTCTTTGGGGATGTCGCTCGGCGTGACGAGCCATTATCTCTATCCTATTGTGGTAGCCGTTTCCGTAGTGACGACTTTCACTACGCCTTATATGCTGAAAGCCTCCGGTCCGGCTTATTGCTGGTTGTGCCGCGTGTTGCCCCACGGTTGGGTGGCGTGGTTGGAACGCTATACGCCGGGCACGGTGGTGCAGAGCCATTCCGGAAATTGGAAGAAATTGATTTCCGCCATGTTGAGGCAGATTGTGGTCTTCACGATTCTTTCCGTGACGGTCATTGCGCTGTCTTTCCGTTTTTTGTTACCCTTTACCCGAGAGATACTGCTCCATTGGTGGGCGAATGCGCTTTGCGGAGTCGTCACGCTGCTTTGCATCGCTCCTTTTTTGCGGGGTATCATGGCACGTGGCCGCCGTTCGTCTTTGTTTCAGGCCTTGTGGAAGGAAAGCCGTTACAACCGTTTGCCGTTGGTCTTTACGCTCATTGTAAGGGCGGTGGTGGTCTGTATGCTCATTTTTTATATCATCCGTTTTTTAGTGCCGTTTGCCGACCCCTTGTTGCTGCTATTGGCCCTGTTGATTGTCGGGGGCATCTCCTTGTCCAGTCCGTTGCGCCGGAATTCCATCCGGATGGAGAAAGTCTTTATGGACAATCTGCATAGCCGGGACATGCTGGCGCGTCGCGATGGTAAAGTGCAGCCCGGTTATGCCGAACGGCTGCTGTCTAAGGATTTGCATCTGGCAGACTTTGAAGTTCCGGAAGAGTCTATTTGGGGAGGCCGTTTACTGGGTGATTTAAAATTAGGGCAACGTTATGAGGTCAACGTCGTTTCCATTATTCGCGGAACGCACTATATGAATATTCCCAACGGCAATGACCGTATTTATCCTCGCGACCATATTCAGGTGATAGGTACGGACGAACAGATAGAACGTTTTTCCGGTGCATTGGCGAATACGGTCATTGTAGAGGCGGAATATCAGGACCGTGAGATGCAGTTGAAACAGTTCCTGATTACCGAGGTGTCCGGATTCGTAGGGGTGAAAATAAAAAACAGTGGCATCCGCGACCGGTACCACTGTATGATTGTAGGCATTGAGACCCCCGACGGCATATTGGAGAAGCCGGAGGCCGAGAGGGTTTTCCGTGTCGGAGACATCATTTGGCTGGTAGGGGAGAAGGAAGCCCTGTCCCGGCTTTTTTCCGGTAAGCCTTAATCGTCTTCCCCGCCTTCTTCGTCCTCGACATCGAAGTCGAACAACAGGTCGTCCAAATATTCGGGTGTGGTGAACTCCTCCAAGCTCCGGCGGTCTTTTTTCGTAGGGCGTCCGGTTCCACGGGCGCGGCCGACGAAACCGCTCAGGCGGCTCATCTCCAGAAGTTCGTATTGTTCCGGCGGAGTGACGTTTTCCAGTATTTCCGGAATCAGCTTGGCACCGACACGTTTTTCTATGGTCTGCTTGACCTTAAAAGAATAAGTGACAGGAGGTTTGCGCACTTCAATGACATCGCCGGGTTTGACGGTACGTGAAGGTTTCAGTTGCGCCCCCTTCATGGAAACCTGCCCTTTCTTGCAGGCTGCGGCGGCCATCGAACGTGTCTTGAAGATGCGGGCGGCCCACAGCCACTTGTCTATTCTCGCTTCATTCATACGTTCTTCTACTTCTTGTTGAATTGGTTCATGGTAATCTGGATACCGGCCAGACAGAAGCTTTTTATCATTTCGCAAGCCAGTCCCACCCGTTCGTCCATGGTTTTCAAGTCCTCTTCCGTGAATTGTCCCAGTACGAAGCCGATTTGTCCGCCCCGGGGGAAATCGTTACCGATGCCGAACCTCAGACGGGCGTAAGCCTGTGTACCTAAGACGGAGGCAATGTTTTTCAATCCGTTATGACCGGCATCACTTCCACTTGGTTTCATACGCAGGGCGCCGAAGGGGAGGGCCAAATCGTCTACGACCACCAGGATACGTTCAAGAGGAACGTTCTCTTTGTTCATCCAGTACCTGACGGCGTTTCCGCTTAAGTTCATGTAGGTGGACGGTTTCAAAAGCACCAGTTGCTGCCCTTTCAGCGAGAGGGAAGCCACAGCGCCGTAGCGTTTGTCCTCAAAAACAAGATTGGACGCCTTAGCCAAGGCGTCCAATACTCTAAAACCTATATTGTGACGGGTTCCGGCATATTCGCTTCCGATATTGCCCAAACCGACAATTAAGTATTTCATTCGCAGTTTATGGATTAATTGTCAGCAGATGCGGCAGATCTTGCACCACGCGTCATCTTAACCTGGCAAACGACAACTTCTTTGCTGGTAACCAATTCCAAACCTTCGAAATGCAGTTCGCCGACTTTGATAGTCTTGCCCAGACCCAAGCTCGTCACGTCGATGTTCAGGCGTTCGGGGATATTGGTATAAACAGCTTTTACTTTCAATTTACGTACGGATGCAGCCAGACGACCACCGGCTTTCACACCTTCAGCCAAACCGTTCAGTTTGATGGGCACTTCCATCACGATGGGCTTCGTGTCGGTGATTTCATAAAAATCCACGTGCAGTACGTTATCTTTTACGGGGTGGAACTGAATTTCTTTCAGAATGGCTTTACACTCTTTGCCGTCGATATTCAGGTTTACGGCATAGATGTCCGGAGAATAAATCAGATTGCGCAGTTCGTCGTTTGTTACGGTGAAGGGCAATGCGACTGGTGCACCGTTTTCGTCTTTTGCTTCTCCATACAAGTTACAGGGTACGGCGTTAGCTTTACGGATTTCACGCGCAGCCTTTTTGCCAAATGCAGCTCTTGCTGTACCTTTTACATTAATTTCTTTCATTACATTAATTTTTTTGTGTTACTCTAAATTAAGTGATTTATGCTTAATCTCACCATCACACGATGTGTGCATCTTTCGATGATGCTGAAAAGCGGTGCAAAATTACGGCTTTTCATCGGAATGGCCAAATGTTGCGGGCGTTTTTTCATATTTCTGCTACGCGGTACCGGTTTCCGTAATGTGTGTGTATTTTCTGTACTCCTGCGGCCACGAGGGCCTGGCCCAGTTTGGGCAGCGTCACGCCAGCCATCGCTCCGGGTTCCAACCGCCGCAACCGTGCGAATATTTCGGGCAGCGAAAGCGGGCGTACCTTCTCCCCCGGTTGAGCCGCACGATAGTAGCGGCGCAACACCTCCCCGGCCGGACAGATGCGGTAGAAAGCCGCGTTGTGCAGCCTCAGGGCGTTCTCTTCCCCGTGGCTGAACCAGTACCGTTCCCCGTTTTCCAGTTCCGCTTTCAGTTGGGCGTAGATTTGCGCATGGTCGATACCCGTGCTGTCGGTGGGATGCTCCACGAGCACGCAGATGAACCTGCGGCTTCCCGAAGGGTCGGAAAGCAGTTCCCGCGAGTTGGACGTGCCGATGAAGGAGGCGATGCGCGGCAGGGCTTGGCTGTGCCGCCGGTACGCCTTGCGCAGGTTGAGGGCGGAGAGCTGCATGAGGTTCTTCAGGAGCGGGTGTTTCTTCTCGGGTATGCGGTCGAACTCGTCCAGATTCAGCAGCCCCATCTCTGTGAGTTGCCGTTCCACCTTGTCGGGACGTGCGAGGTCCACGCTGTCGGTGTAGTAGGCCTGCAACTGAGGTGGCAGCAGGGCGCGGCAGAAGGTGGACTTTCCGAGTCCTTGTTCGTCGCTGACGAGCAGGGGCGCGGTGCTGTGTGCGTGCAGTCCGTCGGATAGTCCGGCCCATTGCGCGGCCAGTCCGAGCATCCACCGGTGGAAGACCTGTATCCACAGGGGACTGTCCGACACACGGACGGCCAGGTCGTGCAGCCGGTCGCGTCCGTCCCATGCCGGGAGGCGTTGGAAATACTGCCGGAAGGGATGGTATTCCCGTACATCAGCGGAGTGCACCATGCGTGCCACATCGCGGTCCCAGCAGTCGATGCCGTGGCGGTGTGCTTCGAGGCAGATGGCGTTCAGGTCTCGTTCCGTAGTGGGCCGGAAGGTCCCGTTTCCCTCATCAGACAGACAGCGGAATTCCGTAGCTTCGGTGAGCATGTTGAAGCGGAACTCGTATCGTTCGGCGAGGAAACCGCCGAGGGTGGATTCGAGGTTGGCGGCTTTCGGGAGCGTTTCCGCCTGCGGTGTGGCGACGTGTGTCGTACCCATCGTCTTTCTTGCCGTTCGTTTTTCGTTCCACCGCCTTACGGCATTATGTGCAATCCTTTTGAAATCCATAGTAGCTGTGTTTAGGGTCTGTTTTCTGCCTGCAAATATACGACATGAAAAAGCCCTTGTCAAGCCCTTCACCATAACCCTATTGATTACCAGTCGGTTTACATTTGTAAATCGGAATCTGTATGCAGTGTATCATTTCCCGTTGAAGGATGTAAAGGCAGAAAGTTCACCTTAAAACGTTGATATAGAAGAGGTATGAAGGAAGCGAACCTTTTCGGGTGAAAAACCGTTTGTGGGAGGTGGAGAAGCGGAGAATACTCTCCGGAAAACACCCACGTCTCCTTTTTATCTGGTGTTCGGCACGGTAAAGCTCGTAAAGCGGATGTCGGCATATCTGAAAATCGTTCTCAGTAGATTGAAAAATCGTTTGGCTTAGAACGGAAAATCGTTTGGCGCAGATTGTACGGGGCATATCGTAGAGTAAAATATTTATAGTATTTAAAAATATTCTAATAAGTATTATATCGAATAAGGTTTTAAGATATTGTTTATATAGCGTAAGATTATATATCTTTGCATACAAACTGATGATATTAAAGATAAGAGATAGATAACAATATGATAACCGGCGATATAAAACAAAAGGTGGATGCTGTGTGGCAGACATTCTGGAACAAAGGGTTTACCAACACTTCGGCGATATTTGAGCAGATAACCTATTTGCTCTTTATGAAGATGCTCGATGACAAACAGTTGGAAAAGGAAGCAATTGCCAATCTTATAGGCGATCTCCTGCTTAACCCTACGTTTCCAGATGGTATGTGGCACAATCCGACTACCGACCAAGATGTGCCATACAATGAAATGCGTTGGCACGTATTCAAGGAAATGGAGCCGACAAAGATGTTGAATCGGGTGCGCAACGATGTGTTTATCTTTTTGCGTTATGTGGGAAAAGAGGGGTCGGCTTATAGTAAAGCAATGGAAGATACTGTTTTTCAAATCACCGATGCCCGTTTTTTGTCACGTGTGATTGAGGGGATTGATGAAATTTCTTCCGATGGGGCGGACATGATGGGGGACGTGTATGAGTACATGCTCGGCATAATGGCGGCATCGGGCACTAACGGACAGTTCCGCACCCCTCGTCACATCATCCGTATGATGGTGGAACTGATGCGCCCAACTCTTGACGATACTATCTGCGACCCGGCTATGGGCTCTGCCGGTTTTATCATGGAAGCAGCCAAATACATTACAGAGCATCAAAGTGATGAATTGCTTAATATTGAAGAGAAGGAGCGTTTTCGCAAAGAGATATTTCATGGCTCGGACTCGGACGCCTCCATGCTCCGCATAGGCTGTATGAATATGATGCTTCACGATGTGGATGAGCCCAATCTGTACTATCGTAACTCGTTGTCGGACGAGAATGACGATACCAACCGCTATACCCTTTGTCTGGCCAATCCTCCGTTTGCAGGTAGTCTCGATACTGACGACATAGCGCATACGTTGAAAGCGGCTGTCAAGACCAAGAAAACCGAACTGCTGTTTCTTGCCTTGATGATGCGGATGCTTCAGTCGGGCGGTCGGTGTGCTTCCATCGTGCCGGACACGGTTCTCACAGGCGATTCAAAAGCCTATAAGACGATACGCTCTGCATTGGTGGACAACCATTGCATGCAAGCCGTCATCACGATGCCTTCGGGGGTGTTCCAGCCTTACAGCGGGGTTTCCACCGCCATCATCATTTTTACGAAAACAGGTGCAGGTGGAACAGACAAAGTCTGGTTTTACGATATGCGTGCCGATGGATTCTCGCTTACCACACAACGCACTCCACAGCCCGAACAAAACGATATTCCCGATGTCATCTCCCGTTTCCACAACCTCGAAGCGGAAACCGACCGCAGCCGCAAAGAGCAATCGTTCTTTGTTACTGCCGATGAGATTCGTGCCAACGGCTACGACCTCAGTTATAAACGTTATCACGAGGTGGAACGTGAAGCGGTTGAATACGAAGCTCCGGAAACGATTATCGCTAGAATGGAGAAAAGGCAGAAGACTATTGATGCAGCCTTTGCAGAGTTTAAGAAACTGGTAAATTCGTGAGGGTATGAAAGTGGATAAATCGAAATGGGTATCTTGTACGTTGGATAGTGTTTGCGATATTCAATTTGGAACACGTATTGTCAAAAAACAGACAGAAGCCGGGCAATATTATGTATATGGTGGAGGTGGCGCAACCTTTACCACAAAGAGTTATAATCGAGAAAACGCTATTACAGTATCTCGTTTTGCTCTTTCTAAGGAATGTACAAGATTTATTGAAGGTAAATTCTTTCTCAATGATAGTGGATTAACGCTTCATCCCAAAACTAATTTATTATTATTCCAATTTTTAAAATGGCATGTTTTTGCATTAAATGACAAAATATATTCATTAGCAAGAGGTGCCGCTCAAAAGAATTTAGATGTAAAGCGGTTTTCAAAACTTCTTATTAAATTGCCTAAAAATAATGAGCAATGCACTATTGCCACAGAATTGGATACACTGCAAAAAATGATTGACGGCTACAAGGCGCAGATTGCCGACCTTGATGTCCTCGCGCAATCTATATTCGTTGATACCTTTGGTAATGTTGCGGTTAATGATAAATGTTGGGATATTATACAAATGGGGCAACTTGGCAACTTCAAAAATGGGTTAAACTATAGTAAGGGAGAGATAGGAAAGCCATTGAAAATAATAGGTGTTGGAGATTTCCAAAACATTAAATGTCTTTCTTCATTCGACAATATATCCTATATTAACATTGAAGACATTTCACAAGAATATTTGCTTCATAACGAAGATATTGTGTTTGTACGTTCAAATGGAAATAAAAATTTGGTGGGGAGATGTTTGGAAGTTTTTCCTAATAGCACAGAAGTAACATTCAGTGGGTTCTGCATTCGATTTAGGAAGTCTGTGGAGATTATAAATAAGTACCTGATAGCTACATTAACGGATATAGGATTTAAGAATACTCATATTTTGAAATCTAATGGTATTGGTATTCAGAATATAAACCAAAAACTATTAAGTAGTTTGCCTATACCTGTTCCTCCTATTGGTATGCAGAAAAAATATGCAGCCCAAGTCGAAGCCATCGAAAAACAGAAAGAGTTGATTCGCCAGCAATTAGCCGATGCAGAAACACTGATGAAAGAACGGATGCAATATTATTTCTCCTAAAACAAGACAATGGCATGAAAGAAATAGACAAGAAACTAATAGAGACCATCAGCCGATATGCAGCTTCGGGGATAGACCAACAGGTTGCAAATCTTGAAAAAGACAGAATTTTACAGTATCAAGTTATCATGAATGATACTGTAAATGATACGGCAAGTGATACTGTAAATTAATTAAGTTATGAGGAACTTTGACATTATAAAAGACATAGACGGATTAGAAACAATCCACCGTTATTGTGCCATAGCAGAGGATTTTCAAGCGACTAATCCGATGATTTCGGCACAGCAGGCACGGCTGGCGCTGGAAACAATGGTTAAGACCGTTTACCGCCTGAAGGGGTGGCAAATAGGAGAACGTGCTTCGTTGCTTTCGCTCACCACCGATGAACGCTTCACGGCATTTGTAAATAGCGAAGACCTGATGAAACGCATCCACTATGTACGCAAAATCGGAAACAATGCAGCACACGCCAATGACGGATTTGTGGGACGACGTGAATCTTTCTTTGCCGTGCTGAACCTTTATTACATTGTGGGTTCTATCATGTTGGCTTGGCAGGTGATTGATACATTGCCTGACTTTGACAAAGAGTTGGTTCCTCAGTCGGCAAAAACGAGTACGCTTACCGTTGTTCCTCAACCCGACCAAGCACAAGCCGCTACCACGCAATCTGCTGATGCCTTGGCGCAGGCGGTGGGAGAAAGTTCCGATGCACAGCCTGCAACAGTGGAAGCCCGGCCTGTTGTAAACGACCTCTCGGAAGCGGAAACCCGAAAATTGTATATCGACCTGTTGCTTCACGAAGCAGGCTGGACGGTAACAGAACAGGTGGGAAAAATCGTTCCTCGTCAAGCCGGAATAGAGATAGAGGTGCAGGGTATGCCTAATGAGAGCGGTATGGGATATGCAGACTATGTACTGTTTGATGCGGACGGAACGCCACTGGCGGTAGTGGAGGCAAAGCGTACCAACGTGGATGCTGTAGCAGGCCGTCACCAAGCGGAATTATATGCCGATTGCTTGGCTGCACGCTACGTTTGTCCTCGACCGGTAATCTATTACACCAATGGTTTTGAAACCAATATAATAGATGGAATCGGTTATCCGTCACGTAAAGTAATGGGATTCCATACCATTGATGAGTTGCGCCGTATGATTGCGCAGCGTGGTCGGGCGGATATTACTGATTTGCAGATTTCGGACAGGATAACCAACCGTAACTACCAAAAGCGGATGATTGAATCGGTTTGCAAGCATTACAACAGCAAGCACCGCCGTGCTTTGTTGGTAATGGCTACCGGTACGGGAAAGACACGTGTCAGCATCTCGCTCGTAGACGTGTTGGTGCGGAACAACTGGGTGAAGAATGTGCTGTTCCTGGCCGACCGTATAGAGCTGGTCAATCAGGCAAAAAGGAATTACGCCAAGTTGTTGCCTAATATGACGGTCAGTTCCTTGCGTGACAGTGATGTGGATATATCGGCACGCATCCTGTTCTCCACCTATCAGACCATGATAGGACATTTGGACAAGGATGCCAAGACGTTTTCATTAGGCAGATTTGACCTCATCATCATTGACGAGGCTCATCGTAGTGTGTTTGGCAAGTATGGAGCTATTTTCGAGTATTTCGACGGGCTGCTCTTGGGACTGACGGCAACTCCACGCGATGAAGTGGACCGCTCCACATACGACCTCTTCGGGATGGAGCAGGGCGAGCCGACCGACAGCTACGAATATGACGAAGCGGTAGCCGATGGGTATCTGAAGCCGTTCCGTGCAATAAAAGATAACTCAAAGATTCTGACAGAAGGAATTGACCCCGATCAGCTTACCCCGGAAGAACGGGAGCAGTTGGATGAGATTTTCGAGTATGAGAAGATGAAGGCTGGCTTAGAACCGGACGACCCGTATAGCCGCACCATCAATGCAACGGAAATATTCAAATACATCTACAACCACAATACCGTCGACTATGTGCTGAACAGGTTGATGAATGATGGTATCCGTGTGAAAGACGGTACCCTGATAGGCAAAACCATCATATTCGCCTACAATCACAAACATGCTGTACTCATAGCCGAACGGTTTGCTGTCCTTTACCCTGACTTGGGGCCAGACTTCTGCCGGGTAATTGACGATAAAGAAAAGTATTCATCCGACTTGATTGACAAATTTGCAGACGTAGAAAGGCTACCTCAAATCGCCGTATCGGTCGATATGCTTGATACGGGCATTGATGTGCCTGAAATTGTGAACTTGGTTTTCTTCAAACCTATTCACTCTAAGATAAAATTTTGGCAGATGATAGGTAGAGGTACACGTTTGTGCGAAAACCTGTTTGGCGAAGGTAAAGATAAGGAAGAGTTTTTGATATTCGACTTCTATCGGAATTTTGAATATTTCGAGATGAATCCCGAAGGTGCCAAACCGGCAAAATCGCAGTCTATTGTAAGTCTGCTTTTTAATCTGCGCACAGATATTAAATTCGCCTTGCAGGATGGAACACATCAAAGTAAAGAAGAATCAAAGGCTTTTCACGATAACCTTGCCGACATCTTGCACCAGCAAATAGCTAATCTGAACAGAAACCGGATAGATGTGCGCCTTCAACTGAAAGCCGTAGAGACATACGCCACGCCGGAAGCTATGGTTTGCTTGACTCTTGGCGATGTGATGGCAATGAAAGGTAATATCTCACCCTTATTCAAAAATGCGATAACAGACATTTCTGCTTTAAAGTTTGATGCACTTGTACTTAAATCCCAACTTGCATTGGTAGATGAAACTGTCAATTCCACATCATCAGAGCGGAAAATAATGGACATAGCCGGTTGTCTCAAAGAGAAGAAAGCTTCCATTCCACAAGTGATGGCTAAGATGGATGTACTGAACGAGGTGTTGTCTGCTCGTTTCTGGGAATCGAAAAGTTTGGGTTCGCTCGAACGCATAAGGTTGGAACTTCGTGACCTTATCCAATACATGGATGGCGGCATGGGAGGACAGACATTTATCATCAATGTGACGGACACATTTGAAGAGGACAATTCTGGGGTCAATGTAACCCCTATCCGTACCTATCGCCGCAGGGTGGAAGACTATCTCAAAGAGCATTTATCGGACGATGACACATTGCAAAAGATATACCACCTTGAACCTCTTTCCGGACAAGACATCACCCGGTTAGAGCTGATTTTCTGGGAAGAACTGGGCTCCAAGGCTGAGTTTGAGGCACAAACAAGGACGAAACCCTATCAGCATAACGTAGCCGCCTTCATCCGTTCCATCATTGGCGTGGAGCAGGAAGTGGCATTGGAGAAATATCGTGCATTGATTCATGGCGCGGAACTGACTCGTATGCAAGAGGAGTATCTGCGCATGCTCATCCGCTATGTGTGCGAGAATGGCGATATTGCCACCGTGGTATTGCAACAACCACCTTTCAATAAGTTTCCTGTCATCTTCCGTGATAGTCGCGAATCACTTATAGATTATGTGAAACTTATCAGTCAGGTGATTGCGGTGTAAACAACTGAAAGGACAATTTCAAGCCCCGGTACTGCCGCTGATTCCTGTGTTGGCGGCAGTAATTATGAGAAGTGGGATAAGGTAAGAACATCCCACGGCTATCCATGTTTCGGTTGAATATTTAGGACAGGAGTGCCAATAAAGTGAATCCTGTGTAGAGATATTCCGAGATTGTGGATGTTGGAGAAGAAGGTGTTTCGGAGGAAGGAAAGATAAGCTTTGGTATTTTTTTTATATTAATCTGTTCGAAAACTGCTAAAAGATTAGGTTGGCTCGTTTTGTCATCCATGTGATATACTTGTTTCAATAGAGATAAAGCCACATCCTTATAGTGTCGTTTTTCTGAAATACGGGCATAGTTTATAAAGAACAAGATGACGCCTTCCAGTCCGTCCATTCCTTTTGGGGGTATATTATTTTCTTGATGAAGTGATGTGATTAAATAGTGTGCTATTTTATCAAGTTGTTTCAAGTAAGTATGATATGTTTGTAGATCAGTGATAACATAGCCATTGTTCTTTAATTCTTTTTTCGAACGTGGTACATATCCATATATGGAGATAGAGGTGTTCAATCTGTGTTGTTTTACGTAATCATTTCCTTCTTTTACATTTTGTGGCCGATAACTTTGTACTGGGCGGGTGTGGATTGCTTTCAGGCAGTCTATTACCGCCATGTCTTTCTGATTAGATTCTATTAATATAGGCCAATGCCATTCCGTTCCCCATCCGCTTTCATTGGCATTGAACGTGTGTAACACTTTCCTTAATGCATTTTTGGAAAAGCATGGGAGCATCATTTCTACGAAACTGGTATAATGGAGTACGGACAGTTTGTTTCGTAAAGTGTGGGGATAAGTGTAATATGAGTCGCTCAATCCTGGTTGTGCAATTTGTAGGTTGTATCCTCGCATTAACATGAACAAATTATTGATGTTTTGGCTGTCCATCAGGATGTCATCGTCCGGAATGAAAAAATATTCATATTTTTCAAGGTATTCAGGATGGCGGTTCATGTATTTATATACCAACTTGAGCTTATATCCTTTCATTGAACAAATATATTCCGTATCATTCTTGTATTTGTCATAAGAATCATCATATATGATAAGGTGGAGGTCGAAGTTTTTATACCCCTTTATCCAATTTTGATGCAGGCTGTCTTTCCCTATAGCCGCAATTACGCAGTCTCTCTCTTTCATACTTTATATATTAATATGAGGACAAATTTAATAAAAAATAAGTTGAATACATAAAAAAACTTGTTTAAGTCTATTGTATATGAAAAATAAAATGTATTTTTGCATTCATCTAAACCATAAAAAACCGATTTCAATATGAAAGACATATTAGTTGCGGGGGGTGCGGGTTTTGTAGGTTCTCATTTATGTGAGATTCTATTAAGACAAGGTCATAGAGTGACCTGTATAGATAACTTCTATACTGGACGCTATGAGAATATTTCACATCTTTACGCTTTCCCTTATTTCAAATTTATAAGGCATGACGTACTTCAGCCTTTATCGATTGTAGGGATAGATGAAATCTATAATTTAGCTTGTCCGGCTTCTCCATTGCATTACCAAAAGGATTCCATATATACGCTGAAAACATCGGTAATAGGGACGTTGAATTTATTGGAGTTGGCGCGGAAAAATCATAGCCGATTCTTGCAGGCTTCTACCAGTGAGGTTTACGGTGATCCTCAGGTACACCCTCAAACGGAAACTTATTGGGGTAACGTAAATCCGAATGGTGTCCGTTCCTGTTATGACGAAGGTAAACGTTGTGCAGAAAGCCTATGTATGGATTATTATCGTCAGCATGGATTGCCGGTGAAGATTATTCGCATATTTAATACTTATGGCCCCAATATGTCTTTTGATGATGGCCGGGTTGTTTCTAATTTTATCATCCAAGCCTTAAGGAGGCAAGATATAACTCTATATGGAGACGGAAGCCAAACCCGCAGTTTTCAATATATAGATGATTTAATAGATGGTATGCTCCGTATGATGTGCACGGTCGATTCGTTTACCGGTCCTGTGAATCTGGGAAATCCGGAGGAGTGTACCATAAAAGACCTTGCTGCTCAGGTAATAAAGTTGACTCAATCTGATGCGAGAATCGTTTGTCGCCCTCTTCCGATGGATGACCCGTGCAGAAGAAAACCGGATATAGGGTTGGCATGCCGAATGTTGGAATGGAAGCCTATGGTTTCTTTGAATGAAGGTTTGTTGAATACGATACATTATTTTAAAAACATTTTAAATACAAAGGAACATGAAGAAGTTGACATTAAAGGATTTGCAGTCATTGGCTCATGAGTTGCCGGTGGTTAGTGAGAAGGAACAGCGCGTTTACGTGGGTGGCGGCACAGGTAGCAATCTGAATCCGTTCAGTGAGGAGGAATACCGTTCGATGTTGGGTGACGGTACTTGGGAAGGCGGTTTTGTGATGACCGACGAATCAGGTTCGACAGGAATGTCGATGCAATATATACCTTCTTCCACTTCGGCAGAGGAAGATTTGTTGCCTGAATCAGCAGAAAATCACGATTTGTATTCGATGTTTGACAACCACCAGCTCATGACGATGGATTTGAATGATGGTGATAGCGAGAATTGTAGCACGATGCCTTCTGGTTATTGGGATGGTTCAGGCTTTTGGACGGGATCAGGTTATTTGGATGGTTCGGGCTATTGGGATGGTTCCGGTTATTGGAGTGGTTCTGGTTATTGGGACGGTTCGGGTTGGACAAGTGGTTATTATTCGGGAGCATGGGGATATAAAACTTATACTCCGGAGGAAAGAGATAGGATGGTAGAAAACGGTACATGGATAGGTGGATACGTAAAGGGTGAAGGCTATATGATGCCGGTAAGTAATGAAACTGCTAAAAAAGGAAATTCGACGGGTAATAAAAATAGTGGAGGGTCATCTACAGGTAGTTGGGGAGGTGGCTTTACCGGTCTTGGAGGGCTGTATGGTGACAGGTATACCCCCAATCATTCTGGAACAGGAGATTCAACTACCGGCAATTCGAATACCGGTAGTTCAAATTCAGGGAGTGGGTCAAGTTCAGGTAATGTTATTACTGGAGGTCATGTGGTTGATAAGGGCGGCCATTCATCCAATCAAAATAAAGGAGGTTCATACATTCCGGACGTGTTGGAAGAATCCCAATTTAGTGGCTATCTTGGTAGCGATAAGTCAGGATGTCTTCGTCGTTGCCAGGAAATGTTGGCTGCTGTGGGATGTGAATTGAGCGGTAAGGACATTATTATGACAGGGTATGATGGCAATGGGCGTACTACAAATAGTAAGAATACAAGTTTAGGGATAGAATATATTGATTCACAGTTAAAAAAAGGGCGGCCTGTAGTGGTTGCTGTTGATTACAAGGTTGGAACTTCAATGGGGGAAGACCGTAAAGATCAGGCTGGGGATCATTTTGTTGTAATTGTAGGAGGTGATTCTTCAAATGGTTATCATTATTATGACCCTGCAACAGCTAATATTGATAGAGGAACTAGTGTTTCCAATACTTTTACGTTAAAAGATGGAAAACTAACGGATGTTAATGAATGTACGGGAAAGAGTACAAATTATTATACAGTTACGAGTATTAGAGAAAATATGTAAACATGAAGTATAGAGTGTTTTTGATAAATATTTTGTTATTTATATTCTGTTATAGTGATTTTGGGAATATCTGTTTGGGAGGAAGTTTTGATAAGCCTTCTGAAGATAGACAAAAAAAGTCAGTACTGTTTAAGCAATATTTGTCTGGTTTTAAGGAATGGAAAGAATTAACCTTTTCATCTTGTGTTTTTGGTAATAGCATAATTGAAGACCCTGTAAATAAAGATGTTTACAGTTTATTTTTACCATGTGCAGATACATTATCTGAACAGGCAGACTTTGTATATTGGCAAAGGGGATATAAAATCATGAAGAGCAACTTTATAGAGACCTTTTTAAAAAGGTTCTGTGAATATGGGTATGGTGCCTATTCTTATATGGATGATGTCATTATTACTTATTCGTTAAACGGAAACATAATAGATAGTAAGGTCATTGGACGTGAAGGGCGAGCGTATTATAATCGGATGAACAAATGTATGGGAGATTCTTTTATGATTGTGGAACAAGCTACTTTAATAGATAAGGGGCAATTATTGGATTATGGTGATCTTCACTTTTCGGTAAAGAAAATCAAGTTTACAGTAGGTTATGACGGAAGAATTAGGGAAAATATCATCGGAGATTCATGGCATGAAATTAAAGTAAGAGATAGTGAAATGAATGATTCTACTGATTTTGGTGATTATTTGGCGTTGTTTCTAAAATGGGATGAACGAGTGTTGTCTGAGTCTTTGTTTCAATCTAGACCAGATGAAAAGGAAATAGGTTTGGCTTTTAGAAAACATTTTATACCTGAGGATTTGGATTGCCAATGCGAGAGAAGGGAATTGCGTTGGTTCCCCCGTTATGTTATGGTTCAAGAGGAACATATTATTTGTTTCCTGACGAAAAACTGTGATTTGCCTAAAACGGTAGATTATCCATATTCGGATGATGTTATAATTATTTACGATAAGAATGGGGGTGTTTTAGATCATTGCTTGGTTGGTCGTAGCGGTGATGCTTGGTTTTATGTTTTCGATGGTAAGTCATCTCCTTTTCGTTTGACTGTCAAACAAGCGACTTTATTAAATATTAATCAGAGTTCAGGTATTCCATGTGAAATAGAGGAAAAAACATGTACTTTTACGGAGGATGGATATATAGAAATGGAGGGTGTGCGAAAATATGAGGCTATTTCCGATTGGGATTCGGAGTCTTTTAAATATAATATTAGGAGATGATGTGTGATGAAAAAAATCTATATAATATTATTGATATTTGTTCTATATTCAGTAGATTATGTTCGTAGTATAAATGTAACTGATGAAAATCAACATTGTAATACTGAATCAGTAGAGCAACGGATTTTATCTTTTTATAGTTTATATATGCGAGAAATAGAGGACTTGATGGCTTTGGAAAAAGAATATTTAACTAAGAATATGATGGATAAATGTATACGTGTGTCTTCAGTTAATGATATAAATGTTTTTCTTCGTGCTCAGGATTATACGGATTATGCATTGCAAACATTATCGTGTAGGCATTTGGAAGGATTATGGTATGAAATCTCTTACAGATTTTATGAGCATTCGGAGATTGTAAGAATTCCGCTTCGGTTAGACAATCTTTCGAGGGAACCTCGTATTACCTATGTGGTTCCTTTATGGGGAGGACAAGAGTATGGAGATTCTCTTTTTCAAGTAACTCCAGTAAAGATCGAAGATGATGAACCAGACTCTTTTCTTCGGACTTTTTATCAGGTGTATACAAACTTATATGTGATTATGCCGGATACTTTAGATATAGGATTGTCTCATTTACGTGAAATGTATTGTACTTCTGATTTTAAAATGCAATTTGATTCTTTGAAACAATATTATAAGGAATATGATGGGATATTGACGTATGACGCCTTGGTAGATAACTCGGACTTTGATGCTTTTTGGAAATCATCATTGGGGGTTGAAAGAAAAGATTCGTTGCAATACCAAGTTTCATATAAAATAGATAAGTCTTGGGAGAAATCATTTTTGGTATACCTGAAAAAAGAAGGAGGAGGTTATAAAATAGATAGAATTGTGGATGACTTCTAATAATCTTTTTCAAGATGATTGAGTTAATATTTCTGGGTTTGCAGATTTTGGTGTATGGATTGCCGTTGAGGCGTGGAAAATTCCCACTTAATTTTTTTGATAGTAGGACTATGTCGAAAGTGTTTTCTTTGTGTGTGTTGCATACCTTATTGTTTTCAAACATATTGTATGGTCAAACTGTTCCTGTAAATTATAGGATTTATCGTTTTTCGGGCAGGGATTCAGTTCCCTCCCGATATTTTCCTCAAAGTAATGAACTTTATCTGTCTGGATTTGATACAGATGGAAAAGGCACATTCTATTTTGCCGGAGGAAATCCTCTCCAAATAGCTTGCTTTCGAGATACAGCGATTGTGTATCGTCGTGTTTTTGATGGGAAGTTATCTTTGAAAGGTATTTTTGGGTTGCGAAAAGATTCTATATATGTGATTGCAGACCAGCAAAAGGAATTGATAAGATTGCACAAGAGCGGACAAGGCGAAGCTGTTGAACTTGAATTGCCAGTTCGTGAAATTTGTGGTGGCCGCATGGCAAAGAATAGCTTTATGTTATATTGTCCGGTTGCATCTTTGGTAAATGGCGATACTGTGTATTACAAAGAGAAATGTGTGTATGAATTTGATTACAGTTTCAAAATGCTGTCGTGTAAAAAAGTATCTAAGGAGGAACAAGAAGAACTGTTATATCCCCGTCCGTATTCCCATAATGTCCCTTCACTGTTTTATTATAAGGGCGATTATAAAGGGTACGGTTTGTATTGGGGTACAGACTGTGGCAAATGGCAATTACTCTTGACGGATAAAGAAGGTCAAGTGAAATATAATTATGATATTCCCATGCCTGCGGATGATCCTTTTTCGATTATTCCATTGCAAGTTCTCGGTATTTATGAAGATGCTGAGGTTCATCGTCCCTCCCCTGACTTTGAGGTGTTGCGTAACGGGCGTTTTTATACTGTGGGCTTTGATGGTAAAAAGAACAAACTGATTGTAACGGAAGTAGACTTATCTGTCGTATTTCCATAGCTTTTTTAAAAGAACATGTCACCATGAAACACGCTGTGCTTATTTTGGCTCATAAGAATTATCCTTTGTTGTGTAGACTTATACGATATTTTGCAAAGGATTGCGAAGTGTTCGTCCACGTGGATAAGAAAAGTAAGTTCACAAAGGATGAGATAGGGCAATTGTATGAATATGATTCGGTGAAAGCAGTAGTTCAGAAGTATGATGTGCACTGGGGAGGATTCAGCATGCTGAAGGTGGAACTGTACCTGCTTCGGTTGGCGATGAAGCAATCTGATGCTGCATATTTTCATTTGATCAGTGGTCAGGATTATCCTGTGAAGCCTTTGCCTTTATTTCTTGCTTTTTTTGAAAAGAATAAAGGAAAGATTTATTTGGATTATAAACATATTCCTTTTGTGGGGCGCGATTATAACGGGTTTTATCGTTTCCAGTATTACATGCCTTATGATTATATAGACGGTAGGTCACCTAAAGGAAAGCGAATCATTTATAAATTTTACGTATGGCATAAGAGGTTGCATATTAAAAGACGGATCCCAGACCAGTTTTATCATTTATATGGTGGTTCACAGTGGTTCTCTATTACCCGTGAGGCAGCCGACGTGCTAGTGGGTTATACCCGTAAACATCCGGCTTTTTACCGTCGGATGAGATTTACTTTTGCTCCGGAAGAGAGCTATGTGACGACTGTTTTGGTGAACAAAATGCCTGGGAACCTAATTGTCAACAATAATCTGAGATATGTGAGATGGATGTGCGAGAACGGTAATAATCCGTCTAATCTGGGGAAGGAACATTTTGAAGGAGTGGTGAAAAGTACTGCCTTTTTTGCCCGTAAAATGGAGTCTCCTTATTATGAACCGCTGACAATGTGGATTGATCGGTATTTATTGTCAGACCATGGCATACGTTTCTTGGAAAATGGGGTATGGGTATACCGTTCGCTTAATATGTTTCGTTATGATGCTTCTTTGGCAAAAACAATGGTTTTATTTTGTCGGTTGGCAGGGGTGGTGAATGTTGTGGATGCCGGATGTGGGTGTGGAATGTACGTGGCTGCATTGCGGAAAAATGACATCCCTGTGGTTGGATTTGACGGAAACCCTTATACTCAAGAACTTGTAACTTCTCTTTATCCTATGGGATTACCTTGTACTGTTGCTGATTTGACAGATGAATTGGAAACAGATGGTACTCCGTTTGATTTGGCTGTATGCTTGGATGTACTGCCATATATAAATCGGGAACATGAAAATCAGGTTTTGGCAAATTTGGTTGGATTGACGAAAAGGTATATTTTACTATCCTGGCCTGCTGTCGGGGCAGGAACTTTAGGGTATGTGAGTCTGCGTCCGGCAGAATATGTTGTAAGAAGGTTGGAAGAATTCGGTTACAAAAAAAGTGACGGATGGACTGATTATTTCTGCTCTTCGGCTTCTTTGCCGGATTATAAGACCTCTTTGTTTTTATTTGAGAAAACAGGAACCGACCTTAAATAACATTCTGTAAAAAGAACCTTAATGAAAAGCTTCTGGATTATATTACTTTTATACTTCCCTTGCCCTTTGTTGAGGGCAGATCGCCCCATTACATTGGAAATGGCGATAAATGAATTGGCACTGAAAAGTACCTCTGTACAGGTAGAATTACTACGTTTGAAAAATGAATTACTTACTTATGATAACTATAAGAAAGAATTTCTCCCGGCTTTGCAGTTGACGACCCGGTTGGTTGAATTTAATCATTCTTTGAAGCTTCTGCAAAATGCGTTGGATGGAAACTATCTTAATGTAGAAGATTATTCTACGAGTAGCAGTGTAGGGATGACTATACAACAAAAAATATTTCATACAGGAGGAACTTTTGCATTAAACAGTAGCGTGAGTGTTTTGCGAGAACATTCCGACAATCGTAATAATTTCACAACAACTCCTTTTTATGTCAGTTACAGCCAATCGTTTTGGGGTGGGCGTAAGCAAAACATCATGGAACGAAGCCTTTATCGTTTAAGGTATGATTTGGCATTGAAAAATTATTGTACGTCGGTTTCTTCAATACAGCAGAAAGTCTTAGTCTTATATTTGGAGGCATTTCTGAGTAAATTAGAGCAAGAACAGCTTCGTGAGGACATTCAAATCAATGATACTTTGTTGCAGATAGCCGAACTGAAACTAAAAGAAGGTTATATTACGGAATATGATTACAACCAAATTGAATTACAAGGCTTGCACATTAATTATGCTTATGAGAATGCGTTACGAATATTTCGCGAGAATTTGCGTAAATTATCTGCCGAGTTGGGAATTGACGAACAGATAAGCATTCAGTATCCGGATAAAGATATATTGCCTGGCTTTTTAAATGAAGACGTGGTCATTCGGTACATCGAAAGAAATAATCCTCAGAGATTGGCTTGGGATATGCAACGTAAACAGGCTGAGTATGATTTGTTCCAAGCTCAGGCAGAAACGAGGTTTAACGGGACTATTTCTGTGAATTATGGGTTGAACCAGTATGCTGAGGATTTCTTTACAGCCTATAGGCATCCAAATTCTCAACAGAATATAAGTGTAGGGTTGTCAATTCCTGTATTTCAGTGGGGGATTAATAGGAATAAGCGAAAGATAGCTCGCAATGAATATGAGGCTACCTTATTAGAAATAGAAAAGTCGGAACTGGATTTTTTAAGTAATCAGAAAGAACAGATCAATAATTATAATTATGCTGTGCATACTTACGATTTGATGGAAAGGGGATATGAACTGGCTTGCAGGCAGTATCAGTTGGCGGTACAGAAATTTGCATTAGGCAAGATTTCCGTATACGAATTGACTTCAACGAGGCAAGAACAATATACGGCTATGCAAGACTATTATACAGCTATGGAGAGTCTGTATGTAAATTACTATAATTTACGTCATTTGTCGCTTTATGACTTTGTACGTAAACAATCTTTAGAGGAGTTGTTGGTGCCATGAAAGAGGATATGGAAAGAGTCAGAATGGTAATCAGGCATTTTGCTGATTATGTATTGTTGGATAGTTGTGCTTATCAATCTGCTGGTTTTTATAACGGGCAAGCTGGAGTTGCACTGGCTTTGTTTGAATCTGCCCGTATGTTGGATGATTCTTTTTTGGAGGAACAGGCTTTTAATTTGTTTCAGAAATCGCTTTTAAGTCAAGATGCAGATATGGGCTTTCAAGAAGGATGGGCGGGGATAGGTTTTGTGTTGGCTTATTTGTCACATTACCGTTTTATTGATACAGATCTTGATGAGTTGTTTAAAAAACGGATCTACCAGATCTGTGGCTATATTGAAGATGGGATTAACAAGCATAGATATATGGTGCAGGACATAGCATTAGGTTTTTTTATGAATTTCCTTACGAAACAGTGTGGTTGGAAAGAAATGGAAAGTCTAAGGTATGGGTTTTATAAGAGTGTTGAAAGTCAAATCCTTTGTGCTTTAGAGGCATACGAAATGAAACCCAATCAAAATTTTAGGATGTCATTTCCTGATTTGTTTGTTACTTATTTGGAGTTGTCACGATTTGATGGTTTTTATGAACGGGAAAATATTATAGAGATGTATGGAAGGATTAGTGGTAAGCATTCTGCTATCCATTCTTTTTATATAGAACAAACAGGTGGTTGGAATGGAAAAAATAAACGCCGGACTTTATATGAATGGCCTATGCTTTTGCGGGGGCTGCCGTTAAAACACTTTATGAATGTGCTACATTTACTTTTAATAGATAAGGTGCATAACATTGAAGTAAGTAAGTGGATTGCAGAAAGGTTGATAAATCAGCCTTTGGATGAGATAGAAAAGGAACTTTTATCTCATTTGCATCCTAAGATGCTGTTGTCTGGATATGGTGACGGGGTTTCGCGATTTTTGTTGTTATTATGTCAACTTATGGGAGAATGTGATAAGATGGATATGGGGCGGATGAATTGTTTATTTAAACCATGAAATGAAAATGAAAAATGTTAATTTATTTTTGATGGATATGATCAATGTGGGGGCTATGAATGGAGTTACCCGATATTTGAATATATTAGCCGGATTGTTGTCTCAAAAAAATATTTATCATGTAACTTGGATAAGATTTACATGGGATAGAAAATTGTTAGGAATCAAACGAATTGTATGTGACGGCTATGTGCAAATAATAATTCCGCTTCCACATGATATGAATCGGTTGTTAGGGAATCCCCATTGCATGCGAGATTATAATAAAGTGGTATTTCATTTGTTAAAAGAGGATTTTGAAAAAGGTGGAATTTGTATTCTACATTTACATACGCTGAATTTGATAGATTTGGCTATGTATATAAAACAAAGGGTTCCATGTAAAATCATTACGCATTTGCATTGCATTCCATGGAAGGGGTTGTACAATACGGATAAAGAACGTTTCAATGATTTGTATCAAAAATACTATCTCGGTAAGGGGGATGTCCGGATGTCGGACTTTATATCTAAACGATACGAATTGCAGTCGTATCTCTTTTCGGACGCTGTGGTTTGTGTGACAGCGTGTGCAAAAGATTTTATATTACGTTTTTGTGTTGTCCCTTCTTCTCGTATACGAGTGATTTATAATGGAATGAAAGACGAATGTAAAGAGAGAAATACAAGAAGGAAAAAGGTGGATTTTCCTGTGAAATGTCTTTATGTAGGCAATATGAACGAAAGTAAGGGATTGCATCTGATATTGAAAGCGCTGAATCTCGTTCGGGAAAAGTATCCGGTTATTTTGACTGTTGCAGGACAATGCTCTCTGAAGCAGAGGGAAAAATGGCAAGAAGAGTATCCGAATTTGTTCTTGAAGTTTACAGGGTTGATTCCTTTTGAGGAATTGAAACAATGTTATATAGACAATGAGATAGGCATAATTGCTTCTTTACAAGAACAATGTAGTTACGTGGCTTTGGAAATGATGATGTTTGGACTGCCCGTCGTCACTACGAATGTGGACGGGTTAGATGAACTTTTCGTTCAAAACGAGAATGCTCTTAAGGTTCCCACTTGTTATGATGAGAATGTCGGACTTACAGTGAATTTGGAACAGTTAAGCACTGCTATTTTAGAACTTATTGAGAAGAAAAACTTACGTGAACGGATAGGACATAATGCAAGGCATACTTTCATTGACAGATTTACGGAAACACGGATGGTGGAAGAAACGCATAATTTGTATCAGGCAGTACTACAGAATGATTTATAAAATGTAAACTAAAAACGAATTCATGAAAAAGTTGACATTGAAAGATTTACAGGCATTGGCGCATGTAATGGCACATGTGAGCGAAATGGAACAACGTTGTTTTGTTGGTGGCGGTACTGATGGTAACTATATAGTATCAGGAGAAGTTGCTCATAGGAATATTCCGATTACTGTAAAGATGCCTGTTGGTACATTTGACACATCGCAGAAATTGCTTATGCTCATACCCGGTTGGGGGATTGCGATATCTTACGTTATAGGGGTTACTGATACAATGATTGGTTACTGATATGTGGTGTGTTGATTTTTTATATTGCAGCCTTTATAAAACAAATCAATGGAACAGGAATTTCGGAAATGCTCCTGTTGGGGTATGTATTGTGACATTGAGCGTTTGTTTGTTATGTATCTGTTTAGGTGTGGGGCTGTATGTGGAATACTTTACAGGATTTCAGGTGTTATATGTCATAAGTGGGGGTAAGTATGGTAAGATATGCTTTTTCGTTTTTTATGGTTTGGTTTCTTTCCCTTTTTGGTATGTTTATGCACATTGCAAAAAAGGACAAGAAGTCTTGAAAGAATATAATCGCAGGCTTGGCAGCACATTTCTTTATAGGATGCCCCATCAGTTGATAACTTTTCTATTGATTGTAGGTTCATTTCTTGTACCTCTAAGCGTGGGGATCTTGTTTGGAATAAGAGATGGTTGGGGTAATTAATTCAATATGATACTTAGGAAACGAATAGAGGAAATTTTCATAAAATAAAATTGAATATGAAAAAGTTGACATTGAAAGATTTACAGTCATTGGCGCATACAATGGAGCATGTGAGCGAAACGGAACAACGTTGTTTTGTTGGTGGCGGTACGGGTGGTAACTTGGATCCGTTTACTTACAAAGAGTATGAGAACATGTTGAATGGCGGTACGTGGAATGGAGGCTTTGTCCTTATGGACGGAAGAGATGGTTCGGATTCCTCCATGCAATATATTCCATCTTCTTCGTTCGGAACGGATGAAGATTTGGTATGTGAGACTTTTGATTCTCAAATGTCTTTGTATGAAAATCATCAGATAATGACGATGGCTTTGGGTAATACGGGAAACGATGGAGGAACGGTACCGTCCGGTTATTGGACAGATTCCGGTTATTGGACGGGATCCGGATATATAAATGGATATTATGATGAATCCGGTGTGTGGATTAGTTCTGGTTATTTGAATAATTCTGGAATATGGATTGATTCGGGAGCATATAACCCAGAGGAAGATTGTTATGACAAAAGCGGATATTTTCCTGAGATAACGGTTTGGCCAGAGGATGATCCTTATTCATTTTTTACGTCTCAAGGACTGGCAAAAGATGTTAGGATTGTCTATTCGAATGGAAATATTACTTATGATCTCAATAGTTTACCAACTATTCCAAACGATACTTGGGATACCATGTATAAAGGTGGATTTGAAATAGGTTTTAAGGCAGGTATTAGTAGTATCCCCAGTTTTTTTGTGGATTTATATGCTATGGTGAATTATGCTGTAGCTGAAGAAGATTGGTCTACTTTTTATTATGCGAAAGGATTACAAGATGGTTTGAATATGGGGAAAAATGCGTATGAACATTTCCGATAAAATGAGAAGATTTATGAATTTCTTTTTCTTGATATTACTTGGGCTTGTAACATTTTCTTGTACTCATTCTAATTCAGTAACGGAGAGATGTTATACGGATGTATATCGATTGGATTTTGATTTGTCAAAGAGGTGTGAAAATGGATATCCGTGGTTACAGAATCCTGTATATAGTAACTTTCATATTCCAAATATAGAGAACGAAGATGGGCGCAAACTTTTGAAATTTTGTGGGTTGGAGGGGTTTCCCATACAGGAAATGAATCAATTAAAAGTCGATTTGTATCAAAAGATACTAATGCCTTTACAAGCAACAAAAGATGGGTGTGTGCGGTTGGAATGTAAAGGGAATAATTTAAGAAAAGTTGCTTTAATTATAGGAGGGGAAACAGAACAGGAAAAGAGGCTTTTTTTGGATACGTTGTTGTTTAATCCAGATAGTTTATGGGGAAAGTATTCCATATCATTTCCTTCTCAGAAGGTAAGCCTTTTATCCATAAGAATATATGCAGAAGGAATCCCCATGAAACCTGCTACTTTGACATTGTCTCGTTGTGCCATATCTTTAGATGGTAAACCTATTGATGATTTTGAGGTTAGAGTTCCATTTCCTGTTACGGAGGAGGAATATACAACTATAAGTTTGAATGTGGGAGATATTGGGGATTCGATTTTTTCGGTTTGTCCTGCTAAAATTATAGGCTTGTGTGAATCTGTCCATAGAAGCAGCGGGATACAGAGGTTGGAAGCTAATTTAATAATGGAACAAGTCCACCATGGACGGACAAAACTTATTCTTATAGAGAGGTCTCTAGAGTCTTCTTTAGCTTATAATCATTATATACATCATGAAGAGGTTGATTTAGATACTGTACTTTTTTATGATGCTCCAAATCCTTTTTTATTGGAAGAATTGAGGATGTTTAATGCCGGAAGAGCTGAGGAGGAGCAGGTAAGTATATTAGGAATAGATTATGAATATGAAAAAGCGGATTCTCATAGTTATTGTGGAGATATGCTGTTTGATTTCTTGGTTTGGGTGAATACCGGGAAACAAAGTAGAGCCGTAAATCAATTGGCGGAATTAGTGGTGTCGGGAGAATGGTATCAGGCCAATGGATTATTTAAGGGGAGAAAAGCAGAAATGTTAGAAATATTGAGTGGAGAGGAATACGAGTGTATTGATCTTGTTTTGAGATATGCCCAGAAAATAAATAAAGATAGGGTAGGGGGAAGCATTGCAAGAGATTCAATGATGTTTGAACGTTCTCGATTTTTAATAGAACATTTAGGGTATAATTCGGAACGAATTTTTCTATGTGGTCAAGTTTCACATCTTAATTTAGCTTCTTCTTATCCAAATCCAATAGATGTAAAACCTTTAGGAAAGGCTTTGAAAGATAGATACGGAGGGGAATATATGTGTTATTTATTATCGGTTAGTAGTGGAAATACGGAGAGGTATGGGCAAGATTTTAAGATTGAAGATAGGGAGTTGCAACTTACACCGGAAGGCAGTCTGGAGTATAGTTTGATGGAAAGGAAGTACTTATCGGTGTATGTTCCCATAACAAGGAAACTTGATAGATTACTTCTGACTCGTTGGGGAGGACTCTTTCAACTCGAACAGGAATTTTATCCCATGAATTTATATTCAAGATACAATGGTCTTTTTTTTGTAACTGATACAGTCTTAAATACTCCAAAAAGAAATACTGATATAATGGTTAAGGATATTAATAGGCAGAAATATCGAAAAAAAATAATGTGTGAAATTCTGTCTAATGGTAAAAAATGATTGTTGTATAATCTTTTATGAAGATAAATGAGTGAGAAAATGGAGAAACAAGAGATGGAACGTTCCGAAGAAATCCGTGATATTATAGACCGGATGCCGACACGGTGGTCGGGTTGGATTGCATTGGTGGTAGGCGGGTTGATGGGAGTTGTATTGTTATTGGGATATCTTATTAAATATCCTGATACAGTGGATGGCCAAATTTCCATAACGGGCACGCATGCGCCTATTCGTTTATTGGCCGGTACAAATGGACGTATTCATTTAATGGTTTCCAATCAAGCAAGAGTAAAAGAGGGGGATTTGATAGCTTATATTGAGAATGGAGCCGATATGGATGACATACAGACTCTGGAGCAACTTGTTGGAGAGGATATCAGAATGGACACGGAACTGACGTTACCAACCGGATTGGAATTGGGAGATTTGAGTTCGGTGTATAATTCCTTTTTACTTTCTTATCGGGTGTATGACCAATATAGAAAATCAGAATTATATACCAATATGAAGAGTACGTTATTAAAACAAATAGATGTGGATGGAAAAGTGGCAGACAATCTGAAACGGGAACTGAAATTGGTGGGTAGGATTGTGGCAAATGAAAGGGAACATTTGAAAAAAGACAGTTTGTTATTGCTGAAAGGTGGAATCAGTAAATTGAATTATGATGATCAACATAATGCATTGCTCGCTCAAGAAGAAACGGAGGTTGGATTACAAAGTTCGCATTTGTCTAAACTTTCAGATATTAATAAAAACAAACTGGAGATAGACCGGCTTAATATTGAAGAGTCTGAAACTTTACAAAAAGCATACGAAAGTGTATTGGTAAATTATAACGAGTTGATGAATCAGTTGAATGTATGGAAAATTAAATATCTGTTGATTGCTCCTGAAGGAGGGGATTTGGAATATTTAGGTTTTTGGCGTGAAAATACGCATGTGCAAGTTTCAGAAGAACTGTTTACGATTTTGCCGGAGAAGAATGAGGTGATAGGAGAGGTATATATGACATCTGTAGGAGCAGGGAAGGTTAAATCGGGGCAGGAGGCAAATGTGAAACTGACGGATTATCCTTATGATGAATATGGTTTATTGAAAGGTCGAGTACAAAACGTATCCCAATTGACAAATACGATTTCTACCCAAAACGGTACGGTGGAAACGTATCTTGTGACCGTAACGTTTCCTGACGGATTGAGAACGAATTTTGGAAAACAGTTGTCTTTAAACTTTGAAACTAAAGGTTCCATAGAGATTATTACGAAACCGAAGCGGTTGATACAACGTTTATTTGATAATTTAAAAGCAAAAAGTACAAAATAAGAAAGTTATGTTTTGGAAAAGATTTCCGATAGAATATCAAATGGATTCTCAGGATTGTGGTCCGGCTACGTTGAAAATGATAGCAAAGTATTACGGGAAATATTATTCCTTACAGTACTTGAGGGATAAATGTGGACTAACGAAAGAGGGAGTCTCTTTATTGGATTTGAGTACGGGGGCGGAAAGTATCGGCTTGCATTCGCTGGCTCTGAAATGTACAATGGAAGAGTTGGTGAATAAGGTGCCTTTCCCCGTCATCGTATTTTGGAATGAGAATCATTTTGTTGTCGTGTATGGTGTGACGAAAAAGCATGTGTTGGTATCGGATCCTATGAAAGGGCATGTGAAATATACCTACAAGGAATTTAAAAAAGGGTGGTATCTGGATGAGAAGAAAGAAGGAGTGTTGTTGGCCATTGAACCGACAGCGGACTTTAAACTTTCGAAAACAGAAAAGTTGCAGCAAAAGGATAGCTTTCTGAGTATATTGAGGTATTTGAAGCCTTATAAGGGAAAGTTTGGCCTTATCTTTGTCATTATGTTGTTTGTTACGATGCTACAGGGCTTTCTTCCTTTTATATCCAAGGCTGTGATTGATGTCGGCATAAAGACTTCGGATGTAAATTTTATCAATATGGTATTGATTGGTAATGTGAGTATCTTAGTGAGCGTTATGATTTTCAATGTCATTCGGGACTGGCTTTTAATGCATATTACTGCACGGGTTAACATTGCATTAATATCTGATTATTTGATTAAATTGATGAAACTTCCGGTTACGTTTTTTGAGAACAAGTTGTTGGGGGATATATTGCAACGTGCGCAGGATCATGAACGTATCCGGAGTTTTATTATGAATAACTCTTTGGCCTTGGTATTCTCTACACTGACATTTTTTGTGTTTTCCGTGATTCTATTGCTTTATAATGCAACGATATTTTATATCTTTCTTGGTGGGTCAGTAGTATATGTAATATGGGTTTTGTTGTTTTTGAAAGTACGGAAAAAGTTTGATTGGCAGTACTTTGAATTGTTATCTCGAAATCAAAGTTATTGGGTGGAAACCGTTTCGGCTATTCAGGATATTAAACTATATAATTATGAAAAGATTAGAAGATGGAAATGGGAGGAAATCCAAGCTGGATTATATCGGGTGAATAAGCAGGTTTTGACTGTGACCAATACACAAAATCTCGGGGCGCAGTTTGTCGAAGGAATTAAAAACATGTCTATTGTATTCTTTTGTGCTACAGCCGTTATCAAAGGAGAAATTACAATGGGGGTTATGATTTCTACGCAATTTATCATAGGTATGCTAAATGGCCCTTTAGCACAGTTTATTAATTTTGTAGTATCGGCTCAATATGCGAAGATTTCTTTTTTAAGGATGAATGAAATCCGAAACTTGGATGATGAAGAAGATTTGCTATCTGTGGGTTCTACAACCATTCTGCCGGAAAGGAAGGATATAAAATTGGAAAATGTGATGTTCCAATACACGGTGAATGCTCCTTTGGTATTGAAAAATATATATTTAACGATACCTGAAAATAAGGTTACGGCAATTGTAGGCGGAAGCGGAAGTGGAAAATCTACCTTATTGAAATTGTTGATTCGTTTGTATAAGCCAAGTTACGGAGATATTAAGATGGGAGATATGAACGTGACGGCTATAAACCTGAGGCAATGGAGGGCACTTTGTGGGGTTGTAATGCAAGATGGAAAGTTGTTTAGTGATACAATATTGAATAATATTGTTTTGGATGATGAGAAGATTGATTATGAACAACTCCACCTCTGTAGCCGAATAGCACAAATAGAAGATGAGATTCATGCCATGCCTAAAGGATATGATACGAAAATAGGGGAAAATGGACGGGGATTGAGTGGAGGGCAGAAGCAAAGGCTGCTTATAGCTCGTGCGTTGTATCGTAACCCTAAATTTTTATTCTTAGACGAGGCGACCAATGCTTTGGATACCATTAACGAAAAGAAAATCGTAGACGCGTTGAATACGGCTTTTGAGAATCGTACGGTTGTGGTTATTGCTCATAGGCTTAGTACCATACGAAATGCAGATCAAATTGTGGTAATGGATCAGGGGCGTATTGTAGAAATTGGGAACCATGAAAGTTTGATGGCGCAAAAAGGGGAGTATTATGCATTGGTTTCTTCGCAAGCCGAGAAACTCGGAGAATAGTGTTTGTTAAATTATTATTTTAAATAGAATCCTAATGAAAAGTTTGAAAAAATTATCAATTGATCAAATGAGAATTGATTTTAAAGTGTTGACACCTTCCCAGTCGCAAGAATTTGTAGGTGGAGGAAATCCGATAAAAATCGGTGGAGGCTTCTTGGAAGTAACGGAGATTGACGGAGTAAAAGGAACTATTTATAAAGGAAATGATGGTTCAACTTATTTTTTTGAAGGTGTTAACGTTGGAAGTGGAGATGGGCCGACAGTTGGAGGAACTGCATGTCAGATAGGTGGTACAATATATGTGGGAGATAACCCTAATTCTTTTGATATTAATGATATGGTGCATGAATATGGACATTTTTTACAAGAAGAGGCAATGAGAGGGAAGGCTGCTTGTATCGGTGGTACACTTGGTTATGCTTATGTTGGTATTAAAGGGGGTATGGTAGGAGCTTATTTAGGTTATATGTACGGATATGCATTGTACTGTGGGGGATTTAGTGCTTATGGTTATGTGTGTAATATGTCCGATGAAGATTATTATAATTTACCGTCTGAAAAGTCTGCAAATGAATATGGAAATGAATATATGAGAAATAAATATGGGAAAGATGCTCCTCAAGCAACTGAGTAAATTATTTGAATCATGAAAAGAGTTGTAATGATTGTAATATTGTGCAGCGTAATGTTGCGAATAGTAGCACATGTAAAGGTGGATACAGTGAAAGTTGAGTATCGTTCTTCATGTGGAATGGAAGTAATAGGCTTTTTGTATATTCCGGATATATCCTGTCGTACAGATAAATTATTGATAAAGGTTGGGGAACGTAATCCTGTTCCCACAACTCAGGTAGCAGCTTTGAAGAAGAAAAATTCATTCGCTTGTGATTTATTAGGGAAGGGAATTGCATACTATGAATATTTCTTCCCTGAGGTAATGAATCCTGTATGGGAAAGCTTGAATTACGGGTATATGGATATAGCGCGTGATGCGAAAGATGCATTAAACATATTGAAAGGTATGGATATGACCCGACATATGAAATTAGGCTTGACTGGAACAGGTTCTTCTGGTTGTGCGGCAGTCGTATTAGCTTCAGAAAGTTCAAGCGTAGATTTTTTGGTGATTTTATCCTCTAACTTGACCGAGGGTAAGGATTTTGTGAGGGTGGATTTTCGTTTGAAAGATTTTATTCTTCCTAGTGCTGTATGGATGAAACAATGTTTAGCGGATACTTCTTTTATTTTTAAGGGAAATTCTTTTGAGGGTGAAAAGATGGAAGAGGCTATTGCTAGATGCTTGTATGAAACAATAGATTCTGTAGTTCAATATATATATGATTATGGAAAAGATGATACTATGATACAGAAAAAATCGGCTTTGATTATAAAGGATTTATGGAATGGAACTCATTTTAAGGCAGAAATGAAAAAGGGGAAAACTGATGGATTTGATATTTGGGTAGATAGTATGTTTTCTCAGTCTTTCTTTTCTAAGAACAATGCCATACAGATGTACCAATGGAGGCCGGAAAAATATTATGCTAAAATAGATATTCCTGTGTATATTGGTTTATCTGGGAATGACAAATCTTTTAATTGTGAAGATAATTACGATAAAGCACTATCTATAAAAAGAAAGTATAAAAAAAGTAATTTTGAAATTGTTTTTTTTAGAGATTTAGGCCATGGATTAAGTCGTAAAAAAATAGAATATGATGTTGATTTGAAAACAAAAAGTGAATCTAATGAAACATTTGTGTATAATTATTATATAATGGATGAAATGGCTAAAAAGGAATTAATATCTTGGATTGTTAATTTGAAATAATTTATAAGTAGAATAATATGATGTATTTGAAAGATTTGACTTTTATTATACCAGTTCGCTTGGATACGATAGAACGTATAGAGAACATTATAGCTTCTACTAATTATTTATTACATTGTTTTGATACAAAAATAATCGTTTTGGAAGCTTGCGAGGTTAAGAATAATATTTTGGAAAAGTTGTTAGATTCTCGAGTGGACTATATTTATATGCAGGATAAAAATCCTGTCTTTCATCGAACTAAATACTTGAATGTTTTAAGCAAGCTTGTTGTGACTCCTTTTTTGGCTGTTTGGGATGCTGATGTTATTGTTTCGTGTCAACAAATTATAAGTTCTATACAACTGTTGAGGCATGGGGGTGCTGATATTGTATATCCTTATGATGGACGTTTTTTAGATACAACTTTGAAATATAGAAAATTATTTATTGTATCCTCAGATATAAAGTCTTTATATGCGGTACAGAATCACTTTGTTTTGCCTTATGGCATTTATGCGATAGGAGGAGGGTTTCTTGCGAATAGATTTATGTATAGTTGTTCTGGAGGGGAAAATGAGAATTTTTATGGTTGGGGGCCTGAAGATCAAGAAAGGCTAAAGAGATGGGAAATTTTAGAATATAATATTAAAAGAGTTGAGGGACCAATGTTTCATTTGTCTCACCCAAGAGGGATTAATAGTTGTTTCGGAGACTATAAAAGAGAAGAAGATTCAATCAAAGAATTGCTTAGGATATGTAAGATGTCTAAAAAAGAATTATGTGATGAAATTAAACATTGGAATTGGTGATGATATGAAAAATATAGATGATTTTATTAAACAGATTTCTTTTGAGATTCTTTCAAAAGATTTGAAATCTAAGGATGTAAGTCTGTTGAAGGGGAAAATGGGCCTTGTGATTCTGTTTTATGAACTTAATAGCGTATATCAACAAAAGGATTACGAGTTGTTTGCAGAGTCATTATTTGAGGATATTTTGGAGATAGGTAATAATATTCATTTTCCTATTCGATTTGACGGAGGGTTATTAGACTATGGTTTAGGGTTAGAATATTTAATGGGACGTGGTTTTTTGATTATTGATAATGATGCAAAGAATAAACTGCAAAAGATTTGGGGAATAGTGAGTCAGTCTTTAATTCATTGTCCTCCTATTGAATTGAATATTCAAAATGGCATATTGGGCTTTGGTTTTTATTTTTTATATTGTATTCGAAATGGTGCTTTTGGTGAAGAAAATTTGAGAACATTACATTGCAAACAGTTATTGGCTGTTGATGTATTAGATTGTATTGAAAGATTGTTGAACAAGAATATAAAATCCCTAAATGAAAAGAAAAAAACATATGATTTGATGTGGAACCTTCCTTGTTTATTGTATTTTTTGTATGAACTTTATAAGTTGGATATTTATAATGTAAAGGTGAAAAAACTTATATCTTTTATTATAAAGAACTTAGGTACTAGTATAGAGTTACCCCAAGAACAATGGAATGTCTTATATTTATTAACGGTGCTGAATAAAATCAATAATGTTATGAATATAGATGATGTTTGTAATAAAATTTTAATGGTTTATGACTATGATAAATTGGTTAGAAATTGTCTATCTATATGTTCTATTTCAAAAAATGTTGAAATTTTATTCCTTTTAGTGTTATTGAATGATAAAAAATACAAGCAAGAGGTGGAAGAGTTATTTTTGATATTGGGTACTCAATATGATAATGAGCCGTTTGGAAATAAGTGTGTGTTATTGGATGGCATAGGAGGATTAGTTGTGAGCATGTTAATATATAGAATGTTCAGAAAAAATAGTTCCTAAACTTTCTGGATATAACTATATATCCGTATTTAAGCTTTTCTCGTGAGTGTTTTTTTTGTGGATTTTTTTAGATGTATCCAGATGGAGTATTGGCTTTTGTTAAGCAAAATTGTATTGTGCCTGAAGGTGTCGTTGTAATGGTGATAATGGGGATATGTAGTTATGGTTGGTATTGATTAGTGATTTGTGTAAAATGTGGAAAGAGCCTTTTTCAGGGCATTACGTGAGAAAAAATAGGTCATTATTTTTGCAGAATTGGTACTTTTTATAAAGTATGATTCTTCGTACAGGGGATGAGAATGGCTGAAATGAGAGTTTATTAACGCTTGTTGGGTTATGTCCAAATGGTATTTCTCCATTAATTCAAACATTCTGGTGATATGGTAGGCATCGGTTTGAGTATTATCGTCTGGAAGAAAAAAATAGTCGTAATGTTCCAAATACTCAGGATGGTGTTGTAAGTAATCAAATACTAAATTTAACTTGTTCCCTTTATGATAACTGATAAAGACTGCGTCTTCATAAAAGGTATTGAATGATTGATCATATACAATGAGGTGTAAGTCAAACAAAGTAGACTCTTTGCCTTGAAGCCATTTCTTGTGCAAGCTTTTTGAACCAACAGCAGAAATCACGCAATATTTTTTTAGTTTATATGACGTAGGCATGTACTTTTCCTTTATGGGATGATAAAGCATATTGGGTTTTTCTTCTTGGATGGGTAACGGAAGATGTGAAAATGTATTTTTATCGTAAAGTTTGTTGTGAAATCCATCAATAACAAAGTGCCCGTTTCCACCCATATCTGCCATGCTACATTTCCGTTGTGATAGCAAAGTTGGAATTAATACTTCATGGTGTCCACTCCAACCGTTTAAAAGTGCTTCGTGGAGGTATGCAAGAGCCTGTCTGGATAATCTATATATTGGATTGAATGAATGTATCTTATTTTCCTCGTCGATTCTTTCACGTCCTGTTTGCAAGGTATTCCACCAATACCAATCCGGCTCTTCTTGGTATTTTCTCAGGTATGCTGATATAAAATCAAATGTATATGTTGTGAAGAGGGCAAAAAATGATTTCCAATTACCATTAAAATACACGTCGTCTTCGATGAGCCAATAGTAGTCATAATCAGGATGTGACAGGTAAAATTTAAGAATTGGGAAATGGTTACTACCTGGAATCAGGTGTGGAGCTATAGCCCGATATCCCATATCTTGTAAAATATTGGATGTGAATATATAGTGAGGGAACTTTTTAATCGTATCGGGTACAAGCTTTTCTTTTTGGTGGTAAAGAAAAATGATATCGTTTTCATCAGAACGATATGTTCCTGATAAATGGTTGAATTTTTCAGTTATACAGAAATCCGATTTTTCGCTTAAAAAAAGTATAGCTTGTTTCATGAGTTTGGAATATTAGGTTAATCTTTCCGGAAGCAAATTTTGGAGCTATTAAAGATTAGGTTTAGAATCATGTGATTCCAAACCTATCCTTTTACTTCCTTTATATGTTAGCGTTATTCTACATTTAATCCGATATCTTCCACGTTTAAGTCCATGTTAATTTTCAAATCTGAACTTATGTTACTTTCATCACCTGTTGTATTGTAATTTTGTCGCGGTTCTATTCCTGGCTGTTCTGCGCGGACGAAGTTCACAGCTTCTTCCAACCCGGACATAAAGTGCTCGAAATCCTCCTGATAGAGGAATATTTTATGTTTTTCAAAATTTATGGATGGAGATTCCGTATCGCCCGATATGACTTTTTTGCTTTCTGTGAGGGCTATGAATAATTCACCTTTTCTGTTTTTCTTCACATCCACATAATAAATGCGTTTTCCTGCCTTTACGGATTTGGAAAAGACTATGTCTTTATCCCTTTCTTGGTTCTTTTTGAAATCTTCCATATTTTGCGGTTTATAAATAACTACTTCAAAATTGAGAATATTTTTTAAAACATCCAAAAAAAATGAGGGAAAGATGGTCTTTTTATCTATAAAATACGTACTTTTGCACTACAATATATAATATTATATGATAAACAGAGAGATTATACGCTTAAAGGTTGTTCAGATTACTTATGCTTATTACCAAAATGGGGGGAAGAACATAGATACGGCGGAAAAAGAGCTTTTTTTCAGTCTGGCCAAAGCATACGATTTGTATAATTATCTATTGACCTTAATGGTAGAAATCAACCGGATAGCAGAACGTGCCGTAGAGACGGCGCAAAGTAGGTATAACCGTATCAAGGTGGGCGAACCGCCCAGCACGAAGTTCATTGACAATCGTTTTATCATGCAGTTGGAAGTGAATAAACAACTGTTGGATTTTCGTGAAAACCAGAAAAAAAGTTGGGTGAACGAGGAGGATTTTGTGCGTTCGTTGTACAAGCAAATAATAGAGACGGATTACTACAAAGAATATATGGCGTCGGCAGAGTCTTCTTATGCACAGGACCGGGAGTTATGGCGCAAGATATATAAGAATGTCATTTGTAATAATGAAGAGCTGGACTCTTTGCTTGAAGACATGAGCCTGTATTGGAATGATGACAAATATATCGTGGATACGTTTGTGCTGAAGACCATCAAGCGTTTTGACGAGGCCAAAGGAGCCGATCAGGAACTTTTACCGGAATTCAAGGATGAAGAGGATCGGGAATTCGCCCATCGTTTGTTCCGTAACACGTTGTTGAATGCGGAATATTACCGTAAACTGATAAGCGACAACACGAAGAACTGGGAATTCAATCGGATTGCCCTTATGGATTTGTTGATTATGCAAATCGCATTGGCAGAGATTCTGACGTTTCCCAATATTCCGTTGAATGTCTCATTAAACGAGTATGTAGATATAGCCAAGATCTACAGTACGCCGCGTAGTGGGGCATACGTGAATGGATTGTTGGATGCCGTTTCCAAAAAATTAGTAGCAGAGAAAAAATTAGAGAAGACAAACAATTAAAATAATATAACCATGAATTTATTGACAATTTTATTGCAGCAACAAGGCGGAGGCATGTCTATGATTATTATGATGGTCGCTATTTTCGCCATCATGTATTTCTTTATGATTCGTCCTCAGAATAAGAAACAAAAAGAAATCCAGAAATTCAGAAACAGTATCGTTCCGGGTACCGATGTGGTAACGGCAGGCGGAATTTATGGAAAAGTGAAAGAAGTGAATGAACTTGATAATACATTGATGGTGGAGATAGCCTCCGGCGTAAAAATTAAAATCGCTAAGAATTCAGTGTATGCCGGTGTGCCGACCGACACGGCCGCAGGTAAATAACCGTAATGGATTCAGTTCAGTTCAAGAAATACTATACTACAGTCAAGAACTTCTTGTTAGGGCCTAAAAACAAGGAGTTCTTGATTTTTTTGTTTTTTTTCTTCGTCTCTGCGGCTTTTTGGCTGTTGCAATCTTTGAATGAGACATTCGATGTAGAATTGAAAGTGCCTTTGAAATTGGAGAATGTGCCGTCTGATGTGGTCATTACATCGGATTTGCCTTCTGATTTAAATGTTATGGTAAGAGATAAAGGTACGGTTTTGGTTCGTTATATTTATGGTACGGAACAAGTTCCTGTACGGGTGGATTATAAGGATTATGACAAGGGAAACGCTTCAGGACGTGTTTCCGTTACGCTTTTGGATGTCCAGAAGAAAGTACAGGCACAGTTGTTGTCTTCCACTCGTATTGTGTCTTTAAAACCGGATACACTGGAGTTTTTTTTTAATAAAGGTGCTCGTAAGAAGGTTCCGGTCAAGTTGGCCGGAGTCGTGGAAACCTCTCCGGAGTATTACTTGCAACGGGTGGAGTTTACACCTGATTCGGTGGAAGTGCTGGCGCCTTCCGCTATTTTGGATACCATAACCGAAGCTTTTATCACTCCGGTTTATTTTTCGGATTTGTCTGCTAACGAAAAGACGATAAGCATGTTGCGTCCTGTGAGAGGGGCGAAGTTCATCCCCGATCAGGTGGAGATGAATGTGATGATAGATTTATATACGGAGAAAACGGTGGAAGTACCCGTATTCGGCGTGAATTTTCCCGGTAGTAAGGACTTGCGTACATTTCCTTCAAAAGTAAAAGTTACTTTTCGTGTGGGGATGAGTCGGTTTAAGGAAATTACGGCGGACGATTTTGTATTGGCTGTCACGTACGAAGAACTAATGAAGAACCGCAGTCCGAAAATACAGCTTCATCTAAAGTCGATGCCGTCTGGAGTATCGAATGTGCGTATAGACCCTTCTGAGGTGGATTATCTGATAGAACAAGTACAGGAAGAAAACGAGTGATATGATTAAGGTTGGTCTTACGGGGGGTATTGGTTGCGGGAAAAGTTATGTGGCGGATTTATTACGTCGTCGGCATATTCCCGTATATGATACGGATAAGGAGGCAAAGCGTTTGATGATGGAATCTGCAACCATTCGCCGGGGATTGGTGGATTGGGTCGGAGAGCGGGCTTATATGCCGGACGGGACATTGAACCGTGAACGGATAGCTTCATATTTATTTGCCTCTCCGCTCCATGCAGAGCGTATCAACCGGCTTGTACATCCGGTGGTGCAGGATGATTTCCTGCAATGGGTGGATAAGCAGGACGGACCGTTGGTCGTTATGGAATGTGCCATTCTTTACGAGTCCGGTTTCGACCGTTTGGTGGATGAAGTCTTGTTGGTACGTGCTCCGGAAAGAGTTTGCTTGGAGCGTGTCATGAAACGCGACGGGGCTTCCGAAGCTCAGGTAAAAGCGCGTATGGCAGCCCAGATGTCGGACGAAGAGCGTTGCAGACGGGCGCATTATATTATAAATAATGATGGGGGCTCGGATGTGGAGGGTGCCTTAAGAGATATATGGGTGAAGATTGACAGGGGGCGGCTGCGTGAAGATTAAGCTTTTTTAGAAAGAAGATTTTGAAAAAAAGTAGGTGAAGGGCTATCTTTGCATTTGTTTTGAAAAATAAAATATAAACCTGAATATGTTAGAAACGATTTTGGCTATTTCCGGAAAACCCGGTTTGTATAAGTTGGTTTCGCGTGGAAACCGTAGTTTGATTGTAGAAACGCTGGACGAGGTGAAGAAACGTATGCCGGCTTTTGCTACCGATAAGGTAATTTCCCTGGCAGATATAGCCATGTATACGGATGAGGGTGAAGTGCCTTTGAGAGAAGTTTTGAATAGTCTGAAGAAAAAAGAGAAGGGTCAGCTTTCTGCTTTTGATTATAAAAAGGCTTCACGTGAGGAACTGGCTTCTTATTTTGCAGAGATATTGCCTAATTATGATCGTGACCGCGTTTATCCTGCCGATATCAAGAAGTTGGTAAGCTGGTATAATTTGTTGGTCAAGGCCGGTATGACGGATTTTGACGAGGTTTTGGCTCCTACGGAGGGAGACCATATATCCGACCGGGCAGAACAGGAATAAATCTAAAGGTATAGAATGTACAAATAACAGGGGAGGGCATGGATGTGTTTTCCCCCTGTTTTTTTAAACAGAGAATAATTTTTGCCCGTAAATTTGTGTAATTCCAAATTTCTTCTTTTATTTGCATCCGGTTAACTCATTTATTAATTATTAAACGTTTATTGCCTATCGGAATACTCTTACTTAACTATAAAATAAAGAAGGATGGAGAGTTTTGCAAATTTGACTGACGAAATGTTGGTTAAACTGTATGCCGGAGGTAATAATAGTGCTTTTGACATCTTGTTGGAGAGATATGAAGAGAAGATTTTTTCTTATATCTTTTTTATTGTGCACAATCAAGATGTGGCTGATGATATATTCCAGGAAACGTTTATGAAAGCTGTGGTGACTATTCAGCAGGGACGTTATGTGGAAAATGGCAAGTTTCAGGCATGGATTACCCGCATTGCCCATAATTTGATTATTGATTATTTCAGGCAGACCCGCAATGAGAATTGTGTGTCTAACGATGAAGTGGAGTATGATTTGTTCAATGACATCAAATTGGCTGAAACGAATGTGGAATCCAAAATGGTGCGGGAACAGGTGCTTGATGATGTGAAACTGTTGGTAGAACACTTGCCCCAAAACCAGAAAGAAGTGGTTTTCATGAGGTATTATCAGGAATTGTCTTTTAAGGAAATTGCAGATATAACAGGGGTAAGTATCAATACGGCTTTAGGCCGTATGCGTTATGCTTTGTTGAACTTACGTAAGATGGCGGTGAAAAAGGAACTTCATTTGGCTATTTCTTAAAAATAACTATCCTGCGATATACTAAATAAGCGGTCAGAGCGTTATAATAGCAGATTTAAGTAACCTGACAGCTTATGGATATAACTATACCTAATGGAATGCAGCGACCGTCGCGGCGGACTATTGCTTTTCTGAAGCTATTCGCACGCAGTTATAAAGAATTGGAATTTGCAGACGGTGAGTTTGCCAGAATGATTTTGAAGTAAGGTGGCATATTTTACAGTGTGCTTGCTTGCGCATATAGGATATTTAATATAACTTTGTGCATATATACGTATTTAAAATATATGTACTATGAAGCATTTTGTGGCTCCTTCCCTGTTGTCCGCCGATTTCGGGAACCTGAAATCGGAAATGGACATGATTAATCGTAGTGAATGCGATTGGTTGCATATCGACATCATGGATGGTGTGTTTGTTCCCAATATTTCTTTCGGTTTTCCTGTTTTGAAGTATGTGGCTCGTTTGTGTGAGAAGCCGCTGGATGTGCATCTGATGATTGTGCAACCGGAAAAGTTTCTGAATGAGGTGAAAGCTTTGGGGGCTTATTCCATGAATGTACATGTAGAGGCTTGTCCGCATTTACATCGTGTAGTACAGCAAATCAAGGAGACCGGTATGAAAGCCGGAGTGACATTGAATCCGGCCACTCCTGTTTCGTCTTTGACAGATATCATCGAGGATGTGGACATCGTTATGTTGATGGCTGTCAATCCGGGATTCGGAGGCCAGACATTTATTCCCCATACATTAGATAAAGTGCGGGAATTGCGCCGTATGATAGACGGAAGCCGGTCGAAAGCCTTGATAGAGGTAGATGGTGGGGTGAACCGTGATACGGGACGGTTGTTGGTCGAGGCCGGTGCGGATGTGTTGGTAGCGGGAAGTGCTGTTTTTCATGCGGCAGATGCCATAGAAGAGATTCGTGTTTTGAAAAATTTGTAAACGCTGACTGGAGATTGTTCGGAATCTTGGCGGAAATACCCTTTTGTGAGGCTGGCTGTTCCGCTTCTTCCCGGTTTGTGGCTGGGACGATTGTTGTGGCAATATGCGGAAAGTAGCGGTTGGGCCGGACTTTTTCTTTCCATAGGAGTATTGCTAAGCGGTGGTTGGTGTTTGTGGGCAGGTATATATTCGTTGCATCGGCGTGCTTGTCATGGTGAGTTGAGAAGCTACGTGTCTTTCGGTGTTTCTGTTTGTTTTCTGTTTTTCTTTTTCGGATTGTGGCGTTCCTTTTATGCGTGGGAGAACCTACGTGGGGTTTGGACGGATGAGGAACGTGAATATCATGCCATATTGTTGAATACTCCTCAGATTTCATCCCGTACGGTAGGGGCAGAGGCTATGTTGGTGGCCGGAGACGACGGTTCTTCTGTGAGGCAAACCGGTAAATTATGGTTGACTTTCTCGCGGGATTCTTTGGCGGAAACTTTGCGTACGGGAGATGAGTTGGTTTTTAAGGGGCGTATCCGGAGACCGAAAAACAAAGGTAATCCGGAAGAGTTCGATTATGCGGAATATTTGGCCGTGAAAGGTATATCAGGCCGTGTATTCATCGGAAAGGAGCGTTGGAAACGAATCCATGGATATGAGGATAAGGAACGGCATCTTTCTTTGGGGGTAGATTTGCGCATCAAAGCTCTGTTATGGCGAGATAGAATATTGGAGGTATATCGTAATACCGGTTTGCAGGGTGAGGCTTTGGACTTGTTTGCAGCTTTGACTTTAGGGGAAAAGTCGGGACTGTCGGATGAGTTAAAGGATATTTATGCGGGAGTCGGTGTCAGTCATGTGTTGGCTCTGTCTGGCATGCATCTTGGCTTTTTGGTAGCGATGTTGAATTTATTTATACTGAACTATTGTAGGAGGCGCTATTTGCGGCTACTGGGGGCGATGCTTGCTACGGTACTGGTTTGGGGGTATACCTTTTTGGCCGGTTTGCCTCCTTCTCTTGTGAGGGCGGCACTGATGTATTCCTTGATGTTGGCCGGTTCTTTGGTCGGCCGTTCGGGATTTTCAGTTAATTCTTTAGCCATGAGTGCGGTGTTGATGTTGTGCATCAATCCTTTATGGTTCTATGATGTGGGCTTTCAACTATCTTTTTTAGCCATGTTCGGTATTCTGACGATATGTCCCCGGTTTCAGGAGTTGCCGTTGATGCGATGGCGTTATGTGAGGTGGATTTTTCAAAGTTTGTTGGTGTCATTCGCAGCGCAGTTGTTCACCGTTCCTTTGGTGGCTTATCGTTTCGGTACATTTTCGTTTTATTCGGCATGGGCGACTTTGGTAATATCTCCTTTAACGGCACTATTGATTTATGGGATGCCTCTGATATTATTATCTGGGATTACCGGTATCGGTACAACAGTTTGTGCATGGTGGATTGCCCGGTTGGGCACGTGGCAAAATGATTGTCTGCGTGCGATGATGGAGTGGCCGTATGCGGTGATCCATACGGATTGGTCACTATGGTTTACGGTATGGTGCTATGTGGTATTGTGTGTTTGGGTGATGCCTTTCTGCCGCTCTTATACCCGACGGGTACAATTCGGACTTATGAGTGTGATATTGACTTTGTGTGCCTTTGCTGTAAACAGGCAGTTTTGCAGGATCCGACCGGAAATCGTGTTTTATAATCACTCTTCTTGTCCGTCTGTTCACGTGATTTATTCATCAGAACGCTCTTATTTGTTTTCGACTGAAGAGGATAGTGTGAGAGAGCGTATGTCTTATATCTCGGAATCCTTTTGGGAAAAGAAACTTTCGGACGTACCCGTGGTCGTGACCGGTGATTTTAGGGATAATTACATTTCTTCCGTACATGGCTTGGTGGCGGGTAGGAACGGCATCTCCTTTTTGATGCTTACGGATAACCGCTGGGATGGGATAAAAGGCATGCATCGGGCTGAGGTTGATTTTCTTTATGTTTGTCGCGGCTATCATGGCAGTCTGCATGAACTGTCCCGTTTGTTCAATCCCCGTTGTGTGGTGCTGGATGCTTCCTTGTGGCGAGGTGACAGGAAGCGTTATATTCAAGAATGTAGCAGATTAGGTTGGAATTTCTATGACATGGAAGTCAAAGGAGCGTTAAAAGTTGCTTTAAATTGAGGAATAGCAGACTTTTTATAGTATATTTGTAAATTATAAACCGTAATACGATTTTTATATGTTGGATAATCTCTTGTCCGAAGTTGACGTGCAACATTTGTGTACGTTGCTGGATAAGGCACACAATATCATTGTAACTTGTCATGTGTCTCCCGATGGGGATGCAATGGGGGCTGTTTTGGCTTTTTCTCATTTCCTTTGGCGAAAAGGTAAGAATGCTCAGCCCGTGGTACCGAATATCTTTCCTGATTTCTTGAAATGGATGCCCGGAGTGGAACGTGTCCGTATCTATGAGAAACATGAAAACGAAGTGGCTCCTTTGGTAGCGGCTGCCGACTTGATTATTTGTTTGGATTTCAACTCCCCCGATCGTTTACAGGGGTTACAGAAACCCGTAACGGATTCCCAGTCTCCTAAGATCATGATAGACCATCATCTTGATCCTGTAGACTTTTGTGATTGGGTCGTTTCTCGGCAAGAGATGAGTTCGACGTGTGAATTGCTTTATCGTATATTGGTGCAGTTGGAGGGCTTGGAGCCGATGACATACGAAGAAGCGGTATGTCTTTACACCGGAATGATGACGGATACCGGTTGTTTTTCCTATAATTCCAATCGCAGCGATATTTATTATATTATAGGCCGCTTACTGACAAAAGGTATCGACAAAGACAAGATATACCGTAATGTGTTTTTCAATTACTCAGCCGAGCGTTTTAGGCTGATGGGGTATATGCTATATGTCAAACTGGAGTATTTTCCGGAATATCATGCTTCATTGATGACTTTGACAAGAGAAGAACAGAAACGGTTTTCGCATAAGAAAGGCGATACGGAGGGATTCGTGAATATACCGCTCCAAATCGGGAAATCTCGTCTTTCGGTATTCCTGCGTGAAGATACCGAGCGTCATAATATCCGTGTGTCTTTGCGTTCTGTGGATGATTTTCCTTGTAATCGGATGGCGGCGGAGTTCTTCAATGGCGGGGGGCATTTGAATGCTTCGGGCGGGGAACTTTCTTGTACGATGGATGAGGCCGTACAGATTGTCCGCAAAGCTTTGAAGAAATATGCTTCTCTATTGACAGATAGATAAAATGTGATTTATAAAAAACTAAATATGAGAAAGATTGTTTATATTTTGTTTGCTCTGTTAGGTGTAGGAGGGGGATTGCAGAGTTGTGATAATGGAGAAACCTACGCCGAACAACGGGAGAAAGAGCGTGATGCCATTTCGGCTTTTCTGAACCGCGATGTTGTGATTCGTTTGAGCGATGGGGAAGAGTTGATTCATGTCGGTAAAATCAATACGATTTCCGAAGGGGAATTTTATGCCCAAGACAGTACGACCAATCTCGAAAGAAACGAATACGTAGTCTTTGAGAATACCGGTGTGTATATGCAGATTGTACGTAAAGGGGCGGGTGAAAAGATGAAGAACGGTCAGCAAAAGCGCATCATTTGCCGTTATACGGAGTTCAATATATTGAGAGATTCCGTGCAGACTACGAACAATTCGGCTTATTGGCAGACGAATCCTGATATCATGGATGTGACGGATACTTACGGCACTTTTACCGCTTCATTCAATACGTCAGTGAACGGGGGGGGGGCGATGTATCAGTATTACGGTTCGAAAGCAGTGCCTGCGGGGTGGCTGGTTCCTTTAACCTATATCAATATCGGTCGTCAAATCAATGCAGATGAAGAAATAGCCAAAGTACGTCTCATTGTACCGCATTCACAGGGACATAGTGATGCTTCTTCCAATGTATATCCCTGTTTTTATGAAATCACTTATCAGGAGATGAGGAATTAGTCAGTCTGGAACGTAAAGCAAATCACTCATAATGCCGTCGGAAAGAAAGATTCCCCGGCGTGTCAGTTTGAGCAAGCCTTCGGGGGCTTGCTCTTTTTTTTCCGTAATTTCGAGCTGTCCGTTTCTCAGGTGGACAGCGGCAGCTTGCAGGCAATAATCCGTCAATGGTTGGCCGAATTTTCGTTTCAATTCGCTCAGATTCAGTCCGTCGGACGTGCGCAAGGAAGTGATGATGCAGTCATTGTATCTTTCGTACAGATTCAGCTCTTCCTGCTCTATCCATGGTGCGTGGTTGAAGTCTTCAGAGGAAAGGCATTTCCCTACTTGGTCTATATAGACGTTCAGATCCGGATGGTTCCATTGTCGGTTACGTCCGTCGAAAGAATGAGCCGAAGGGCCGCATCCCAGATAAGGAATGCCTTTCCAGTAACTGGAATTATGTCGGGAGCGGAAGCCCGGGCGGGCAAAATTGGAGATTTCATAATGCTCGAAACCGGCATTTTCGAGCCGGCACATTAAAAGACTGAACATTTCCAGGCTTAGTTCTTCGTCAGCTTCTTCCACGACATGCCGTTTGCGCATTTCCCAAAGCGGTGTGCCTTCCTCGTAGATGAGTGCGTATGCCGAAATATGTTGTACGTTCAAGGAAAGTGCTGTGTTCACGTCCGTTTCCCATTCGCGAAGGGATTGTGCCGGGAGGCCGTAAATCAAGTCGATGCTGATGTTGTCGAATCCGGTATCCTGACAGTCGTGTACTGCGCGGATGGCTTGCTCCCCGTTGTGTCGGCGGTGGAGCAAACGCAGCTTACCATCGTCGAATGTCTGCACCCCCATGCTTAGCCGGTTGACGGGCAGAGTGCGCAGTGATTTGATTTTTCGTGGAGTGAGGTCATCCGGATTGGCCTCGATGGTAATTTCTGCCCGGTCGGACACGTGGTACGTTCGGTATAGTACCTCGAAGATTGGTTCGAGTAAAGACGTATCGAGCGTAGAAGGGGTCCCGCCTCCTATATATATCGTTTCAATTACGGGCATTTGCCCGTCTTGTTGCAAGTAATTTGCCCTTAAACGCAATTCGTTCCTCAGGGCACTTATGTAAGCCTTGTCTTTTTCCCCGTATGTTGTGGAATAAAAGTCGCAATATACACAACGGCTTGTACAGAATGGAATATGGATGTAAATCCCGGCCATATATAATAAGGTGTAAAACTGTGGTGCAAAGGTAGTGAAAGGGGTAAAAATAGCCCAATAAAGCGGACTATGTTTAAAAACATAATTAACAAAATCGCGGAATCGTTGGCTGTGTGGGATTTTATTGCTAAATTTCGTGCCGTTTAGTTGTTACCTTTAAATGTTACACGATGAAAGTATATCAAACAAACGAGATTAAAAACATAGCCCTGTTGGGAAATGATGGTTCCGGTAAAACAACACTCACAGAAGCCTTGCTCTATGAAAGCGGGTTGATAAAACGTCGTGGCAGAATCACGGCAAAAAACACAGTGAGCGACTATTTTCCGGTGGAGCAGGAATACGGTTATTCGGTTTTTTCCACAGTATATCATGTGGAATGGAACAATAAGAAACTGAATATCATAGACTGTCCGGGTTCGGATGATTTTGTGGGTGCGGCGTTGACGGCACTGAATGTGACGGATACGGCCGTGTTGTTGCTGAACGGGCAATACGGTGCGGAAGTCGGGACGCAGAATCATTTCAGATATACGGAAAAGTTAGGTAAACCCGTGATTTTTCTGGTAAACCAGTTGGATGACGAAAAGTGCGATTACGATGCCATATTGGAGCAGTTGACTTCTATTTACGGCAACAAGGTTGTTCCGGTACAGTATCCTATAAAAACGGGGCCGGACTTCAATGCCTTGATTGACGTGTTGCTGATGAAGAAATACTCCTGGGGGCCTGAAGGTGGAGAACCGACGATAGAGGAAATCCCGGAAGACCAGAAAGAGAAGGCCATGGAGATGCACAAGGTATTGGTCGAGGCCGCTGCCGAGAACGACGAAACATTGATGGAGAAGTTCTTTGAGAGCGAAACGCTGACCGAAGACGAGATGCGTGAGGGCATCCGCAAAGGATTGGCAGCACGGGGGATGTTCCCGGTGTTCTGTGTTTGTGCGGGAAAGGATATGGGGGTACGGCGCTTGATGGAATTTTTGGGCAATGTCGTGCCTTTCGTCAGCGAGATGCCCAAAGTGCATAATACCAGAGGTATGGAGGTGACTCCCGATGCGGACGGTCCGACTTCGCTTTATTTCTTCAAGACCGGCGTAGAACCTCATATCGGCGAGGTACAGTATTTCAAGGTGATGAGTGGTAAGGTGCATGAAGGTGATGATTTGAACAATGCCGATCGCGGGTCGAAAGAACGCATGTCGCAGTTGTTCGTTTGTGCCGGTGCCAACCGTATCAAGGTTGAAGAACTGGTGGCCGGAGATATCGGTTGCACGGTGAAGCTGAAGGATGTGAAGACGGGAAATACGTTGAATGATAAAAATAGTGAGAATCGCTTCAACTTCATCAAATACCCCAATCCGAAATATACCCGTGCGGTAAAGGCCGTGAACGAGGCAGAGACTGAGAAGATGATGAATGCCTTGAACCGTATGCGTGAGGAAGATCCTACGTGGGTAGTGGAGCAGAGCAAAGAATTGCGTCAGATACTGGTACACGGACAAGGGGAATTCCATTTGCGTACGTTGAAGTGGCGTATGGAAAATAATGAGAAGATAGCTATCAAGTTCGAAGAACCGCGTATCCCTTATCGCGAGACTATTACGAAGGCTGCGCGTGCCGACTACCGCCATAAGAAACAGTCGGGAGGAGCGGGGCAGTTCGGCGAAGTGCATTTGATTGTGGAACCCTATTATGAAGGTATGCCCGATCCGGAAGTATATCGTTTCAACGGACAAGAGTTCCGGATTAATGCGCGTAGCAAGGAAGAAGTACCCTTGGAGTGGGGCGGCAAGCTCGTCTTTATCAACTCCGTGGTGGGCGGTGCCATCGATGCCCGTTTCATGCCGGCTATTCTGAAAGGTGTGATGCAGCGTATGGAACAAGGCCCGTTGACGGGTAGTTATGCCCGTGATGTCCGTGTCATCGTGTATGACGGAAAGATGCATCCCGTAGATTCCAATGAGATTTCTTTTATGTTGGCCGGGCGCAACGCTTTCAGCATGGCGTTTAAAGAGGCCGGTCCGAAGATTTTGGAGCCTATTTACGATGTGGAGGTCTTTGTTCCCAGCGACAAGATGGGCGATGTGATGAGCGATTTGCAAGGACGCCGCGGTATGATTATGGGGATGACCAGCGAGAACGGTTATGAGAAACTTGTGGCTAAAGTGCCGTTGAAAGAGATGTCCAATTATTGCACCTCTTTAAGTTCCATTACCGGTGGTCGTGCTTCTTTCATCATGTCGTTTGCCAGCTACGAACTGGTACCGGCAGACGTACAGGAGAAACTGATTAAGGATTTTGAAGCTAAACAAGATAAAGAAGAATAATAAACTAAGCTACTGAAGGTATCCCGCTTTTCGACTTTTTTGCTTGGGTGAACAAGTAAGTTGAAAGGCGGGATTTTTTCTGCGGCAAACGAAAAATCAATCACAGCCAAACGATTTTTCGTTTGCCGCACAATAAAAAACGTATCTATAGGACATGTGAAAGGGTTCGTTTGAGGAATATATACGGATATCCTTCTGTTGGCCATAGAATCGCTCGTTTTTAAGATAAAGCAATCTTTATTTGCTTGTATAAATCGTTTTATGCTGATTTATTGTTAATAACGTTAAATTCAATGAAGGAATAAGTTTTTATGAGCTTAATGCCCGTTTTCGATATGTATATTTGCTGATATGAAAAGGTCTACAATCTGGATAGTAAGTGTAATTATCGGAGTTTCGTTTTTGGGACTTCTTTTGTTGCAGATGCGCTACATCGAGCAGATGGTGAAGATGCGGAAGGAGCAATTTGACGAATCCGTAGTTCGTAGTCTGAATCAGGCATCCCGTAACTTGGAGCAGAACGAGACGTTTCGTTATCTGGAGAACTTTACGCGGGACAATTTAAGCCCGAGTTCGGATTCTTTGCCCAAGCTTTATATGGGAGGAGCAGTCGGTACCGCAGATGCGAGCAACGGGGTAGGAGCTGCACACGGAGGTGAAAAGATATATTCCGATTTCGAATTGCATACGATAGTGAAGCATCCTTCTACTATGCCGAAAGTGTTGCGTATCGAGCGTAATAATTCGATTGACGAGGCCACCAGGTCGTTTCAGGAGTATGTGAAGAATGCGTATGTATATCATAAGGGTTTGCTTGATGAAGTAATATACACTATCTTGTATAAAGCGAGTGAGAAACCTCTGGAAGAGCGGATTAATTTCAAATTGCTGGATCAGGACATCCGTAATGCGCTTGAAAATAATGGAATCAGTATTCCTTATCATTTCACGGTGGCTACCAATGACGGACGAGAAGTATACCGTTGCCCGGACTACGAAGAGAAAGGGAAAGACTATTCATATTCCCAGGTCTTGTTCCGTAATGATCCTGCGGGTAAAATCGGCATTGTGAGGATTCATTTTCCGGATATGAACTCCTATTTGCTGGAAACGGCACGGATGATGATTCCGGCATTGGCCTTTACCATCATTCTGTTTGTCACTTTTGTCTTTACGATATATGTGATATTCCGCCAGAAAAAGGTGACGGAAATGAAAAATGACTTCATTAACAATATGACGCATGAATTCAAGACCCCGATCTCGTCTATTTCATTGGCAGCCCAGATGCTGAGCGACCAGTCGATAAAGAAGAGTGAGGCGATGTACGAGAATCTTTCACGGGTCATTAACGATGAGACCAAACGTTTGCGTTTTCAGGTGGAAAAAGTATTGCAAATGTCTTTGTACGACAGAGATAACATAGCTTTTAAGCAGAAAGAGTTGGATGCACATCAGTTATTGGCGGGAGTCATTAAGACGTTTACTTTGAAGGTGTCGCAGAACGGAGGAAGCATATCGTCTGATTTCAAAGCCGAACAGGCGGAGATTTATGTGGATGAGATGCACTTTACGAATGTGATATTCAATTTGATGGACAATGCAGTCAAATATAAGCGTGATGATGTGGAACTGCATTTGACTCTTCGGACATGGAATACGGGGGACAAGATCAATATTTCAATAGAAGATAACGGCATAGGCATACAGAAAGATGATTTGAAGAGGATTTTCGATAAGTTTTATCGTGTGCATACCGGCAATAAACATGACGTTAAAGGTTTCGGTTTAGGACTGGCCTACGTCAAGAAGATCGTGGGGCTACAGAATGGCGTGATACATGCAGAAAGCGAATACGGTCATGGAACGAAATTTATAATCACATTACCAACAATAAAAAAATAAGAATTATGGAAGAAAAATTGCGAATATTATTATGCGAGGACGATGAGAGCCTGGGCATGTTGCTGAGAGAGTATTTACAGGCCAAGGGGTATGAGGCGGAACTGTTTCCGGACGGAGATGCCGGTTACAAGGCCTTCTTGAAGAACCGTTATGAAATGTGTGTGTTGGACGTTATGATGCCTAAAAAGGATGGATTCCAGTTGGCACAGGAAATCCGGCAGGTCAATGCTGAAATACCTATCATATTCCTGACGGCCAAGAACCTGAAGGAGGATATTTTCGACGGATTTAAAATAGGGGCTGACGACTACATCACCAAACCTTTTTCGATGGAAGAACTGGTATTCCGTATGGAGGCCATCTTACGCCGTGTGAGAGGCAAGAAAGTAAAAGAAACGAATATGTATAAACTAGGTCGTTTCACTTTCGATACGCAACGGCAGATTTTGGCTATCGGTGACAAGCAGACCAAGTTGACAACCAAGGAGAGCGAGTTACTTTCATTGCTTTGTGCACATGCCAATGATGTATTACAGCGTGAACTGGCTTTGAAGACGATTTGGATTGATGACAACTATTTCAATGCCCGGAGCATGGATGTGTATATCACAAAATTGCGCAAGCATCTGAAAGACGATCCTTCCATCGAGATCAACAACGTCCATGGAAAAGGCTATCGTCTGATTATCCCCACAACAGAAGAGGAATAAGATAGCGTAAAAATAAGAGGCCCCGGATATCCTCAAGGAAATCCGGGGCCATTTTTTATACCTCTTAATCTTGTATTTTCTTGTTCATGACAATGTGGACGATAATACCGACCACAATAGCCAATAAAGCTATACCGTTAGGCCAGTTATAATCAAGCCAGTTGCACACATAACTTAGAACCAATACCGCAGTTCCCAGAACGATTAAGAGAATACCCAAATTCTTTAAAAAATTATTCATTGTATGTTTCTTTTTATGTTTTTCTCCATTCAGCCTACAAATTAAAGCATAATTATTTAAACTCCGAAACTTTTCATAGAAAAAAAGACGGGAAAGGAGCATTTTAATCTTTTGTGTTTAAAAACACTTTTCTTAAAACTTCCTGGCTTATGCTTAATTCTTCCACACTGAGGCCGCGCAGAGCCTCTTTCAGGGTCTTGTTGGCGATAAATCTCGATTTCTCTTCCAAATCCCGTCCAGTCTTGGTCAGATGAATCAGATTGATTCTCCGGTCTGTTTTTCCGGATATTCTGACAACGAGATTCAGACGCTCCATATTGTCGATCAGCCGTGTCATACTCGGTTTGTCCTTGAAAGTGGCGTTACACAATTCTTGTTGTGTGACACCGTCTTTTTCCCATAGATACAGCAACACCGTCCATTGTTCCGGAGTAATGTCTACATTATACTGCCGGAAGTTACGGTAGAGCTTACGGTTGATTGCAGCCGACACCTTCCCGTTCAGGATGGCAAAGATTAATTTTATATCGAAATTGAATTGTTCGCTCATGTCCTTCAGATTGTTCGACCATACAAAGGTATGATATTTATTATAGATTGCGGCTGTGTAAGCTTATTAAATTTCTTTAAAGCTTTAGGCTACTGCTTTTTCAGCTCCTCTTTTTTAAGGCTTTGATTGGAATTAAGGTCTGGAAAATTTGCATAATAGCAGAGAAAAGCGTAATTTTGCACCGCATTTTTGCGAAAACATTATTAATTATTTATTTAACGGATTATGAATCAATACGAAACCGTTTTCATTTTAACTCCCGTTTTATCTGACGATCAGATGAAGGAAGCGGTCAACAAGTTCAGAGGAATCCTCACTGACAATGGTGCAGAGATTATCAATGAAGAGAACTGGGGCCTGAAGAAATTGGCTTACGCCATTGAAAAGAAATCCACAGGATTTTATATCCTTATGGAGTTCAAGGCACAGCCTGAAGTGATTAAAACTTTGGAAGTCAATTTCCGTCGTGATGAGAAAGTACTTCGCTTTTTGACTATCAAAATGGAGAAGTATGCAGCAGAATACGCTGAGAAGAGAAGAAATAACAAATCAAAAAAGGAGGATTAAATCATGGCACAGCAATCAGAAATCAGATATTTGACTCCGCCGACCGTAGACGTGAAGAAGAAAAAGTACTGTCGTTTCAAGAAAAGTGGTATTAAGTACATTGACTATAAGGATCCCGAATTCTTGAAGAAATTCTTGAATGAGCAGGGTAAGATTTTGCCCCGTCGCATTACAGGTACTTCCTTGAAGTATCAGCGTCGTGTAGCACAGGCTGTCAAGAGAGCCCGTCATTTGGCACTTCTTCCATTTGTAACAGATATGATGAAATAATAATAAGGAGGAGTAAGCATGGAAATTATATTGAAAGAAGATATTATAGGCTTGGGCTACAAGAATGATATTGTAGACGTAAAGTCAGGTTACGGTCGTAACTACCTTATTCCTACCGGTAAGGCTGTGATTGCTTCCGATTCTGCCAAGAAAATGTTGGCTGAGGATTTGAAGCAGCGTGCTCATAAGTTGGAGAAAATCAAGAATGAGGCTCAGGCATTGGCTGATAAGTTGGCTGAGGTTGCTTTGACTATTCCTACTAAGGTGAGTGCTACGGGTGTCATCTATGGCTCGGTAAACAGTTTGCAGATTGCAGACGAGTTGAAGAAGCTTGGTTTTGATATTGACCGTAAGATTATTGTAGTGAAAGATGTGAAGGAAGTAGGTTCATATCATGCTACTGTAAAATTGCATAAGGAAGTTTCTGTTGAGATACCTTTTGAGGTTGTAGCGGAAGAAGCTTAATTAAGGGCTATTTATATTGTGTGTTATTTATAGGGGGAATATCCAGTGAAGGGTGTTCCCCTTTTTTATTAATCAGATTTATCGTGCTAAAAGAGATAGATTCCGAAAATAAGGAATCGGTATAAAAAAATAGAGACCATACTCGCGTATGATCTCTTGTTCCTTTTAGTTCGTATCTGTACTGAATTATTCAGCAGCAGGAGCTTCAGCAGCAGCGCTATCAGCAACTACAGCAGCATCAGCGGCAGCGCTATCAGCAACTACAGAATCAACTTCTACGATTTCTTCTTCTACAGCTACAGTGTCAGTATCTGCTGCAGTTTCAGCCTGAGAAGTTTTGTTACCGCAAGATGCGAAAGAAATAGCTGCGAAAGCTACGAACAAAAATGCTAACTTTTTCATTTTTTTGCTTTTTTAAATCTGTAAAACAATCAATTGCTTATTAAAACATTGCAAAGGTATATACTTTTTTGATATGTTGTACACTTTGCCCTCTTTTTTTTGATACTTATTTTTTAAGACTTATATAAGTTGCAATGAATCAATATTTTATGTACTGTTAATTTTTCGAGGTTCTCTGTGTGCTATTCCATAGAATTATGTAACTTTGCGGTTGAAACAGTGATTAAGATTGGATTATACTATAGATGATATGACAGAAGCATCCGTTTTTGAGGGGAAGAAAGCCGTATATTTTACGTTGGGCTGTAAGTTGAATTTTGCAGAGACTTCTACAATAGGGCGTTTGTTGAAGGAGATGGGAGTGAGGACGGTGCAAGCCGGAGAACGTGCCGATATTTGTGTGGTGAATACTTGTTCGGTGACAGAGGTCGCTGATCATAAATGTCGGCAGGCCATTCACAAGTTGGTGAGACAACATCCCGGTGCCTTTGTAGTGGTGACGGGCTGTTATGCTCAACTTAAACCGGAGCAGGTTTCTGCCATCGACGGAGTGGATTTGGTTTTGGGGGCAGAACAGAAAGGAGATATATTGCGTTATTTAGAGGAACGTTTGCCCTTGTTGCCGGCAGAACGTAAATTAGCTGATGCAGAGCACGAGGCTTACACAGTACCTACGAAAGATATACATACATTTGTCCCTTCCTGTTCATGTGGCGACCGGACACGTTATTTTCTGAAGGTGCAAGACGGATGCGATTACTATTGTACGTATTGTACGATTCCATACGCTCGTGGGCGTAGCCGTAACGGTAGCATAGCCTCATTGGTTCGTCAAGCAGAACAAGCAGCATCGGAAGGTGGTCGTGAAATAGTGTTGACCGGAGTGAATATCGGAGATTTCGGTAAGACTACCGATGAGAGCTTTTTGGATTTGGTGAAAGCGCTTGACCGGGTGGAAGGTATAGCCCGTTATCGTATATCTTCCATCGAACCCAATTTGCTGACTGAGGAAGTATTGGCCTATTGTGCAGAGTCGCGTGCGTTTATGCCTCATTTTCATATACCATTGCAAAGTGGTAGTGATGAAGTGTTGAAGCTTATGCGTCGTCGTTATACTACAAATTTCTTTGCCGAGAAGATATCACGTGTGAAGGAACTGATGCCTGATGCCTTTGTCGGTGTGGATGTGATTGTAGGTACAAGGGGCGAGACGGAGGAATGTTTTGAAGAAGCATTCGAATTCATTCGTTCGTTGGATGTGAGTCAGTTGCATGTGTTCAGTTATTCGGAGCGTCCCGGAACGATGGCTTTGAAAATAGAACATTCCGTTTCGCCTGAGGAGAAACATCGACGTAGCCAACGGCTATTGGAGCTGTCTGATGCGAAATGGGAAGCGTTTTATCAGCGTTACATCGGAACCGAGGCTGAAGTCCTGTTGGAAAGGTCCCGAACGGAAGGAGTGATGCATGGCTTTACGGCCAACTATATCCGGGTGGAATTGCCTGTCGAAGAGAATTTGGACAATCAGATTGTCCGTGTACGTTTAGGAGATTTTAATGTAGACAGATCGGCTTTGCGTGCCACCTTATTATAATAGTAGGAGAGGAAGGATATGGACAAAGTGGCTGTAGTCATTTTAAATTGGAACGGAGAAGAAATGCTTCGTCGCTTTTTGCCTGGTGTGCTGGCTCATACACAGGCAGAGATATATGTGGCCGACAATGCTTCTACGGATAAGTCGTTGGAGCTTCTTTCAGTAGATTTTCCTGCAGTGAAAACAATCTTATTGGAACGGAATTATGGTTTTGCCGAAGGGTATAACCGGGCTTTAGCACAGATTGAGGCCGAATATTTTGTTTTGTTGAATTCGGACGTGGAGGTGAAAGACGATTGGATTTCTCCCATGTTGCAGTATTTGGATACTCATCCGGAAGTAGCAGCCTGCCAACCCAAAATCTTAAGTTGGCATGCACCGGATAAGTTTGAGTATGCGGGAGCGGCAGGAGGATATATGGATGCCTGGGGCTATCCGTATTGCAGAGGGCGTATAATGAATACGGTGGAAACCGATGAGGGGCAATATAATACAGTGGTACCTGTTTTTTGGGCCACCGGAGCCGCTTTGATGGTACGTAGTGCCGTTTATCATGAAGTCGGAGGTTTGGATGCCCGTTTTTTCGCCCACATGGAGGAGATAGATTTTTGTTGGCGATTACGCAGTCGCGGATACGATATCGTTTGTATACCGTCGGCTGTGGTTTATCATGTAGGGGGAGGCACGTTGCCCAAGGAAAACCCGAATAAGACCTATTTGAATTTCCGGAATAACCTTTATATGCTTTATAAGAATCTGCCGGATGAACGTTTAAGTACGGTCATGTGTTGTCGTTTTTGGCTGGACAGACTGGCAGCTCTCCAATTTTTGCTGAAAGGAGAGAGACGGTCTTTTCAGGCTGTATTTCGGGCGAGGGCTGATTTCAGAAAGCAAAAGAAAGATTTTCGGGCGTCCCGGAAGGAAAATCTGTCCCGTATGGTCGTGAACCCTATTCCGGAACAGGCTCGGTTTAGTATTTTGTGGGCTTACTATTTCCAAAATCGTCATAAATACTCCGATTTGCCCCATATATAGTTTTTCTTTTTGCTTTTTTTAGTAAAATAGTTTGTGATTAATGTATTTGTTTGTATATTTGTATGCGTATTTAACGAATAATAAGTTTTGAAGCGAGTTTTATTGATTTTAATCGGTCTGACTATGTTTTTTTCTTCTTGTCGGTGGAGTTCCGTTCCCTGGTGGACGGATAGCCAGTCGGATAAAGGAGAAAAAATATTTCGTTATGACCGTTTGGTTGATGAATTCGTTTCCTTGAATAGTTTCACTTCTCTCCAGCGTATGAATACGGAATACCCGGCTGCGACACGGTTGCTTATAGAAGAGGTGTTGGCTATCGGGGCCGTACAGGAACCGCGTATCGAACAGCGTTTGCGGGAGTATTATCTTGACTCCACCATGCAGGTGTTGTTGGAAGACGTGCATGATGAGTACACGGATTTGAATGTGGAGGAAGCAGAAATTTCTTCGGTATTCGAGCAAGTCAAGAAGGCTGACCCCAGTTTCCGTATACCGTTTATGTATACTCAGATATCCGGTTTGAATCAAAGTATTGTGGTGGGCGACAGCTTGTTGGGTATCAGTCTGGACAAGTATTTGGGGCGTGACTATCCTTTGTACCGCAAATATTATCATGATTATCAGCGTCGGGTAATGGACCGAAGTTGGTTGGTGTCGGATGCTTTGTTCTATTATCTGTCCCATGAATATCCTTTGCCGGACGATAAGGTGCATACCTTGTTGGATTATATCGCAGATTACGGGAAGATACATTGGGTGATTGCGCATTGCCGGAATATCTCTTTGGAGCAAGAAGCCGGTTTTGAAGAAGAACGCGTGCTTTGGTACAAGGAGAACGAAACAGAAGTATGGAATTGGCTGATGGGGCATGGTGTTCTGACTTCTGCAGATTTGACGATGATCAGGCTTTTCATGGAGCCTCGTGGAACTACGCCTTATATCGGGAAGGACAGCCCGGATCAGATAGGTTTGTGGTTGGGCTTGCAAATCATAGACCATTATATGAAATCACATCCCCGGGTGACGATCGGTGAATTGCTTCATGAGAATGACTATGAAAAGATTCTCCGTGAGTCGGGGTATCATCCGTCAGCAAACAAAAAGTAATGGAACCAGCACTTTATTTGATACCTGTCACGTTGGGGGATACGCCTCATTCACAGGTTTTGCCGGATTATAATACAGAGATTATCCGGAACATCAGGCATTTCATCGTGGAGGATTTGCGTTCGGCCCGCCGTTTTCTGAAAAAGGTGGATCGAGACATCAATATAGATGAGTTGACTTTTTACGCCATGGGGAAGCACGCCTCTCCGGAAGCGTTTGCGTCCTATCTGCACCCTTTGGAACAAGGGATGCCGGTCGGTGTGATTTCGGAGGCTGGTTGTCCGGCTGTGGCCGACCCGGGAGCCGATGTGGTGGCCATTGCCCAACGTAAGGGACTGCGGGTCATTCCTTTGGTGGGACCGTCTTCCATGATTTTAGCCGTGATGGCGTCCGGCTTCAACGGGCAGAGTTTTGCTTTCAACGGTTACCTGCCGATAGACCCGACAGAACGGACCAAACGTATTAAAATGTTGGAACAGCAGGTATATACGGAACATCAGACCCAGTTGTTCATCGAGACACCTTACCGTAATGCCAAGATGTTCGAGGAGATTCTTCGGACATGCCGTCCACAGACCCGTCTTTGTGTGGCGGCAGGCATAACTTGTAAAGAAGAGTATATAAGAACACGGACGGTACAGGAATGGAAGAAGCATTCTCTTCCGGATTTGTCCAAAGTGCCAGCTATATTTTTGATTTACAAGTGAGGGAGGCTGATTTCTCCTTTATTATTTCTTTTATTATAAAGAAAGTGTTACATTTGCAATGTGTTTCCACGCCGGTGCCTTGTTCGCAAGGCGGGTGAGGGGAATACCATATATGGAAAAGGCGTTTACTTGGCGCTCTGCTCTTATGCTTATCAGAACTTCGCAACTTCGGTAATTACTCCAAGAGCAAGGTAACAGTAGATGTCCTGTGGGTGTGTTATATACATCCCTTTCTTGTCAGCACCCTGTCGCGGGGTGCTGACTTAGGGGATTGGTATACATATCGGCGTGGGCTTCTGAAGTTGTTCGTTTGGAGTGATTGGGCATGCGAAGGCCTTGATAAAATGAACGGGCAACGGGTACAGATTCCCGCGCTTTTTTTGTATATGCTACGCAAGTCTTGTTTAAAAGCACCGGTTTTCGGGAGTCCCCGGTGGTTTAAGGAGGAAGCTGTTATGAAAGCTTTTATCAGATGGGTGTGGGTGTTGTGTTTGTTCCCGCCCCGGGTGTTTGGTCAGGCCAAACTTCCTATTACGACTTCAGACCATTTTGTGGTGGAGGCTCCGGCGGTGGTACAACCCGGAGGGGAAACCGTTGATTTCATTGTGGGCGTGGAAGGTTCCCGTTTTTACACGGCCTACAATATGGAAATCGCTTTGCCCGAGGATTTGGTTTTCGTTCCCAACGACAAGGGAAATTGTGCCATGATGTGTGGCTTGGAAGGGATGTATCCGTATGACGACAGTATGGGGTTCCCGCAGTTCACGCATATTTTTGCCAGTGGGTTGCAGGTGAACGGCAACTTGCGTGTGGCTTGTTTCTCTTCTCTGAACGAGGACTTCACGTCATTTTCCGGGCGGTTGTTCCGGGTGTCGGTCAAGGCATCTCCGTACGCTAAGCCCGGTATGGGGGAAATCCGGATGTTCGGTTTGAACCTTACGGTGGCCGAGAATGCCCAAAAGTATATCCCCGAGGGAGATTTGAACACGGGAGAAATCGAGGTGGGCAATCATGCGTCTGTTCCCATATCCATTTCTGCCGCCAACCATTACGGTACTTGCATCCTGCCTTTTGGCTTGGAGGCACTGCCTGCCGGTTTGGAAGCTTATACGGTTGCATCCGTCAGCGACGGGGTTTTGAATCTCGACCCCGTGCAGGCTTTACAGGCTTATACGCCCTATGTGCTGTATGCGGCGAACGGTTTCAGCGGTGCGTTGGAGGGTATGGTGGATACCTCGCTTTATCCAGAAGATACGCGCTCGGTCACGGTGAACGGGCTGACGGGGATTGTCACGCCGCAGGAGGTCACCGAGGGATACATCCTGCAAAACCAAGGGGACGGCGTGAGGTTCTACCGTGTGGGGGATGTGCCTTTTGCTTTGCCTGCCGGACGGTGCTACCTTTCGGCTTCCGTGTCGGCAGGGGTGAACCTCAGGATGGAGCGTAACGCCACTGGCATTACGGACAGCCGGACGGACGTGACCCTGCCGGACGACACCTGTTATGACCTTTTAGGGCGGCGCGTGGAACGTTTGGTTCCGGGGCGTGTATATCTTTCCACCCGTCGTGGTGTTTTTTTACAATCCAAGTAGAACTTAAAACAAAAATAAGATGAAAAAGATATTTTTACTTTTATGGTTCGTTCTTCTCGGACTTTTTGAGGTGCAAGCCTATCAGTTCGAGAAAAATGGCATTTATTATGATATCGTCAATGGTAAGGCGGTGGTGGTAAGTGGAGATGTTAGTTATTCGGGTGATGTGGTGATTCCCGATTCTGTGGAGTATGATGATGTTTATTTGGAAGTGGACAGCATAAGCGAATATGCGTTTCAGAAAAGTGAGTCTTTATCTTCCATTGTATTACCTAAAAGTTTGACGAGTATAGGAGAATCGGCATTTTCAGGATGTAGCGGTTTGGTCTCCATTGTATTACCTAAAAGTTTGACGAGTATAGGAGAATCGGCATTTTCAGGATGTAGTGGTTTGGATTCCATTTCCTTACCTGAAGGTTTGACGAGTGTTGAAAGTCATTCATTCAATTGTTGCACTAATTTAAAGTCTGTTTCTTTTCCCGAAGGTTTGACAAGTATAGGCTTTGGTGCATTTAATCGTTGTGGGAATTTGACATCCTTGGTTTTTCCTGCGAGTTTAACTAGTATTAGTGATAATGCGTTTAACTGGTGTAGTAATGTGGATACTCTTTCATTTTTGGGACGGATGGATTCTATTAATTGGAATGCTTTTACGGATGGAAATAGTGCCAATCAAAATATCAAACGTGTGTATATAAATGATTTGTCAACATGGTTGAATAGTCAGAGGTACATTGACATTAAAATAGTGGGATATGAAGCACTTTCTGCTCCTGAGGCAGTGTTGTATTTGGATGGTAAACTTTTGACAGATATGGTGGTGCCAGAGGGTGTGAAGGAAATAAAACCTTATACATTTTATGGAATGGACAGTATACGTTCTGTGACTTTACCTAAAACACTGAAGAATATAGCGAAATCTGCATTTGAAAATTGTGTAAGTTTGACTTCCGTTGCTTTTCCTGAGGGATTGACGGGAATCGAAGATGCTGCTTTTTACGGTTGCGACAAATTGGACTCGCTGTCTTTCTCGGCTTCGATGAAGACGATAAATTGGACAGCATTCTGTACACATAGGGGGAATTATGGTGATTCTTGCAGTTGTGAGCATATCCGTTATGTGGATGTGGAAGATTTGCATACATGGATAAATAGTGTAAGGTATTTGGAACCTGAATATGGCAGTTCCCATCTCTATTTTCCCAAAGCCCATCTTTATATAGGAGGTAAGTTGTTGACCCATGTGGTGATACCGGGTGATGTTACAGAGATAAAGCCTTACATCTTTAGTGGTTGTCGTAATTTGTCATCCGTTACCTTTTTTGAAGGCTTTGAGGAAATAGGAGGGTATGCATTTAATGGATGTGATAGCTTGCATTCTGTGAAGTTGCCTGCTTCCATTAAAAAACTTGGTTATTCTGCTTTTAACGACCAAGGAGTGGAGATAGAATTGTATGCACTTGTTCCACCCCAAAGAGTAGATATGTATTCTTTGGGAGATAACTTGGTGTATGTTCCCGAAAGTTGCATTGAAGCCTACCGTACGGCTTGGAGCGACAAGGTGAATGACATCCTTTGTTTGGGACGGCAACATGATTGGAATGTGACGGTAGAGGCGGAAGATAAGTCGTCTGCGGTTTTGCAAGCCGTGGGCGGCGTGTCGGATAATGAGGCGGCTCGGAATGTGGTTCGTCTGAAAGTGAGCGGAACGGTTAACAGTTACGATTTCATGGTGATGAGGAATAAAATGACTTCTCTCCGCGAGTTGGATTTGACGGATGCGCATGTAGTGTATAATCCGTATGAACATTATCAGGGTTATCACAGTTGGAATGATTCCTTGCCTGATTATGCTTTTTATCGGAAAGATTTAAGGGAGTGCAAGCTTCCCAAAAGTATTACCTGTATTGGGCGGAGTGCTTTTAGTGGATGCCGTAAATTGACAAATATGGATATTCCTGAAAAAGTTCAAGAGATAGGTGGTGATGCTTTTACAGGATGCGATAGCCTAAAAGAAGTCGATTTTCAAGAAGGACTTGAAAGAATAGGTGATAATGCTTTTTCTAGTTGTGCGTTGCAAGACACCATAGTATTTCCGCAAACATTAAAGCGAGTAGTATGGGGGGCTTTTCAAGGTAATAGTAATTTGAAAGCCGTTAAATTTCCGGTTGGATTGGAATATATAGAAAGTAGTGCTTTTGGCAGTTGCTATGGTTTGTCAGAGGTGCGATTCCCGGCTTCTGTGTTAAGTGTGGGAAGTGATGCCTTTAGAGATTGCGGTAACATCAAGGATGTCTATACCTATATAATAGACCCCTTACAGTTAGACCAGACCACTTTTTCTGCGGAAGTCTTTAAAAATGCCACGCTACACGTACCCGAGACGGCACAGAATAACTACTATTGGGATACGCAATGGTCGCAATTCCCTTCTATCGTGATGTTCAACGAACCTTACGAGTACTTCTACCTGAACAAAGACTTGGTGATTGACGAGGAGACACCCCGTTTGGAGGGTGACACCATTCCCGGGACCGGTGAAGTGCAAGGTCCGGATGCCGACCTCAATCCCGGTTCGGGACTGGTGGTCGAAGGGAGCGAGAGCCAGGACTTGGGTGACGTGCACCTTAAGGACGACGGCAATGGAAACGGGGCTTCGGTCATCGGGCAAGGCAACAAGGACGGACATTGTAACATCAATGCCAAGAACCTGCATATCGACATACAGGTGGAAGCCAATCGTTGGTATTTCTTCTGTTTCCCATATCCCATTGACAAGAAGAACATCAAGTATGATGGAAGTTACGTCCTGCGGTGGTACGATGGTGCGGAACGTGCACAACACGGCAGGGGAGGCTGGAAAGACTGGACGGCTGATAAGTTGACCGCCGGTGTGGGGTATATCTTCCAAGGAAGCCAATCCGGAACGTTGACTTTCCAAGTCCCGGATGCGAAGTTCGACGGCGAGAACCGCGACATTCTCTTGCAGAGCCATGGGGCAGACGAGGTACAGGATGCCGGATGGAATTTCGTGGGCAATCCCTATACTTCTTATTTCGACTTGCAGGATTTGGGGTATGACTATCCCGTCACGATATGGAACGGGTGGTCGTATGAGGCTTATAATCCTCAGGATGACGACTACGTGCTCTATCCTTACCAGGCGTTCTTTGTGCAAAAGCCCAATGCCGAGGACGCTATTACCTTCCATGCCGCACACCGCAAGACGAAATTGCAATCCGAGGCTACCCGGCGGGCCAATGTGGCACCGCGACAGATGCGCCGCGCGGCAGGCGTGGAACGCCGGTTGGTGAACCTTACCCTTTCCGACGGGAAGGTGACGGACAAGACGCGTGTGGTGTTCAATGCCCGGAGGCGCGAAGCGTATGAAGTGGGGTGCGATGCAGCCAAGTTCATGGCAGAAGGTGTGCCGCAACTGTATTCGTTGGACGGCCAAGGCGTGAAATATGCCATCAACGAACGTCCGGAGGGTAACGGTGTGGTGTCCTTGGGGTATGAGGTGCAGGCCGCCGGGAATTATACCATCGGCTTGACCCGTGCTGACGTGGGGGTAATGCTGAAAGACAAGTTGACGGGCGCAAGCCATGACTTCTCCGAAGGGGATTACGCGTTTTTTTCCGAGGCTGGCACGTTCCACGACCGTTTCCTTTTGGTGAAGTCTGCTTCGGCTACCGGAGTGAACGGGGTGTTTGCCGCAGGCGAGGCAGTGGTGGATGTGGAAAACGGTACGATTGCAGTGAGCGGGGCCGACGGGCTTCGTACGACGGTGACCGCCCTTTCCGGTATTTTGATGGGTACCATCGACGGCAACGGCTGTCTGGACGTGCGTCCCGGAGTCTATGTGGTCAATGTGGGCGGACAAGCCCGTAAAGTCGTGGTACGATGAGGACGGTGGCAGTTTTCTTACGGACGTGGTGCACGGTGTCGGCCTTTTGCATGGCTGGCATCCTGCCCGTCTGTGGGCAGGACGAGTTCAATCCGCCCAATCCTCCCGAACCGAACACGCTCTACCGGGTGACGGTGGAAGCCCGTCCGGTAGAGGCAGGTTACGTGTCCGGCGAGGGAAAGTATGAAAAGGGCGTAGGGGTGTATATCAACACCTCTGCGGTTTCCTCCACGTTCCGTTTCGTGGGATGGCAGAAAGACGGTTCAGACTATTCCGCTGAGATGGGATTCTCTTATGCCGTAGGCGAAGAAGATGCACATTTTGTGGCCTTGTATGCCTATGACCCCGCCAGTCCTTCCGAACCGTCTTTGGTGCTCCGCCATCGTTTGTGGTTGGGCTGCACGCCTAAAGAGTCCTGTTCGTTCAACCGCGAGAGCGGGGGAAAGGTAGAAGAGGGGGAGTGGGTCTATCTCCAAGCTTATGCCAACCAAGGTTTTGTTTTCCGGGGATGGTACAGCGAAGGGCGGAAACTGAGCGATGCGGAAGGGTTTAATTTTTCCATGCCTACGGAGGATGTGACGGTGGAAGCGCGTTATGTATTCGCCCCGGACAACCCGGACGAACCGGCCGGAGGCGGACAGCCCGACGTGGATACCGGGGAGGAAGGCGATGTGAACGGAGACAAGCTGGCCGATGTGACGGACGCAGTAGCCATTGTGGGGGCGTATTTGGGCAAGATGCCCGAAGTGCCGCTTGACAAGGCCGATATGAACCGTGACGGCGAGGTGGACGTGAGCGATGCCGTAGAAGTGGTAAATTGGTATATAAAAAAGAACTGAGATGAAAAAGAAGTATGTTTGTCCTTCGGTGGAAGTTGCCGATGTGGAGCTGTCCGACTTGATAGCCCAATCTCCGGGAAGGGGAATTCCTATTGATGATGCGGTGGAAGCCGACATGGAGTTTGAAGCCTTGTCCAACAAGAATATTTGGAACTTGTGAAAATAATTCTATGTTGCAGAAGCCGTAAAATCATTCTTTAGAGAATGAAAAATCAATCTGCGCCAAATGTAAAATTGTTCTGCTGAGAATGATTTTACGTTTGGCGCAGATTGTAATGTGTTGATAACGTGAATTATAACGTGTAATATTCTTTCGTGAAAAGCCTCTTGGGCAGTTTCGTATCCCTATTTCATGTTTTCGATGAAGAAATTCGTGATGCTCGTGTAAAGATGGTTACGGGTGTTGCCACCGGTGATGTTATGGTTGCGGTTGTTATAGGGGAGCATCATGAACGGTTTGCCGGATTGCACCAATGCTTCGGCATACTCCATGGAGTTGCGGAAGTGGACGTTGTCGTCGGCCGTACCGTGGCAAATCAGGAGCTTGCCATGCAACTTGTCGGCTTGGCTTATCGGACCGCGGGCGTATCCGGCGGCGTTTTCCTTCGGGGTGCGCATGAAGCGTTCCGTGTAGACCGTGTCGTAGTAACGCCAACAAGTAGGAGGAGCCACGGCGACTCCGGCAGCGAAGACGGGACGGCCTTCGCTCATGCTCATCAGTGTATTGAAGCCTCCGTAACTCCAACCCCAGATACCGATACGCGAGGCATCAACGTAGGGCAACGTACCCAGATAAAGGGCGGTTTCCACTTGGTCTTTTGCTTCTAAGTAGCCTAAGTTTAGGTAGGTGCATTTCTCGAACTCTGCGCCCCGTCCTCCGGTGCCCCGTCCGTCCACGCAGACACAGATGAAGCCTTGTTGTGCCAGATATTGTTCATACAAGGTACCGCCCATGCTGCCGGTTCCCCAAGAGTCGAGGACTTGTTGCGAACCGGGACCGCTGTACTGGAACATGACGACGGGATATTTCTTGCCCGGATTGAAATCGGCAGGTTTTACCATGTAGCCGTTCAACTGTATGCCTTCTCCCGTGGTGAATTGGAAGAACTCGCGCGTCCCTAAATTCTGGCCGTTGAGTTTGGCCACCAATGCTTGGTTGTCTTCGAGCACTTTCAGCGTCTTGCCGTTGCGGTTGCAAAGGGTGGTCACGTACGGAGTACGGATGTTGGAATAGACATTCATGTAATACTTCATGTTTTTGCTGAATATGGCGCTGTTGTCGCCTTCTTCTACGGAAAGTTTTTCTATCTTGCCCTTGCTGTCGCTCCTGTAAACGGCTGTGTGCATCGGGTCGTCTGCCGGGTTGGCGGAAAAATAGAAACTGCCGTCCGCCGTGTCGTATCCATAGAAACTTTTGACGATGAGTTGGCCGCCGACGGCTTTTTTTATCAGGCTTCCGTTCAAGTCGTAGAGGTAAAGGTGGTTGTATCCGTCCCGCTCGCTGGTCAGCACAAAACGGTTGGGATAGAAGGCCAGGTTTTTAAAGACGTTTTCATTGACGTACTTGTCCACGTTGTCGCGCAGGATTTTTTTGCATTCCGTGGAACGCGGATTGGCCATGTACACTTCTAGGCAGTCCTGATGGCGGTTCAATGTGAAGACAGCGAGTTTGGCCGGGTCGCTGGTAAACCGGATGCGCGGGATGTAACTGTCGGCTTCGAGGGGCAGTTTCATCGTGCGGATTACGCGTGCCTTGATGTCGAACGTCTGTACGCTGACGGTGGAGTTTGTGGTGCCGGCCATAGGATACTTATATTCATAGCGGCCCGGATATTCCGCATACTGTTCCTTGGCCGGATGGCTGCCTTTGTACCACGGGAAGGAGAACGTAGACACCTTGCTTTCGTCATAACGGATCCATGCCATCATCGTGTTGTCAGCGTTGAAGTCGAAGGAACAGCTTGTGCTGAACTCTTCCTCGTTCACCCAATCGGGGATGCCGTTGATGACCTCGTTGAATTTCCCGTCTTTGGTGATTTGGCTTTCGCTGTTGTTGAACAGCAGTTTGACCAAGAACAGATTATTGTCGCGGACGAAACCGACAAGATTGCCGTCCGGTGAGAACTTGGGCGACTGTTGAGGGCCGTTGTCCGACAAGGGGGTGAGGGTGCGGTTGGCAATGTCGTACAAATAGTACACGGCGGTGAAGGAATGACGGTAGATGGGTTTCGTTTCCGTTTGTATCAGCATTTTCTTTTCGTCCGGCGACAGGATGTAGCCGTCTATCTTTTCCAGTTTGACGTCCCTTGCCGTAGACACGTCGAACAGCACGTCTTTTTGCCGTCCGTCCTTGAAGGAATAAGTGATGATTTGTTTGTGATCGTCGCTCAGCCGGGAATAGCTTTCTCCGTCGTTGAGCGGGTTCACGCCATAGATGCGTTTGGCGGCATATTCGCCTGCACACAACTCTTTTAATGAAAGTCCCGTCGCATTCGAATGTACGGGAACGGCTGCTAAAAGGCATCCGACTAAAAAGGTTGCAATCTTTTTCATTTTATTTCAGATGTAATGGATAATATCTTAACCTTAGAACTATTTTATCGCAAAGATAAGTTTTTTTTCTATCTTTGCGAGGCAATAACGGTTTAAAAAGTATGGCTATACCTTATTTATATACAGACTACGGAGAATTCCTGCGTCGGGAATTTCCTTTCAAAGTACAAAAGATTTCCATCAATGCGGGTTTTACTTGCCCTAACCGTAATGGGGAAAAAGGCTGGGGCGGATGTACTTATTGCAACAACCAAACATTTAATCCGGCCTATTGCCGTACGGAGAAAACGATTACGGAGCAGTTGGAGGAAGGCAAATGCTTTTTCGAACGAAAGTATCCGGATATGAAGTTTCTGGCTTATTTCCAAGCTTATACGAATACGTATGGAGAGGTGGATGAGGTTATCCTGAAGTATGAAGAAGCTTTGGCTGTGCCGGATGTGGTGGGAATAGTCATCGGCACGCGTCCCGACTGTATGCCGCAGGCGTTGCTGGATTATCTGACCGGACTGAACCGCCGTACTTTCCTGATGGTAGAGTACGGGATAGAGAGTGTGGACGACGGGACGCTTGTCCGCATCAATCGCGGGCATACGTTTGCCGAGACGGAGGAAACCGTCCGGCGTACGGCGGATGCAGGCATACGGACTGGTGGGCATATCATCCTCGGGCTGCCCGGGGAGAAGCGTGACGAGTTGGTCGGGCAGGCTGCGTTGGTGTCCCGTTTGCCTCTGACCGCTTTGAAAATCCACCAACTCCAACTGATAAGGGGCACACGTATGGCACACGAGTATGCTTTGCATCCGGAACAATTTCATCTGTATACGGCGGATGAATATATCGAGTTGGTCATCGACTATATCGAACGCCTAAGGAGCGATTTGGTATTGGAGCGTTTTGTATCGCAATCTCCTAAGGACTTGCTGATTGCTCCCGACTGGGGACTGAAAAACTATGAGTTTACCGAACGGTTGAAGCGCAGGATGAAGGAACGGGGTGCATGGCAGGGAAGACTTGCCGACCGCAGGGAGCAAACCCGTTAGGCGTATGTTTGCGATTGTTCGCGAGCACAAAATACTGCTTTTTAGGAAGGTTATCCGTGAAAAGCTTCGTGGTTATGTTTTTTTTATTTACTTTTGCGGAACATGCGAAGCATGAAGAACCAATTCATTAATTATTAATATTAATCTACATGAAACACTTTGATTTCAAGTTTTTGCGCGTGTGGATGGTCTTGTGGTGTGCAGGTGTGCTTCTACCTGCGGCAGGACAAGGCAGCGCGGGGTCGGCTGACATCTTGCGGCTGATAGAGAAAGTAAATGACTATTGGCAGGCGAACAATTCGCCCAAGACACGCGCTTTTTGGGACAACGCCGCTTATTACACCGGAAACATGGAAGCTTACAGGCTGACTGGGAAGGCTGCTTATTATGAATACAGTCAGCAATGGTGCGAGCATAACCGTTGGCGGGGCGCAAACAGCGATGACAAACGAAACTGGAAGTACAAGACGTATGGCGAGGGGCAGGATTTCGTGTTGTTCGGCGACTGGCAGATTTGTTTCCAGACCTACATCGACATGTATAATCTGAATCCGGCCGATTATAAGGTAGCCCGTGCGAAGGAGGTAATGACGTACGCCTGTCATTTGGATGAGAACAAGTTCTGGTGGTGGGCGGATGCGCTCTACATGGTGATGCCGTTGATGACGAAGATGTATAAGTTGACGGGCGACCGCATGTTCTTGGACCGCATGTACGATAACTTCTTGTGGAGCGACAGCCTGATGTATGATGCGGAGGCTCAGTTGTATTACCGTGACGCGAAGTATATCTATCCCAAAGTGAAGACTGCCAGTGGCGGAAAGAGTTTCTGGGCGCGTGGCGACGGATGGGTGTTGGCAGGTTTGGCCAAGGTACTGGGCGACATGCCGGAGGACTATGAGCACCGCGGTTTCTTTTTGAAACGGTTCAGGGAGTTGGCGCAAGGTGTGGCACGCTGCCAGAGGCCGGAAGGATATTGGAGCCGCAGTATGTTGTGCGAAGAGGATGCTCCGGGACCGGAGACGAGCGGTACGGCATTCTTTGCCTACGGCCTGATGTGGGGCGTAAACCATGGTTTGCTGGACAAGGCCGAGTATGCTCAGGTGATTGAGAAAGCTTGGAATTATCTGGTTTCTACGGCGCTTCAGCCCAATGGCAGCATCGGTTATGTGCAGCCCATTGGCGAGAGGCCCGACCCGACCCGTAAGGTGGATGCCCGGTCGCAGGCACCGTTCGGTACGGGGGCTTGGCTGTTGGCGGCTTGCGAACGTGTGCGTTATCTGGATGGTAGCGTGGAGGATAAGAACTCCCCTTCCATAAAAGTGGAGGTAAAGAATACGACGAAAGACAACCGTAACGATGTGGTGGAACTGGAGGCTAAGACGATATTTGAGAAACTCGGTATCGGTGGCGGACGTCAGTTTGTGGTGTATGACGGAGACCGGGCGGAAGTGCCTTATCAGTTGACTCATGACGGTAAGCTCCTGTTGCAGGCTTTCGTTCGTCCCGCTTCTTCCACCGAACTGACGATTGTGAAAGGCTTACCGGCCGACTACCGTTTCACGTCGTGGGGACGTGTGTATACTTCGCGCGAAGACGATTTGGCTTGGGAAAACGACCGGAATGGTTGGCGGGCATACGGTCCGGCCATCCAGAAAAGCGGACAACGCATTTATGGTTTCGATGTGTTTAATAAGAATGTGCCTTATCCGATGCTCGAAACTTTCTACCATGGCGAGTTGACTTCGTACGGCCTGCAGGACAAGTTGCGTAAGGCCGGACGTGGAGGCGAGTGTGCCGCTTTGCATCGTACGTTGACTTACCACCGCGACCACGGTTACGGAATGGATGCCTATACGGTAGGCCCGACGATGGGAGCCGGTGTGCCCGCTTTGATGGAAGGGAAGGCCTTTGTCTATCCCTTATGTTATAAAGAGGTGGAAATCCTGGACATGGGGCCGTTGCGCTTTTCTGCCCGTATGGTGTTTGCCCCAGTACAAATCGGTCAGGATAAGGATGTGGTGGAAACCCGTGTCATTACACTGGACAAGGGGACGCATCTGAACAAATGTGAAGTGACTTATGCCAATTTAAGTGAAGCCCGTAAGGTGGCTGCCGGTATTGCCGTGCATAAGAGTATGCCGGATGCGTATGTAATGAATAAAAAACTCGGTTATGTGGCGTATGCCGATGCGATGGATCATCCGGAGGCGATGAACGGGCTGATATACATAGCTTGCTTGTTCCCCGAAGGCTTGAAGTCGGTCGAATATGTACCGATGGCGAAAGAAGAGGCTGGTGCCGTGGGGCATGTGGTAGGAATCAGCAATTACGAACCGGGTGATACTTTTACCTATTATTTCGGTTCCGCATGGAGCAAGTATGACATGCCGGATATGGCCGTTTGGCAGGAAAACGTGGAGCGGTACGGCCGTCAGTTGAAAACGCCTTTGGCCGTGACATTGAAATAAGTTGTGTCGCGATGCCGTTTTGAACAAAAGGTTGGTTTTGCAAAAAAGCAGGACCGACCTTTTACGTTATGGGGCGGGGCGGTCTTAATATTATCCATGCAATTAGTGTTTTTCTCCATATCTGTTCTTTGGCGAATTATTTTATTTTGCAGGATAGAATCATTTATAATTTAAATAAGCATGAAAAATACTGTATTTGTTTTGTGGTTAGGGTTGGCCGTGGCTGATATAGGCTGGGCACAGAACGAACCTTACAAGAATCCTGATTTGTCTCCTCGTGAACGGGCTGAGGATTTGTTGAAGAGGTTGACACTGAAAGAGAAGGCTTCTTTGATGATTAATTCTTCTCCCGCAGTGGAGCGTTTGGGCATCAAGCCTTATAACTGGTGGAGCGAGGCGTTGCACGGAGTGGCCCGTAGCGGAGTCGCTACGGTTTATCCCATCACCATGGGTATGGCTTCCGTGTTCGACGATAAGGCCGTGGAGGCCGTGTACACGACGGTAAGCGACGAGGCTCGTGCGAAATATCACGATGCGCACAAAAAAGGCCGCTACGGGCAGATGAACGAAGGATTGACGTTTTGGACGCCCAATGTGAACATCTTCCGCGATCCCCGGTGGGGACGGGGGCAAGAGACTTGGGGAGAAGACCCTTACCTGACTTCCCGGATGGGTGTGGCTGTGGTCAGGGGCTTGCAAGGTCCTGCGGATGCCAAGTATGACAAGTTGCACGCTTGTGCGAAACATTATGCCGTGCATAGCGGGCCGGAAGCCAAGCGTCATTATTTCGACGTGGAACAGCTTGACCCGCGCGATTTGTGGGAGACTTACTTGCCGGCTTTCAAGGTATTGGTCCAAGAAGCCGATGTGAAAGAAGTGATGTGTGCCTATCAGCGTTTCGAGGGAGCACCCTGTTGCGGGAGCGAACGCTTGCTTCATCAAATCCTGCGCGACGAATGGGGATTTAAATATGTGGTGGTGAGCGATTGCGGTGCCATCGGTGACTTTTTCAACCCGGGCTTGCACGAGACGCATCCCGATGCCGCTACAGCCAGTGCTTCCGCAGTAACCAGCGGGACGGACTTGGAATGCGGATGGGGGGATTACATGCAATTGGAAGCGGCAGTCGATAGGGGATTGATAACGGAACACCGTATCGACACCAGTCTCTGCCGTTTGTTGGAAGCCCGTTTTGCGCTCGGGGAAATGGATGATGACTCGTTGGTGCCTTGGAGCCGCATCGGCATAGATACGGTGGATTGCCAGACACATAAGCAGATGGCCTTGGACATTGCCCGTAAGTCTTTGGTCTTGTTGCACAACGACGGGGCACTTCCTTTGGACAAGACGCGTGGCGATGTCGTCGTAATGGGGCCGAACGCGGTGGATTCCGTCATGCAATGGGGAAACTATGAAGGTACGCCTTCGCATACCTATACGGTCTTGGACGGTATTCGTGAAAGGCTTAGCCGTGACGTGCGATATGAAAAAGGGTGCGACCTTCTGAGTAATGAAGTCTTCGATTCTTATTTCCATCAGTTGTCGCACGACGGGAGGACGGGATTGAAGGCCACGTATTGGAATAATCTGGAGATGAAAGGAGAGGCGGTCGCCACGCAGGAATTAGCCACTCCGATTAACAAGAACAACGGAGGGAATACCGTGTTTGCGGCAGGAGTGAACCTGCAGAACTTCACGGCGGTGTACGAAGGTACTTTCCGTCCGTCGCAGGGTGGAAAATATGATTTGGTGATTGAAGGAGATGATGGTTACCGTGTATATGTGAACGGCGAGAAGGTCATTGATTACTGGGGCGAGCATGCCCGCGAAAAGCGTGAATACGCTTTGGATGCCACGGCAGGGAAAGATTATGATATTAAAATCGAGTACATGCAGGCTGCGGGTGAGGCTTTGTTGAAGTTCGACGTGGGTATTCGTCGTCAGGTTTCTCCAGCCGAAGTGGTTGACCGTGTGAAAGATGCCGGAACGGTTGTTTTCGTAGGCGGCATATCTCCGGATTTGGAGGGTGAGGAAAAGAACCACGTCAACTGTCCGGGCTTTGCCGGAGGCGACCGTACTTCTATCGAGTTGCCTCAGGTGCAGCGCGACATCCTGAAGGCGTTGAAGGCGGCAGGCAAGAAAGTGGTGTTCGTCAACTGCTCGGGTTCCGCCATGGCTTTGGTACCGGAGTTGGAATCGTGCGATGCCATCTTGCAGGCTTGGTATCCGGGTCAGGCCGGGGGGGTGGCCGTGGCCGATGTGCTGTTCGGTGATTTCAATCCCAGTGGCAAGTTGCCCGTGACGTTCTACAAGAACACGGAGCAACTTCCCGACTTTGAAGACTACAGCATGAAGGGTCGCACTTACCGTTACATGACGGATAAACCGCTCTTCCCCTTCGGCTATGGTTTGAGTTATACCACGTTCGACATCTCCAAAGGTCGTTTGAGTAAGTCTTCTGTGGAGGCGGGCGAGGGCGTGAAGTTCACGGCTCAGGTGAAGAACACGGGCAATCGCGACGGTGCCGAGGTGGTTCAGGTTTACGTCCGTAAAGTGGGCGACACGGAGGGTCCGTTGAAGAGCCTTCGCGGTTTCCGTCGTGTGGAACTGAAGTCAGGCGAGAGCCGTACGGTTTCCATCGAACTGTCTCCCGATGCTTTCGAGTTCTTCGACACGTCCACGAACACGATGCGCGTGGTTCCCGGCGAGTACGAAATCATGTATGGCAACAGTTCAGACACGCCGGAGGGGAACAAACTGAAGTTTGTATTGTTGTAGGCCGTTAGGGATGCTGTGTCCATGATTACGGACATCGGATAAATAATCTTAATAAGAATGCGATAAGAGAGAAAGTATGTCGGACGTTGGGGATAAACCGCGTTTGGACATACTTTCTTTCGGATTATATGCGCTCATGGAATCGTGCATCGTTTCAGTTCTTCAAGACTGTCGTTTTTAGAAAGGATGGCAGACAAATGCTTTTATGTTTGTGAATCCTGTGGATTTGATTGCCGATGGCTTGTTTTTTTTATATTTTGATTTGTTTTTATAAAAGAGAAAGCCGTTTAAATCATTACTTTTGTCCACCTAACCTTTTTAAACAGATATGTATGACAAGCAGATTCTTGAAGAAAATTCTGTGCTTGTTGTTGTTTTGTGGTATGTGTACCATGAAACAACAAGTTGTAGCGGCATCGAAAGCCGAACCGGTGGATTATGTGAATCCCTATATGGGAAACATCAGCCATTTGTTGGTTCCGACTTATCCCATTGTGCATTTGCCTAACAGTATGTTGAGGGTTTACCCCCAAAGAGGAGACTACACATCCGGAAAGTTACATGGTTTGCCTGTGTTGCAAATCAGCCATCGGGGAAGCTTTGTTTTTAATTTGTCTCCCTTTCAAGGCGACGAGACGGATTTGGCACGTGTGATGGATTATGATTATGACAATGAAGTAGTGAAGCCTTATTATTATAAGGTGGATTTATGCGACCAGCAGTTGCACGTGGATTTTGCCCCTTCCCGCCAGTCGGCCATTTATCATTTTGATTATCGGCGGCAGAATACGGTTCCTTATTTGGTGCTGAACGGTGGAAATGGAGAACTGACAGTCGACGGGAACACGGTCTACGGTTATCAGAATATATGGAATAACCTGAAAGTGTACATTTATATGGAGGCGGACGTGACACCGGAGCAAAGCGGTGTGTTCCGTGACGGAAAATGGAACAGGGAAAAACGGAAGGCGGAAGGAGACGACATTTGTGTGGCACTGTCCTGGAGTCCTGCCTTGTCTTCTTTGAACGTCCGTTATGGCGTATCGTATATCAGTGTGGAGCAGGCCAAGAAGAACCTGAAGAGGGAAATACCGGGATTTGAGTTGGAGACGGTGGCCGAAGAAGGCCGTCGTATATGGAATGAAGAGTTGGGAAAGATTCGGATTTCTGGAGGTACGGAGAACGACCGTCATGTGTTTTATACGTCTTTGTACCGTTGTTTGGAGCGTCCGGTCTGCGTAAGCGAGGACGGACGTTATTTCAGCGTCTATGACAACAAGGTACATGATGATGGCGGGCATGCATATTATACGGATGACTGGGTTTGGGACAGTTACCGTGCGGCACATCCTCTGCGTATTTTGCTCGACGCCCCTAAGCATACGGATATGATTCGTTCTTTTTTGAGAATGGCGGAGACGGACGGACGTCACTGCCTTCCGAATTTCCCGGAGATTACGGGAGATTCGCGTCGGATGAATTGCAATCATGGTGTGTCGGTCATGGCCGATGCATGGTGTAAGGGTGTCCGGGATTTCGATTTGCGGGAAGCGTACGCGTATGCTAAAAACAGCGTGGAGAAGAAAACGTTGGCACCGTGGTCTTCCGCTGCTCCCGGGTGGTTGGACAGCTTCTACATGGAGAAAGGATATATTCCGGCTCTCTATCCCGGCGAGAAAGAAACCGTGCCGGAAGTAAATTCTTGGGAAAAGCGGCAGGCGGTGGCTGTTACCTTGGGTACCTCTTACGACCAATGGTGTCTGTCTCGCATGGCTGTCGCGTTGGGCTTGGAGCATGAGGCGGAACATTATCTGGACTGTTCTTATAACTACCGGAACCTGTTCAATCCGCAAACTTCTTTTTTCCATCCTAAAGATAAAGAAGGCAAGTTTATAGAACCGTTCGACTACCGTTTCTCCGGAGGAATGGGGGCGCGGGATTACTATGGCGAGAACAACGCCTGGGTATATCGTTGGGACGTGCAGCACAATGCAGGCGATTTGGTGGAACTGATGGGAGGAAAAGAGGCGTTCGTCCGGAATCTCGATGCCACCTTCAATGAGTGGTTAGGACGGCCGAAGTATGAGTTTTATGCCCAGCTTCCCGACCATACGGGTAACGTGGGGCAGTATTCCATGGGTAACGAGCCTTCTTTGCATATACCTTATTTATATAATTATGCCGGGGCTCCGTGGAAGGCACAGCATCGCATACGTTCGTTGGTACATCAGTGGTTCCGCAACGACCTGATGGGGATGCCCGGCGATGAGGACGGCGGAGGTCTTTCAGCGTTTGTGGTATTTTCCATGATGGGATTCTATCCGGTAACACCCGGATTGCCGGTTTATCATATCGGAAGTCCTTTCTTCTCTTCCATAGAACTGAAATTGAGCAATGGGAAGACATTGGAAATCATAGCCCGAAACTGTTCGGAAGAGAACAAATACATTCAGTCGGCTAAGTTGAATGGGAAGGTTTGGACAAAACCTTGGTTTAGCCATGAAGACATCGTCAATGGAGGTAAACTTGAGTTTGTCATGGGAAACCGATGCAACAAGGAATGGGGTAGTGGGGCGGAAGACGTACCTCCTTCTTTGGATCTGAAAAACAATGAGTAAATGTTAACTGAAATAGTGAAATGAAAAAGAATTATCGATTAGGGATTTGTCTGTGGGCAAGTTACGGGCTTTTGGCTTGCACACAAGAGGTAAAGGTGTATACCACGTCTGAAACGGAAATTTGGAAACAAGCGGTGGTGGAAGTGCAATCGGCGGATGGGACAGTGCCGGACATTGTGGTTTCCGATGAACAGGAACAATCGTTCGACGGATTCGGCGGGTCTTTCGGAGAGATTGGATGGGATGCCCTTGCGTTGCTGCCGGAAGAAAGACGGGAGGAGGTCATGCAGGCTTTGTTTGCTCCGGAAGGGATACATTTTGCATACGGGCGTATTCCTATGGGGGCTAACGACTTTGCCCGTGATTATTATACATGCAATGATACGGCCGGAGACTTTGAAATGCGGCATTTCACCATAGAGCGTGACAAGCAGGCGATGATTCCATACGTGAAGGCTGCGTTAAAACAGAATCCGGAGCTTAGGTTATGGACTTCGCCTTGGACGCCGCCGGTGTGGATGAAAGCCACCCGGCATTATGCTACGGCACCGGGAGACCATAATGATTTTACGAAAGAGAACGAGGTGGAAGGCGACCATCTTATTCAGCAGCCGGAGTATCTGAAGGCATACGCGCTCTATCAATCCAAGTTTGTGGAAGCCTATCGGAAGGAGGGAATAAACATTTCTTTGTTGCAGTTCCAAAACGAACCTTACACCAAGAACCAATGGCCGAATTGCAGTTGGACACCCGCTTCGATGGCCAACTTTATCGGCCGGTATCTCGGTCCGCTCTTTGCACAAGAACATCCGGAAGTGGATTTGTATTTCGGTACGTTCAATTGCAACCGTATGGCTGATTTGGACTGCGTGATGCAGGATACGGCAGCGGCCCGTTATGTACGTGGCATCGGTTTACAGTGGGAAGGCAAGGACATTGTGGGCGAGATACATGATAAATATCCTGAAATGCAGTTGATGCAGACGGAAAACGAGTGTGGAAGCGGTACTTTCGATTGGGCGGCTGCCGAACATACCTTTGATTTGATTAAAACTTATCTTGACGGAGGCGTGAATACGTATATGTATTTTAATGTGGTGCTTCAGGATGAGGGAGCCAGTTCGTGGGGATGGAAACAGAACGCATTGGTGCGTGTCCTTTCTTCTACAAAGGAGGCGGTCTATACACCGGAGTTCTATTTGCTGAAACATTTGAGCCATTTCTTGAAACCGGGTGCCCATAAGCTCAAAGTAGAAAAAGGGAATGACGTGCTGGCCTTCCGGAATCCGGATGGGGAAACCGTTGTATTTTGCATGAACAGGGAAGCTGTCGAGCGTGGCATACGGCTGGTCTGCGGTGATAAGATGATGATTTTGAATTTACAACCTAAAACCTTTAACACAATAATCTATTAAACTGTCAAGTATGAATGTATTGAAAGTAATTGGTTGTTCCATGACCTTGTGTGCCCTGCCTTTGTCGGGGCAAACAGGCGGAGGAACTGAGTTGTTCAGAGATATGAAAGCGCCTCAACACGAGCGTATCATGGATCTGTTGTCGCGTTTGACTGTGGAAGAAAAGATTTCCTTGCTGGTCAATGATGCCCCGGCCATCGGGCGTTTGGGGATAGATAAGTACAATCATGGCAATGAAGCTTTGCACGGAGTGGTGCGGCCGGGGGATTTCACGGTATTTCCGCAGGCCATAGGTATGGCTGCCATGTGGAATCCGGAGCTATTGTATCGTATATCTTCTGCCATCTCGGACGAGGCGCGCGGACGATGGAAAGAATTGGAATACGGAAAAAAGCAGATAGCCGGAGCAAGCGACTTGCTGACTTTTTGGTCGCCTACGGTCAATATGGCCCGTGACCCTCGTTGGGGACGTACACCGGAGACGTACGGAGAGGATCCCTACTTGAGTGGGGTGCTCGGAGTGGCTTTTGTGAAAGGTTTGCAAGGCGATCATCCCCGGTATCTGAAGACGGTTTCCACGCCGAAGCATTTTGCGGTGAACAATGAAGAGCACAACCGTTCGAGTTGCAATGCCAAGGTGTCGGAGCGTGATTTAAGAGAGTATTACCTGCCTTCTTTCGAGCGTTGTATTACGGAGGGAAAGGCGCAATCTATCATGATGGCCTACAATGCCGTGAACGATGTACCTTGTACGGTGAACACCTATTTGATAAAGAATGTGTTGCGTGGAGATTGGGGTTTCAATGGTTACATCGTCTCGGATTGCAGTGCTCCCGAATGGATGATTACCAAGCACCATTATGTGAAGACCCGTGAGGCGGCCGCAACGTTGGCCGTTAAAGCCGGGCTGGATTTGGAATGCGGTAATCAGGTATATGGAGAAGGGCTGTTGAAGGCTTACCGGCAATATATGGTGAGCGAAGCGGATATAGACTCCGCTGCTTACCGGATTCTCCGGGGACGTATGATGTTGGGATTGTTTGACGACCCGTCACAGAACCCATATAACCAGATAGAACCGTCCGTGGTAGGCTGCAAGGCTCATCAGGATTTGGCTTTGGAGGCAGCGCGTCAAAGTATGGTGTTGCTGAAAAACAAAGATAACTTTTTACCGTTGAATCCCAAGAAGGTAAAGTCCATAGCCGTTGTAGGCATCAGTGCGGGGCATTGCGAGTTCGGAGATTACAGCGGTACGCCGAAGAACGAGCCGGTGACGATTCTCGACGGAATCAAGCAATATGCGGAAGAATACGGTTTCAAGGTCGCTTATGCTCCTTGGGTTTCCGCCAGTGAAGATTTTGAGCCGGTGACGAAAACCTATTTCCCCGAGGGCTTGAAAGTGGAATATTACCGGAACAATAGCTTGTCCGGTGAAGCTTCTGTCCGGATGGAAGAAGAGTTGCTTTATGACCCGGTGCACAAGCCCGACCGTTTCCAACCGGAAGCACCTATGTCTATTCGATGGACGGGACAGTTGAAACCTATCGTGTCCGGAGTGTACACGTTAGGGATGAAGTCGGACGACGGTTGCCGGGTGTATGTAGACGGCAAGAAGGTGATAGACGCTTGGACCGAGCACAGCGTGCAGATGGATGAAGCCATGATAAAGTTAGAAGCCGGAAAAACGTATAAATTGCAGGTGGAGTATTTTGACAATGGCGGGGACTGTTTTGCCGGATTGTATTGGAAAGCTCCCTCGGCCGGTTCGCAAAACGTATTGGCTCGTTTCGGTGATGCCGGTAAAGTAGCGGCGGAGTGCGATGTGACGGTGGCAGTGTTGGGCATCAATAAGTCCATAGAACGGGAGGGACAGGACCGTTTCTCTTTGGAACTGCCGGTAGACCAACAGGAGTTTATCAAAGAACTTTATAAGGTCAATCCGAATACGGTGGTGGTATTGGTGGCCGGAAGTTCCATGGCCGTAAACTGGATGGACGAGAATGTCCCGGCTATTCTCAACGCATGGTACCCCGGTGAGCAGGGCGGAAATGCTGTGGCGGAGGTTTTATTCGGTGATTATAACCCGGGCGGTCGTTTGCCTCTCACCTATTATAATTCTTTGGATGAGATTCCGGCTTTTGACAATTATTCCGTGAAGGGACGTACTTACCAGTACTTTGAAGGCCAACCTTTGTATGAGTTCGGTTACGGTTTGAGTTATACCAAGTTCCGCTACAAAAGCAAGGGAGTGAATGTGGAGCAAGATACTGTGAAAGTCAGCTTTGAAGTTTCCAATACCGGGAAGTATGATGGCGATGAGGTGACACAAGTCTACGTGAAGTATCCGGAAACCGGCACATACATGCCGCTTAAACAGTTGCATGGTTTTAAACGGGTACATATAAAGAAAGGTAAAACATCCAAAGTGACGATCGGTGTACCGAAGAAGGATTTGCGTTATTGGGATGAGCAGGAGCGCAAGTTTGTCACTCCTAAGGGAGAATATACCTTTATGGTGGGAGCTTCTTCCGAGGATATCAAATTCCGGGAAACAGTAGGACTTTGAGCGGAGAGAGGATATAAAGTACACAATGTATTTGATGTGTTGAATAGTAAACGATAAAAATATGAGAAAATTTGTTTTTGCTTTCTGTGTGGGAGTCATGGCGGCTACGTCCTCTCCGGCGCAGGATGAACCTTATAAAAATCCAGATTTGTCTCCGCAGGAGCGTGCGGACGATTTGTTGAAGCGGTTGACGTTGAAAGAGAAAATCTCGTTGATGCAAAACCAGTCTCCCGGCGTGGAGCGTTTGGGCATCAAGCCTTATAATTGGTGGAGCGAGGCGTTGCACGGAGTGGCCCGTAACGGTTTGGCTACGGTTTATCCCATTACTATGGGTATGGCTTCCGTGTTCGACGACAAGCTGATAGAAGATATTTATGTGACGGTGAGCGATGAGGGGCGTGCCAAATTCCATGATGCCCGGCGGCATGGCCGTTACGGACGGGGCAACGAAGGATTGACGTTTTGGAATCCCAATGTGAACATTTTCCGCGACCCGCGTTGGGGACGAGGGCAGGAAACTTGGGGTGAGGATCCCTACTTGACCACCCGTATGGGCGTGGCGGTAGTCCGGGGCATGCAAGGGCCGGCTGATGCCAAGTATGACAAGACGCATGCCTGTGCCAAACATTATGCTGTGCACAGCGGTCCCGAGGCCAAACGCCATTCTTTCGATGTGGAAAATCTGGAACCGCGTGATTTATGGGAAACGTATCTTCCGGCTTTCAAGGCGTTGGTGCAAGAGGCGGATGTGAAAGAAGTCATGTGTGCCTATCAACGGTTTGAAGGGGAACCTTGTTGTGGAAGCAACCGGTTGCTCACGCAGATATTACGGGACGAATGGGGGTATAAGCATTTGGTGGTGAGCGATTGCGGAGCCATCAGCGATTTCTTCTATCAGGGTCGCCATGAGACCCATCCGGATGCGGCTACCTCCAGTGCTTCAGCCGTCATCAACGGGACGGATCTGGAATGTGGCGTGGAATATGCCCATTTGGATGAGGCGGTAGAAAGAGGGTTGATTACGGAACACCGTATCGACACCAGTCTTCGCCGCCTGTTGGAAGCTCGTTTTGCTTTGGGCGAGATGGACGACGATGCGCTTGTGCCTTGGAGCCGTATCAGCATCGATACGGTGGATTGCGGAACACATCGCCGGATGGCTTTGGATGTCACGCGCAAATCCATGGTACTGTTACATAACAACGGTATCCTGCCGTTAGACAAAGGCGATGCCGGAAAGATTGCCGTGATGGGGCCGAATGCCGTGGATTCCGTCATGCAATGGGGAAATTATAAAGGTGTGCCGGCACATACTTATACCATTCTGGAGGGTATCCGTGGGGCGATTGGCAACGTACCGTACGAGAAAGGTTGTGAGCTGCTGGACAATCATGTGTTTGATTCCTATTATAATAAGGTATCCCATGACGGTCGGCCGGGGATGAAAGCTACGTATTGGAATAATATGGAGATGCGGGGCGAGGTTGCGGCTACCCAAGAATTGCCGTCTCCTATCAGTTTGAGCAATGGGGGCCATACAGTGTTTACGTCGGGAGTGGGATTGGAAAACTTCACGGCGGTATATGAGGGTACTTTCCGTCCGGAAGTTTCGGACAAGTATACGTTAGCCGTAGAGGGAGATGACGGCTACCGTGTGTATGTGAATGGCGAAAAAGTCATTGATTATTGGGGAGAACACTCCAGTGCAAAACGGGAATATACATTGGAGGCTGCTGCCGGAAAGGATTATGAAATTAAAATCGAATACATGCAGGCCGGTGCCGAGGCCTTGCTGAAGTTCGACATCGGAGTACATCGCCAGATTCCGCCTGCCGAGGTGGTTGAACGCGTAAAGGATGCCGAAACGGTTATTTTCGTAGGTGGAATTTCTCCTAATTTGGAGGGAGAAGACAAGTATTTTGTATATTGCCCGGGCTTTGCCGGAGGCGACCGTACTTCTATCGAGTTGCCTCAGGTGCAGCGCGACATCCTGAAGGCGTTGAAGGCGGCAGGCAAGAAAGTGGTGTTCGTCAACTGCTCGGGTTCCGCCATGGCTTTGGTACCGGAGTTGGAATCGTGCGATGCCATCTTGCAGGCTTGGTATCCGGGTCAGGCCGGGGGGGTGGCCGTGGCCGATGTGCTGTTCGGTGATTTCAATCCCAGTGGCAAGTTGCCCGTGACGTTCTACAAGAACACGGAGCAACTTCCCGACTTTGAAGACTACAGCATGAAGGGTCGCACTTACCGTTACATGACGGATAAACCGCTCTTCCCCTTCGGCTATGGTTTGAGTTATACCACGTTCGACATCTCCAAAGGTCGTTTGAGTAAGTCTTCTGTGGAGGCGGGCGAGGGCGTGAAGTTCACGGCTCAGGTGAAGAACACGGGCAATCGCGACGGTGCCGAGGTGGTTCAGGTTTACGTCCGTAAAGTGGGCGACACGGAGGGTCCGTTGAAGAGCCTTCGCGGTTTCCGTCGTGTGGAACTGAAGTCAGGCGAGAGCCGTACGGTTTCCATCGAACTGTCCTCCGATGCTTTCGAGTTCTTCGACACGTCCACGAACACGATGCGTGTGGTTCCCGGCGAGTACGAAATCATGTATGGCAACAGTTCGGACACGCCGGAGGCAAACAAACTGACGGTGGTTTTGCGCTGAGTCCGTATATTTTTGTAGATATTAAAAAAGTTGCGCCTTCACGGGAAACTCCCGGGGGCGCAACTTTTTGGGTATAAAGTCGGGCGGATTTTACCGAGGTCGTATTTTGTCGTTTAAATCCAATATTTTGCTGCCTTTTTGTCCTTGAGCGTTAAATATATACAATCTTGAAAGGTATGGTAAAGAAGTATTTGTTATTTTGATTACTCCTTTCTATATTTGTGAAAATTTGAAATTATGCCAACGTTATTTGTCATATTTGGATTTCGTTTTCTGTTTTATTCAGATGACCATGAACCTATTCATGTGCATGTCATTAAAGATGGACATGAAGCGAAGTATAATATAGAACCTTTAGAACAAATTTGTAATCACGGATTTAAAAAGCATGAGATAGCCTTGATAGAATCTGTAATCATAGAGAATACGGAGATTATTAAAGAGCGTTGGCAATCTTTTTTTAAACAAAGGTGAAAGGAGGTTTTCATGAATTTGGAAGTAAAAAGAGTATGGACGGATGATAATTGTGTTTATGCTGAATCGGCTGAAGGAAAGGTAGCGTCGTACGCATTTGCTGATTGGCCGCGTTTGGCAAATGCCACGAAGGCTCAACGGGAAGATTTTTATCTTTCGCCGTGTGGTATTCATTGGCCACAAATAGATGAGGATTTAAGTTTTAGTGGGATGTTTGACTAAACTTCCGAACCTGTTTCGTACAAGTTGGAAACTTTGTTGGATGCGTAATCCTATGGCTTTCATACGCAGACAGCCCGCCGGAATCCGGTGGGCTGTCTGCGTATGAAAGTTCTTTCTATTTTTGTTTCAATTCTTCCCATTTCGGCGGTTCCACGCCCATGAGCTCTTTTACGAAGAAATCGAAACGCTTGTGTTCTCCGTAGCTTTCTCCCATGCTGTGCCTTACGCCCGGCAGGACCACCAACTCGAAATCCTTGTTGGCTTTGATGAGGGCATCGACCACTTGCATGGTGGAAGCCGGATCCACGTTGTCGTCCATTTCTCCTACCACGAGCATCAGCGGGCGCGTCAGCCGGTGGGCGTTTTCCACGTTGGAGCAAGCGATGTAACTGCTGTCCACCGGATAGCCCATCCACTGTTCGTTCCACCAGATTTTGTCCATCCGGTTGTCGTGGCAACCGCAACTGGAGTAGGATGCCTTGTAGAATTCCGGGTGGAAAAGTACGGCGGCCAAAGCTTCCTGTCCTCCGGCAGAGCAACCGTATATCCCCACACGGGTACTGTCCATATAGGGGTACTTTTCCGCTGCCGCCTTGATCCACTGGATACGGTCGGGGAAACCGGCGTCTTTCAGGTTCTTATAGCACACCTCTTCAAACTTCTTTCCGCGATAGGATGTCCCCATGGCATCGAGCTGCACGACGATGAAGCCCAGTTCGGCCAATGCCGTCATGTATCCGTTGTAGGGAAGGAAGCTTTTGGGTGTGTAAGCATCTCCGGGGCCGGAATAGATGTATTCGATGACCGGATATTTCTTTTGCGGGTCGAAATTGGTCGGACGTTGGATGATGCCCCACATAGGTGTCACGCCGTCCCGTCCGGGAGCGGTGAAGATTTCAGGGGCAGTCCATCCGGCCGATTTGATTTTGCTTAAATCCGCTTGTGCCAATGTCCGTCCCTCCGCTTTCTCGCCTTGTGTCGTGCGCAGGACGGTGACGGGAGCCTGTTCCGCTGTGGAATATTTGTCAATCCACAGGGTGTAATCTTCATTGAAGACGGCCGAGTGGTTTCCTTCTTCTGGCGTGAGGCAGGTCATTTGCTTGCCGTCCATGTTTATTTTATAGTAATGTACATGGTAAGGGTCTTCTTTGGGATTTACACCACTGGCCGTAAAGTAAATCACTTGGTTGTCTTCGTCCACTTTGAGCACGCGGCGCACCACCCAGTCGCCCTTTGTGATTTGCCGGGCCACCTTGCCTTTCTCCAGGTCGATCATGTAGAGGTGGTTCCAGTTGTCCCGTTCGCTCATCCATATCATTTCTTTTCCGCCTTTCAGGACATGGCGGAACATGCGGCTGTAGTTGACGAAGGTGGGGCTGCTTTCCTCCACGAGTGTGCGTACCTTTCCGGTTTCCGCATCGAGTTCCAGCACGCGGTAGGCCTTATGGCCGCGTTCGTTATATTCAAAAGTCACCGCTTTCCCGTCTTCTTTCCATTCCGGGCCGTACAAGTCGTACTGGCGGTCGAAGAGTTCGGTAGACGGAATGACGGCCTGCCCTGTTTCCACGTTGAATATGCAAGGCACCTTGAAGCGCAATTCGTCGCCCGGCTTGGCGTATTCCTGTTGGTGAAGGATGGGCTGAAGCTGGCTTTTGGGCGAGCTTTCCACGTAATATACATACCGTTTCTGGGCCGGACGTATCTTGTTGGCACATACGTACTTGCCGTCCGGGCTCCATTTGAGCCAACTGGAATAGTAATTGCCGGCCGTCCCGTCGTTGCTCAACGCCCGTTCGTGGCGGCCGTCCCGGTCGCTGACGTACACATTGTCGTTCTTGATATAAGCTTGCCGTTTCCCGTCGGGCGAGACTACGGGTGCCGCCCCTTTCTCATCGTCCACTTCCATCCAGTGACGCGGTTTTTTCCATGGTCCTTTGGAGGCAGGCAGGGTTTCTTTGCTGCCTAACCGTAGTCCGGCCGTGCAAGCTTCTTCTACTTTCCATTTGTAACCGTCGAATTCGAAGGATACGGACGTGGGTTGGTTCTCGTCCACACTCAAGCGTGACAGTCTTAGTGTGTTTCGTGGGATGTCCTTTCCGGTCTCGCGGGAAAGCAGTTCCGCCAAGGCCTTCATGTGAATTGCTTTTACGTCAGCCGTTTTCACGTCTCCTGTTACTTTGCCTACGTAATAGTCTGTTCCTTCCGGTGTATAGACAGAGTAGTGGAATGTAGTTTTTCCGTCCCATCGTATGTCCGCCGGGTCGTTATACACCTGTGTGGCATTGAACTTCTCGTAGAGGGAATATGCCCTCCGGTAGTCTTCCAATGTGCCTTGCGCCTGTCCGTTTGCCGCTATGAAGCATAGCGCCGGGAGCAGCAGGCTTTTAATCGTTTTGTTTCTCATTACTTTTTAATAGGTTTTTATCGTGTTTAGTTCTTTTGTCGTGCCGGTCGGGCTTCGGTGTCCCTGATAAGCGAGGCGAACGCCTGCGGGGTTATCTCGACCGGTCCGTTCATGAATTCCGGGATGTTGTAGCTTCGCATGAAGCGCCGGTGCATGTCGGGCACCTCCTGCGGCAACTCGAAAGGTTTGCGCCCTTTGCCGTTTTTGTCGATGTAGGCAATGAAAGGCCGTGTGTAGTTTCCGTCGTAACGTCGGCTACTGAAGACCACCCACCGTCCGTTACTGCTCCACGAGTGGTAGCTTTCCACATCGTCAGAGTTGATTTCCGTCATGGGACGTACTTGGCGTGTACGTAAGTTCATCAGGTAGAGGTCCGCGTCTTTGTGCCAGATGTGGAACACGCCGAATTCCCCGAGCGTGAACATCAGGTAGTGTCCGTCGGGCGATATGCGCGGCAACGTGGCACTCTTTCCGCGTGCGGCCGCGTCGAATACCAACTCGGGAGGACCTATCCGGCGGCTGGCCGGGTCGAAGCTTCTCCGGAAAAGATTGTATTTGATTTCCTTATAGCGCAGGATGGTTTCGTTGTCTAAATTCTCTACCGTGTCCTTGCGTACGAAACGGGCTGAGGCATAATAAAGGTATTTGCCGTCCGGGCTCCACCACGGGAATACTTCCAATTCGTCGGCATCGCCCGAGATGCGCGTCACTTCGTTTTTCTCCACGTCGTAAAGTATCAGGTTGCTGAGCATGTCCTGTACTTCCACTTTCTGTAAGTCACGTGTGTGGAATGTCTGCCCGGTCTGGTTGACCGAGTAAGCGATGAGCTTTTCCGTCGGGTGCCAGGCGGGATATACCCCGCCCGAGATGAGCGAATCCGTTTTCAGGTTGGCTTTGACCAATGTACCGTCGTATGCAATGACCGTTCCGGCGCGGTCTTCCCTCACGTGGAACTGCATACGCCGGGGATTGTAGTTCTGGTAAGAATGGCAGTTGATACATTGTGCATGTTCCACGTCGGTATTCATCATGTTACCGTAAATGACGCTTTCGTCGAAGCTGGTCAAATCGCGTTGGTTGAGGGTCAAGTCCCGGTAAGTGACATACGAAGGACTGATGAGGCGGTAGGAGAGGTAAGGGTCTATGTCCTCTTCGGCTACATGGATTTTAAATGGTCGGCGGCGTGTCCATTGTCCGTCGTGTTCCACAAAGACTTCCACGTCGAGCGCGCCACCTTTGGCCGAGGCCAACATGTCGCGCCACTGCGAGACGGAGGGAGTCACCTCCCGTTCGTCCGTGGTCCATTCTCCTCCGGGATATTTGATGCGGGCTGCATAAGCGTCAGCCTTCTCGTCCACGATGAAACGTAACGGGGCTATGTTCGGCGGTACCGTCACGTCTGTATAGTCGGGATAAATGTCCGGTGCGTCCTGACTTTCCGTATAGGCATCAGGCATTTGGGGGTTGCAAGCAAAACAAAGGGCGGCCAGCCAACCGCCGGTCAGGGTCTTCAGAAAAGCGTTACATAATTTGCTCACGTTCGGCAGAGCCAAGCGAGCTTGCCTCTGCTCTCTCTTCATCGCAATTTTCATGGTTAGTAAGTTTGTAATCCGTTGACTAAGAAATAGAAATAATAGAAGGTGTTGCCGAACTGTGGCCGGAAAGCCTCCGCCATTTGTGCCTCCGTCATACCGGCGCATTGTTGGGTGAACTCCATAAAACGCTGGTAACTGTCTTTCACTTCCTGGTCGAAAGGCATGTGGCTGATGTCTACCTTGTTTTCCAGATGGCCGTACAAGTAGGCAGCTTCCTGGTAGTGGCGCGGCATGGGCTTCCCGTTATGCAGGGTGGCATATTGGAAGAAGCGAGGCCAGAAAATGTCGATGTCCTTCATCTGTAAGGCCGCTATCAAGGTTTGTTCCTGATAGAGCGGGTCGTCGCTCTCGCCGTAAGCAAAGGTTCGCAGCAGGAACATTTCGATGACGTTCAGGTCTGAGTTCAGTTTGTCTTCCTTGGGCAGTAGCCGGATAATCGGCGCAAACTCTTTGCTTTTCCGTATTTGTTCCGGATGGTCGAGGTAAGTCTCGTATTTCTCGGCCCACTCTTTGTGGAAAAGAGTGCGTTTGAGCATGTCGATGTATTTGCGTGCCACTTTGTAGTCGCCGCCCGCGATAGAAGTTTTGGCCATGTATTTCAGGTATTCCGTCCGCCATCCGAACGTCACACCGTCTTCCATGCACCAACGGTAGCAATAGTTTTCCTGTCCGTAGTGGTAATACAAGGCTTTGCCGCCTACGTGGGCCAACCGTACGAGGAACGGCGCGTTGGGGCGTGCGCCTCCTTCCCTGTATTGGAACATTTCGTCACCGGCCCGTCCGAGGCGGAACAAAGCCAGGTTCTTGTTCATGACCATCAGGCGGGTAGGCTCTGCCGTTCCGCTCAGGAAAATGGCCGGAATCTGTTCCCAGTCTTCTTCCTCTATGGCACGTGCCATCAGCAGTTCCTTACGGAAATTCTCATCCACATACCACGCCTTTTTCAATCCCCATGCGGTGGCCACCCATACGAGCAAGTGAGCCAGAAGGATGAGAGGGTATTTCTTGATGGCCGGCACGTAATCGTAGATGACGGCACCCGCCAGTGGCAGGAAAAACAATATATAATAAGGTGTACGATAGTCTGCGAATACTTCTCCGCCTGCATCGAAACTCGGCAGGGCAGCCGTGTAGATTTCGCTGATGGCTGTTTGGCTATAAAAATGCCATGCCGCAAGGGGCACTCCGACGAGCAGCAACAGTCCCCATACCGTAGGGATGACGCGGTTCTTATATAGCGTGCCCGGCATACGCCAACAGAGCACTACCATGTAGCCCGTGCCGGCCAATGCGTATGCTCCGAATAAAGGATAACCGGCGAGAAGCCATACGGTCATCCACGCGTAGCCCCAATATGGGTCCCGGTTGGCTGTACGGCTGAAAATCCATACGGCCGACAGGGCCGCCAATATGCCAAGGGAGCCCGTGAAGAAATAACCTTGTAATTTGATATAATAAATGAAATAGCCCATCTCCACGATGCCGGCTAGCAGGGCAGCCGGTACCAAGGCGGGAAGAAAACTCCATGAAGGGGAAAGCCTGAAGGCCGAGCGCATGACGAAGCAAATGCAGACCCAAACGGCTATGAGAAGGGCTGTCCCGACAGCCGGGTAATAAAAAAACTGCGTGAGGAAACAGGCTGCCCATTGCAACGTGCCGCCCGGATATGCCGCGAGCGTATGATAGAAAGTACTGTCCGGCAAGAAGAGGTTGAGCTCTTGTATCCGGAAAAGTGTTTCTTTCTCATAAGTGTACAGGCAAAAGCCGAGAATGACAGGAAAGACGATGCCATAGAACCATGGCATCCCTTTCTCCACGTAACGCCGGAACCGCATATCCGCCTTGCCGGACGGGGCGTAGGCTTCGGGATTGAACGGTTGTGAAAAGTCGGTATTCATGATATTTAAGTTATTTTTTCCACAAAGGATTAGGTTTTCCTCTTCAAAGTTAATAAATCTTGTGCGAACACGTAATATTTTAGCAAAAAACTTTGCATTTTAGAGAGAAAAAAGAACAAAAAACGTATCTTTGTATGCAGTTTCTAAATGATTAACTAACCGCGTCTGTGACGCAATAAAACAAATGTACCATGTTTAGACAATTGATGTTTTCTTGTGCTTGTCTGGCCGTTCTTTCGGCTGAGGCGCAAAAAGACAAACCTTGGTGGTTGGATCCCGAGGTGAACGAAGTAAACACCATGGCTCCGCGTGCGGCGTTTTTCGCATACGAGACAGAGAATCTGGCAAAGGCAGACCAGAAAGCCCGGTCGGAACGTTATCTGTCATTGGAAGGCAAGTGGAAATTCAATTTTTCCAAGGACCACGACAAAGCCCCTCGCGACTTCTATTCCCTGAAGTACGACGATTCGCAATGGACGGACTTTCCCGTGCCCGGCATCCTGGAGTTGAATGGTTACGGAGATGCCATTTACAGCAACAATGGTTATCTATGGAGAACACAATTCAGACCCGAACCGCCTTTCGTGGAAGAGCGTAACAATTATACGGGTTCGTACCGTAAGATGGTGACCGTGCCTGCCGATTGGAAAGGTGAGCGGATTTACCTGCACGTGGGTTCGGCTACGTCCAACCTGATGGTATGGGTGAACGGCAAATTCGTGGGATACAGCGAAGACAGCAAGGTGTCGGCGGAATTCGACCTGACGAAGTATCTCACGCCGGGCAAGGAGAACCTGATTGCCATGCAGGTGATGCGTTGGTGCGACGGTTCATACCTTGAAGACCAGGACTTCTGGCGTTTTACGGGAATCGCCCGTGAAGTGTATCTCTATGCACGTCCTCAGGCCCACATCGCCGACTTGTTCATTACGCCCGATTTGGTGAACAATTATCAGGACGGAACGTTGGAGGTGAAACTGAATGCCGTGGGAGCCAAGGGTGAGACCGTGATGTTCTCCCTGAAAGACAAGGAGGGAAAAGAAGTGGCTGCACAGACGGCTAAAGTCGGAGGAAACGGTGAAGTAAAAGTAAACTTCGATATCAAAAATCCTTTGAAGTGGACTGCCGAGACGCCGAACCTCTATACTTTATATACTACCTTGATGGACGGCAAGCAGGTGGCCGAGGTTGTGCCGCAGCGCGTGGGATTCCGCAAGGTGGAAATCAAGAACGCCCAAGTGTTGGTAAACGGACAGCCGGTGTTGTTCAAGGGAGCCAACCGTCACGAACTCGACCCGGTGACGGGGTATGTGGTGTCGATGGACCGCATGCTGGAAGACATCCGCGTGATGAAAGAGCTGAACATCAATGCCGTGCGTACCTGTCATTATCCCAACGACCCGCGTTGGTATGAACTTTGCGACATATACGGCATCTACATGGTGGCCGAAGCCAATATCGAAAGCCACGGAATGGGCTACGGCAACAAGACGTTGGCCAAGGAGCCGACATACGAAAAGGCACACTTGGAGCGCAACGAAAGCAATATCAAGATTTACAAGAACCATCCTTCCATCATCTTCTGGAGCGTGGGTAACGAAGCCGGTTACGGGCCTAACTTCGAGAAGGCGTATGACTTGGTGAAGGCGTACGATCCGAGCCGTCCGTGCCAGTATGAACAGGCCGGACAGAACGGCAAGACGGACATCTTCTGCCCGATGTATTACGATTACGGCGGCTGCGACAAGTACTCGCAGGGCGACAACCCGCGTCCGCTCATCCAGTGCGAATATGCTCATGCCATGGGCAACTCCATGGGAGGATTCAAGGAGTATTGGGACATGGTACGCAAGTATCCGAAGTACCAAGGCGGTTTCATCTGGGACTTCGTGGACCAGGGGCTGCGCGTGAAGAACAAACAGGGCAAGACGATATATGCTTACGGAGGCGACTTTGGCCGTTATCCCACCAGCGACCATAATTTCAACTGCAACGGTATCATCAATCCCGACCGCAAACCGAATCCTCATGCCAACGAAGTGCGTTACTATTATCAGAACATCTGGGCTACGGCCAAGGATTTGAAGGCTGGCGAGGTGGAAGTTTACAATGAGAACTTCTTCAAGTCGCTCGACGACGTGGAATTGCAGTGGACGTTGGAGTCGGAAGGAAAAGTATTGGCCAACGGGCGGAATGCGCTCGACATTCCCGCACAGCAGAAACGTGTGGTGAAACTGGACGGCTACAGCTTGCCTGCGGACGTGAAGGGCGAAGTGGTGCTGAACCTCGACTTCGTGCTGAAGAAGGCAGAACCGATGCTCGATGCCGGCTATGCCGTGGCACGCGAACAGTTCGTGGTGAATCCTTATACTTTCCCCACGATGGAAAGCGTATTGGCTGTCACTTCCGGCAAATATGACACTCGGAAAGTGGAAAAAGAAGAAAAGGTGGCATGGGTCACATTGTCGGCAGGAAACACTTCTGTCACTTTCAACCATTGGAACGGTTGGATTGACTACCTCGACGTGGACGGGAAACCGATGTTGGAAGAGGGCTATGCCATTACTCCCGATTTCTGGCGTGCGCCGACCGATAACGACTACGGAGCAGGCACACAACGCAAGTTGCATGCTTGGAAGAATCCTGAGATGAAGATGAAGTCGTTCAAGGTGGTGGAAAACGAAGGCAAGGCCGAGAAGGGCGTGGAAGTGGTATATGACATGCCGTCGGTAGAGGCTACGTTGACGATGACTTATACGTTGACTCCGGCAGGTGAACTGGTGGTCAACGAGGCTATGACGGTCAATAAAGATGCCAAGCACAAGCCGGAACTGATGCGCTACGGTATGCAGTTGGTTATGCCGAAAGCTTATAATATGCTGACCTATTACGGAAAGGGACCGGGCGAGAACTACATCGACCGTAACAACGGAGACCGTTTAGGGGTGTACGACGCGAAGGTGGCCGACCAGTATTGGGGCTATGTACGTCCGCAGGAAAGCGGAAACAAGACTGAGGTACGCTATTGGCAGGTGAAGGATGAGAACGGCAAGGGATTGGAGTTCTATTCTTTCGCTCCGATGGAATGCAGCACGTTGAACTATTTGGCTTCGGATTTGGATGACGGTTGGGACAAGAACGCCCACCAGAGCCATTCCGGCGACTTGACACCCCGTGATTTCAGCGTGGTCAAGTTGGCAGCGCGTCAGCGCGGATTGGCTTGCGTGAACAGTTGGGGAGCTATTCCGCTCGAACAGTACCGCATGCCTTATCAGGATTACAGCTTTACTTACGTAATCCGTCCGTTATGATGATACAATTTTCTATGTTTTAAATTTAGGTTAAATGTGAGGGGGTGTCTTCGTGAGAAGGTGCCCCTTTTTTTATGGGCAAGATGCAGAGGAGGGGGAAGGCTTCGTTCAAGATTTAAGGATTTTGGAAAGGCTTTTTCGTCGGGCTGAGATTTGAAAATCGTTTGCCGCAGAACGGAAAATCGTTCGCCTGAGATTGATTTTCTGTTTGGCGCAGAACGGAACGCCAATTTCTTCATGTCTATAAATACTTGTTTCATAGTCTGTTGCGTTTTCTTTTGAAAGCTATGGGTGTGTCGCTGCATGTCAATATAAATCTATGAAAACGATTCGCCCCCGAACGGCAAGTGATGCCGTTCGGGGGCGAACTGTTGATACCGTGGCAAGGCCGTCGGATGCCTTGCGGAAATCCTTGTAAAGGGTTATGGAACCATTACCTTGACGGAGTGGCTTCCGGCTTTTACCACATAAATACCTCTTGAAAGGCGTGCCGTACGGGGAACCTGTTGGCCGCTGATGGCGTAAATCCGGTAATTGTCCGTACCGTCTACGATAACATGGCCGTCACGTACGAAAACTTTGAACGGGGCGGATCCGATTGTACCTTTGATACCTGATTCACCTTCTTTGGGAGAACTTACGGCTATCCAGCCCATGATATCGCCATTGTTGGTGGCGTTGTCTATTTCCTTGATAGTTTCGTTGGTCTTGTCCTTTTGGCGGATGATTTTCACTCCTGTGGTGGCGGGCACGTCTTTGATGTCCGTATTGCTTTCGTCCGTCGTGTAGCTGCTGATTCTGTATACGGAAGCACAATCATAGTTGTTGGTCTGGGGGCCAAATAGCATGATGGGGCTGAACAATCCTATGGCATTGCCCGTCTCGTTCACGAGATTGACTTCGCGGGCACGTCGGCCGTCCACCTTGTCTTCTGTATTGCGACCCACAGTCAGAATCTTGCCGTCTTCCATCTTGGCGGTTCCCGGAGTGGCTGCCACGTAGAAGATGTCTTGTCCGGCAAAGGTGCTGGTCGTTTCGTCCACAGCGGCTTGTCGGGCCAGTTTGACAGCGAAGCCTTTGTTCGTGATGTCCCAAACCTTGACTACGTAGGGATATGCCTTGTAGCGCGACAGCACGTTGGCAATGACTACCGGAGTTACACCTTCGGGGAACGGGGTGGCAAAACTGATCCACGTGGTGTCGTTCTTGATTTTGCTTGCACTTTCTCCCACTTCCATCGTGATGTCACCGATTTGGTGGGCACCCTTGCGCAGTACCATGAAGTCCGTGGTTTCCGGTTCCGTGATGGTTTGTTCGTAGTCCCCTTCGTTCCAAGGGAAGGCCCAGAAGGAGAATTTGTCGCTCAGCACGCTGACCACTGTATTGACTGGTACGACCTTTGAATCGTTATAGGAAAGCAAGCCTGCAAAAACGGCCGGTTTTTCATCTTCACCGATGGCATCGAATTCCGTATTGAACTCCTGTGTATCGCTGATTTCCAAGGTGCCGTACTGGAAGCCTGGTTCGCCCTTGGCTGCCACCAACGAGAGCTGTACTTCGTCCGTAGAACGCACGTTCCCGTCCATGTCGAAGTTGCGCACCCGGTACGTGTAAGTCCCCCGTTTGAAATCTTCGGGGAAGACTTCGTTGTACGCATAGGAATTCTTGTCCGGAGCTTCGTATTTCTGCAAGGTTTGCCATTCGCCATCGTCCAAGCGCATTTCCAACAATGTGGAATCGGTGAAGCCCATGTTGTTCTTATACTCCCAATTGAGGGCCAACTTACGTGTACGTTCGGTATATTCCAAAGTCAGTCCTGAGGGCGTGCTGTACACCACCTTGGGCACGAACTCGTAGGATTTTCTGTAACCCATACCCGAGTTCATTTCGCCATACCATTTACCCAAGATGGAAGGACCAGTACCATACTTGTAAAGTTTGGAGCAATCGGCTTCGCTGTTCCAATAGGCATAACGTTCCACATAGTCGAAACTGTTCCAGTTGGTGAGCACCTTGCTCATTACGTCGTAGTTCTTCTGTTGGTTCTCGATGGAAAACGAACGGTCTGTGGCGAAGATACCATTGTTGTTCCATGAAGCTCCCCAAACGAATTCCGACACCCAGATGGGGCGTTTGTATTTGTCATAATAACCCTTCAGTTGGTTGTTCAAGTTCCATTCAGGCCAATAGCAGTGCATGTCGAGAATATCGCAACGCCAACCGCGTTTGTCGATTTCTGTCATGAACTGTTCTAACCATGAGAGGCTTCCGTCGTGGGATGAAGGGGAACACAGGCGCATGCCGGTAGCCATAAGGTTTTCCCAGTTGTTGAGTACGGTCTCCACGCTTTGCGGATGGTCGTCGGCACTGTTACCCGGTTCGTTGTTGGTCTGCATGTGGCAGGATTGGGTCACCTTTCCGCAGGTTGAGACAGAAGGCCAGTCCTCATAAATGTGATGGGGAACCCATTCGCAGTCCGGCTCGCGGCTTGCATTGCCCTGTCCCCAGTCATAGCACCATGTTACTTTGAGGGCGTTGACGATTTCTTCACTTGCATCGCTGGCGATACCTTTTTTCTGGAAATTATGCCACTTGAACACGCGATAGGAAGAAATCCTGTGGTCGAGCTCCATAGGTAGCTCGGCAAACTCCAAGTCTTCCTTATCGGCGACGAAACAGCGGCTGTAACCTTTACCGCCGGGATTGTTGGAAAAAGTCACCATGTAGCCTCTCTTCAGTTTGAAGCTCCTGATTCGATTGTTGAGCTTGGCGGTCGAAAGGGTATTCATGTAGCCGTTGGAATTTTCCAGTCCGAAATCATTGACGGATTCCCCTCCGAAGTTGGGCTCGGAATAGACCGTCAGCGGTTTGATGTCTTTGCTGTAAGGAAAGATGATGGCGCCATGGGCATACATTTTCACTTGACAGTTCTCATCGTTGACCGCCGGCTCTCCGTTAATCTTAATGAAAGAAAGATAACTGAGGGCTTCGCTTGGACGCAGGTTTTCCAAAATCACGACGGCATGTTCCGTATTGGTGATATTGATACTGCCCGGCGTGGCGAACGGGGTTGTACCCGTCACGATGTAATCCACATCTTCGCTAAGGGTGACGGAAGATGTTACTTGTTCTATTTTCTGGGTCGTGTTTTCGGCAATAGCTGTCTGTCCCAACGCGAGAGCCAATGCAAAGGTTAATAGTTGCGTTTTCATTATTTACTATAGGTTTTATAATTTATGGGTTAGTTTCAATGGGGCGGATGGTTTGGGCCGCCTTCCGGTTACTTCGTGTTGGGAAACGCCTTTTGCAGCCGTTTCAGCTCTTTTTGGGTGATGGCGATGACCGTGCCATGGCGCGGAGTAAACGCTCCCTGAGTGGCTGTATCCTGCACGCGTTTGAACTTCATCAGGTCTTTGCTGGTGCAGAACTGGTAATGCCCGTTCATGTAGCAGTCGTACATCAGAACCCAGTCTCCTTCTATCCGTTGGAACACGCCGGAACCTTCCACCGCCTTGTCGGTATCTTCAAACGTACCGGGCAACAGTTCCCATTCTGCCGGATTGTGCAAGTCTTTGGCCAGATATTGGCGTATGCCTTTTTTCTGTTCGCCTTCGGTTTTGAAAAAGATGTGATAAGTTCCATTGTCGTCTTGCACGATATCCGTGTCGATGGACGGTTTCTTGTAGTCGAACAGGACTTTGGGCTCTCCTTCAAGGTCGCTGAAATCTTCATTGGCGTATGCCCAAAAGACCTTGTCGTAGGGGCACTGTCCGTCGTCGGTCAGGATAGAAAAGTACACCATGTATTTTTTTGCCTTCTTGTCGTAGATGGTTTGCGGCGCCCATACGCGGATGACGTTGGCGAACATCGTGTTGGCATATTTTTCAGGGAAGTTTACCGTGTGGTGCGTCCAATTGACCATGTCTTTGCTGCGCATCAGTACGATGCCCCGGTTGGAGGTCCATCCTTGACTGGAACGCATGTCGGTGACTACCATGTAGAAGTAACCGTCTTCACCTCTTAAGATATGAGGATCGCGTACCCCCTTTTTTAAAGAAATCGTGTCGGAGGAAATGATGGGCTTGCCGTCGTTCAACGGAGTATAGCTGAACCCGTCCGTGCTGATGGCATAACAGATTTGTTCCTGTTCGGGAGCGTTACCTGTGAAATAGGTAAAAAGGTAAGCTACTTTCTTTTTGGCTTGGAGGGTTGTGGTGCTTGCGAATGTACCGGCACACACAAGGCAAATGCCTAACACTGTCTTTAGGTTTTTTCTCATGTTGAATATGAATAGGTTAATAAACAGTCAAATGTACGAAAATAGCTTTATTTGTGTGCGCAAACCGACTCCTTATTAACTAAGATTAACGACCCTTGCGCTTTTCCCGAAGCGTTTCCGCGATGGCCCAGTGGATAGCAGCTTCTTCTTCCTTGCCACAGCGCGACAGGGCATCGCCAAACAGTTCGTGAGCTTTGGCGTGTTCGGGCTTAAGGGATACGGCTTTGTCGAAATCGGCGACAGCCTGTTCTGTACGTCCGCAAAGCAAGTGGTTCTTCCCCCGGTTGTAGTGTACTTTGAAATTGGCTGTGCTGAGTTCGGCGGCGCGGTTGAAGCATTGGAGTGCATCTTCGTATTCCCCGTGGTCTTGCAGCGTGACGCCTTTGCGTATCCATGCGTCTACGTATGAAGGGTCGAGCGACAAGGCCTTATCGTAATTGGCCAGGGCGGCACGCAGGTTATGGGCCTGAAGGATGGAAGCGTTGCCCAGTTCGTAATATTCATGGGCGTACTGCTGCATCTGTTTGCGTTGGGCTGCCATTTGTCGTTTCAACTCTTCGTTCTCGCGTTTAAGTCGGCTGATGATATTGAGTTTGCTGCAAATGAACCGTTTGATGGCCGGTTTTTCGATGTCGTATCTGCTGTGTATGGCTATGAAGAAGTGATCGAGGCTTTCGCGGAAGTCATCGCGGTCGAATGCCTGTACGGCGGCTTGGTATTCGATGTCGGCTTTGGCTTTCTTCATGGCTTGCTCGATAGCCTTTTCGTCATTGAATTGTTGGGCGAACCGGATGATTTCGGGCTTGACGAAAATATCCGAACGGGATATTTCCTTCTTCAGATATATACCTTCCAATGAAGTGCAGCGGCTCAAGGCTACATATACCTGTCCTCCGGCGAAGACGCCACCGGTGAAGTCGATGGTCACTTTACGGAAAGTCAGTCCCTGGCTTTTATGGATGGTGATGGCCCAAGCCAATCGCAGGGGGAACTGCCGGAAGATGCCGAGTTCTTCCTCTTCTATCTTTTTTTCTTGCTCGTTGTAGGTGTAGCGCATGTTGCTCCACACTTCGCGGGTGACTTCCATTTCGGTTCCGTCTTCCGTGACGACGTAGATATGGCCGTTCTTTTCGTCTATGGCCGAAACGGTACCCAGAGTTCCGTTTACCCAACGTTTGTCTTGGTCGTTTTTGACGAAAATGACTTGTGCGCCGGGTTTAAGTTCCAGTTCCATCAGCGTGGGGAGCGAACTTTCCGGGAATTCGCCTTGTATTTCGCCTTTAAAGAGTGTGCTCTCGGTGTCTATTTCGGATAGTTTCCGGCGGTTGATGAAATCTACATTGTCCCTTCGGGTGGCCAGGGTAATATTCAGTCCATGGCTCAATTTGTCATCGTTCGTTCGGTTCCAACGGCTGTTGAGCAGTTGCAGGTCGGCACTTCCGGCTTGGTTGGTACGGATATGGTCGAGCACGGCGATGAAGGCGGCATCTTGCTGGCGGTACACTTTCTTCAGTTCTATGGAGACGAGGCGCATTTCCTGGAATACTTTGGCCGAGAAGAAATAAGGCGTAGGGTAGTAACGGTTCAGGATTTCTCGTTCGCCCGCTTTGACAACCGGTTCCAGTTGGAATATATCTCCGACAAGCAATAACTGCTTTCCGCCAAACGGTTCGCGCAGGTTGCGGCTGTAGAGGCGCAGGATGCGGTCGATGAAGTCGATGATGTCCGCCCGTACCATTGAGATTTCATCAATAATGATCAGTTCTGTTTCACGCACCAGCTTTTGATGGGCGGAATTGTATTTCAGGAACTCTTTCAGTTTGCGGAAGCTGAACCGAGGGTCGTCGGGTAGGAGCGGGTGGAAAGGGAGCTTGAAAAAGCTGTGCAGGGTGCTGCCTCCGGCATTGATGGCTGCTATGCCGGTCGGTGCCAATACCACGTGCTTCTTCCGTGTGTGGCTACAGATATACTTCAGTAAGGTGGATTTACCCGTACCGGCTTTGCCTGTGAGGAAAACCGAGTTACGGGTAAACTGTATGAGTTTCAGTGTGCTTTGGAACTCCGGGTTCTGAAGGTCTATTTCAATGTCTTCTTTCAAATCTTTGGGGCTATGGTGTCAAGGTGCCGTGTGTGAGGCTTGAGGATGGTTACCGCTTCCCTCGCTTGCCGTTGTTTCTTTTTTCGCCTCGGGCTGTTTTTCCGGTGAGGCGTTACCGCGTTGCAAAGAGTCCCCCGGAAGGGCTATACCCAATGAATCTGCGGATGCCGTAAGCGAATCCGGTTCTTGTGGCGCATAATAGCTTTCGCATGTGTACGTGGTGGGGTCGATGTCTTCGAGCGGTTTTTTCGGGAATTTGGCACGGTATTGGGCGAAGCGGTCGTCCAACAGGACTTTCTGGATGAAGTTGCCGAATATGGGTAAGGCCGTCCGACTGCCTTGTCCTAAGGCTCCGGTGCGGAAGTGTATGCTCCGGTATTCTCCTCCGACCCATCCTCCGGCGACTAACTTGGGCGTTACGCCCACGAACCAGGCATCGGAATGGTTGTTGGATGTACCGGTTTTGCCTCCGAAGTCGGTGTATTTCAGTACCGGATGGATGTAGCTCCACAAGGCTGCCGTGGTTCCGCCCGGCTCAGTCAGGCCTCCCCGTAAAAGCCGCTGCATGAAGAATGCGGAACGGTATGGAATAGCCTGCTGTTCTTCCGGTTCTGCCGCATAGATGATATTGCCGTCGCGGTCGAGAATTTTAGTAATCAGGATGGGCGGATTCATCTTGCCGTCGTCAATGACCGTGCAGTAGCCGTTGACCAGTTCCAACAGATTGACATCGGAGGAACCTAAGCTCAGCGACGGAGTTTCGTGCAACGGTGATTCGATCCCCATGGCATGTGCGGTCTGTGCAACGTTGTGGATGCCCAGTTCATAACCTAACTTGACTGCCACACTATTGATACTCTGTGCGAAAGCCGATTTAAGTGGCATCGCCGCTCCCGAGAAGGTGCCGTTGGCATTATGGGGTGTCCATTTGGTAGGTTTGCCGTCTACGGTGTCCGGGTACTGTTGCCATTCGTCGATACGGGTGTCGCAAGGGGTCAGTCCTTGGTTCATCGCTTCTGCATATACAAAGAGTTTGAAGGTTGAACCGGGTTGGCGCATGGCGGTGACTTTGTCGTATTTCCACGAGCCGAAGTCTATGTCGCCCACCCATGCCTTGACATGGCGGCTGTCTGGTTCTATGGCTACGAAACCGCAATGCAGGAATTTGACCATATAACGGATGGAGTCCATGGTGCTCATCTCTTCTTCTTTCAGACCGTCGTAACTGAACACCTTGACCTTGTGGGGCAGATTCAGATAGTAAGTGATGGAGTCCGGCTGGTCGGGGAAACGGGTTTCGAGATATTTGTATGCTGTCGTTTTTTTAGCTAAGTCCTCGATAAAGTTCGGAATCTCCTGGTGTCTTTCGTCTTGCCACGGGTTTGTGTTGCCCCAATGTTGCTTGAAACGTTGCTGGAGGACTTCCATTTGTTGGATGGCAGCCTCTTCCGCATATTTTTGCATACGGGTATCCAGCGTGGTGTATATCTTCAGTCCGTCGGCATAGAGGTCCGGTTTGTTTTCTTCGTCTACGCCGGCTATCGCTCCTTTCTCGCACAGCATGTCGATGTACTCCGGCAAGACGGCACGGAAGTAGGGGGCGATACCGTCGTAGCTGCTTTCTTCCTTTCGTGGATTTACAATCATGGGAAGTGCCATGAGAGAATCGAGTTGTGCACGAGTGGCCTTGTGACCGTGAATGACCAGATGACCGTGGTCGTATAGGTTCGTCAGCACCACGTTGCGCCGTTTGGTACTGTTCTTAGGATTGAGCTTCGGGTTGTAGCTGGATGTCGCTTTCAGCAAACCTACCAATGTGGCAGCTTGTTCGTAAGTCAACTGGTCGGGAGTCGTGTTGAAGTAGGTGCGGCATGCAGTCTTGATGCCGAATGAATTACTGCCGAAGTCCACGGTGTTGAAATACATGGTGAGTATTTCTTCTTTACTGAATATCATCTCCAACTTAACGGCTACAATCCATTCTTTGGCTTTCATGACCAGGATTTTCACCCCAGGAATTTTGCCGAGCAGTCCGGTAGAGTATTGTGTACGCACTCGGAACAGGTTTTTGGCCAGTTGTTGGGTGATGGTGCTGGCACCGCGGGCACGTCCGCTTGCGATGTCTTTTACCGCTGCGAAAAGCCCTTGAAAATCTATGCCATGGTGGCGGTAAAAACGTTCGTCTTCAGTATCGATGAGGGTCTGGATGATAATGGGAGAGATATCCTCGTACTCGACCGGCGTACGGTTTTCGCTGAAAAAACGACCGATAAGTACACTGTCGGCACTGTATATCTCGGAAGCTTCGCTGGTGACCGGATGTTCAATGTCTTTGAATCCGGGTGATTTCCCGAACAGATAGAGAAAGTTGAGGTCAACGGCAATAAGAAGTAAAATAACCGATAGGACGCAAGTGATAATCCATACTACGGTTTTCTTGTACCAAGGGCCTTGATAGAGGTTGGTGAATCCCCTCCCGGCCTTTTTCAACCAATGGCTTGTCTTTTGAAGAATGCGACTCATGTGATTTGACTTATGTAGGTTGAATGATGTTTAATAGGAGCAAATTTAGAAAAAGTTTATGGCATAATCTCTTTTTCTATGAGTTTTTTTATAGCTTCCGTTTCATCCGGATGAAACCAATGAATGCTTTCGTCGCGGCGAAACCATGTCATTTGCTTACGTGAGTAAATACGGGTGTTTTGTTTGATTTTCTCCACAGCCGTTTCCAAAGTCCAGGAACCGTCTATGTATTTGAATATTTCCTTATATCCTACGGTATTGAGGGCGTTGGTATGCCTGTAGGCGATGACTTTTCGTGCCTCTTCCACCAGTCCGTCTGTTATCATTTGGTCCACGCGTCGGTTGATACGCTCGTATAGTTCTTCCCGTTCCCGTCTTAATCCGATTTTAAGGATGTCGAACGGACGTGCCTTGGGTTGGCTGGTGCGGAAGCTTGAATAAGGTTTTCCCGTCATGTAGCATATCTCCAATGCGTGGATGACGCGTTTGGGATTTTTGTGGTCTACGAGGTTGTAGTATTCCGGGTCGAGCAGTTTCAGTTCTTTGCAAAGCTGTTCCAGTCCCACTTCTTCGTATCTTTCCAACATAAGGCGGCGGGTTTCTTCGTCTACGGTAGGAATGTCGTCGATACCCTTGCAAACCGCGTCGATGTACATCATGCTTCCGCCCGTCAGTAAGGCGTATGGATGTTGGGAGTAGAGGTCGTCCAATAAACGAAGTACGTCTGTTTCGTATTGTGCTGCACTATAATAGTCCGTTAGTCCGAGTGTACCGACGAAATAATGTCTGACACGCTGTTGTTGAGCTTCGGTGGGTGCTGCGGTTCCGATAGGCAGGTCACGGAAAAGTTGCCGTGAATCCGCGTTGATAATAGGAGTATGAAGAAACTCAGCCAACGAAAGGCTGAGCTCTGTTTTGCCCACTCCCGTAGGCCCTATCAATACGACAAGTCGGGGCTTCATGAATCAATGGTAAGGGTTACCTTCGCTGATTTCGAATCCTTCTGGGTCGAATTCTTCCGTGTCGAAGCTCTCGCTTCCGTAGAAATCTTCGTTTAAATCTTCCGAGGGTTTGGTGGTCTCCTTATTCAGAAACTCTTCCAAATCCATGGATTGTTGCGGAGCTTCGCCATGGCTTCGGCTGCATACCGGCTGTTCCTGCGTCTTTCCGAAACTGATTTCAGTCAGCTCAATGAAAAACATGCGGTTGTCCAACGGGTCGAAAACATAGACCATACGTTGTTTCTCGTCTTCCAACAGCTCGTTGAGCCGTGTCTTTTTCATCAAATACAGGTCTTCGTCCGAGCGGCTTGTGCCCATGTCTTCCAACAGAATCTCCTGTTCTTGTTCCCACTCTTGGTTACAGATGAAAAAAGAAGTAGGCACATTGTCTGCATAGTGGCACGAAAACAATATGGCCTGATGCAGGTCGTAAAAGGTGGCCTCGGCATCTATTTTGATTTCTCTGATAAAATCTTCTACTTCATTAGAGATAATGGTAAAACGGTATACCATGGCTTTTTATGATATTTAGTGGACAAATCCTCTTTTAGAGTTTTCGATGAACTCGATGATATAGTTTATTTCCGGACTGGCAGGCACTTCTTCCCGTACTTTCTGCAAGGCTTCGTTCAAAGGTACGCCTCCCTGGTAAATAATGCGGTAAGCATTATGTATGTTTTCTATCAGTTCGTTGCTGAAGCCTCTCCGTCGTAATCCGACAAGATTCAGACCGCAATAGGCAACCGGCTCGCGTGCACATATAGTATAAGGTGGAATGTCTTGGCTGAAACGTGTACCTCCGCCTACCATCGTATATCCCCCTACGCGACAGAATTGGTGCATCAGAACGTTGGCACTGATGATGGCGTGGTCATCGATGATGATTTCACCGGCCAGTTTGGTGCCGTTGCCGATGATACAATCGTTTCCTACAAAAGCATCGTGGGCTACATGTACGCTTTCCATCAGTAAATTACCACTGCCTACGCAGGTTTTGCCTTTTGCCGCCGTACCACGGTTGATTGTTACGTTCTCACGGATTTTGTTGTTATCGCCGACTTCGGCTGTGGTGTCTTCTCCCCGGAATTTCAAATCTTGAGGCACGGCACTGATAACAGCCCCCGGAAAAATGACATTGCCGTTGCCGATACGTGCTCCGTATAGTACGCTTACACTGTTCATCAACACGTTATTGTCGCCTATTTCCACGTTTTTGTCAATGAAACAAAACGGGCCGATTTCGCAGTTCTCACCGATTTTAGCTTCCGGATCTATGAAAGCCAAAGGACTTATTTTGCTCATAAATTCTATCTTACTTGTTTTTTACGATTTGTGCAGTAAATGTGGCTTCGGTCACGATGCTTTCTCCCACAAACACATAACCGCGCATGGACGAGATGCCATGACGTACCGGTGCTAACAGTTCTACTTTGAAAAGGAGGGTATCTCCCGGAACCACTTTTTGGCGGAATTTCACTTGGTCTATGCGTAAGAAGTAGGTGCTCCAACGTTCCGGTTCATCTACGGAATTCAACACTAAAAGACCGCCTGCTTGAGCCATGGCTTCGATTTGCAGCACACCGGGCATGACCGGTTCCTGTGGGAAATGTCCGGTAAAGAACGGTTCGTTACTTGTTACGTTTTTAACGGCTACGATGGTCGTAGGCCCGAGTTCTATGACCTTATCCACAAGTTGCATGGGATAACGGTGGGGGAGAAGCTCGCGGATACGATTGACATCCATTACCGGCGGTTCGTTACAGTCGTAGCCTGGAGCCTGTATTTCGTGTGCCCGAATTTCTTTGCGGATCAGGCGGGCAAACTTATTATTGATAGTATGTCCGGGACGGGTAGCGATGATACGCCCTTTGATGGGCTTGCCGATCAGTGCCATGTCGCCGATAATATCGAGCAGTTTGTGGCGTGCCGGTTCATTTTCCCATACCAGAGGTTTGTGGTTCAAATATCCTTTTTCTGTGGCATCGTGATGTGGAACTCCGATACTGTCGGCCAATTTGTCCAACTTTTCTTGAGACATCTCGTTCTCATAAATCACGATCGCGTTGTCCAAGTCTCCGCCTTTGATGAGACCGGCAGCCATCAGTTGTTCTACTTCACGAACAAAAACGAAAGTACGGCTCGGGGCTATTTCAGATTCGAAATTCTCCATGTTGTCCAAAGTGGCAAACTGGCTGGAAAGAACTTTGGAATTGAATGAAATCATCGCCGTGATGCTGAACTGCTCATCCGGTAGGATTGTAATGCAAGAGCCGGTTTCCTCGTCTTTGACTTCCAATTTTTTACGGATGATATAGTAGTCTTTGACTGCGTTCTGTTCGGCTATGCCTACACGTTTGATGTTCTCCACGTAAATTTCCGCGCTTCCGTCCAGAATAGGAACTTCAGGACCGTTGACTTGCAAAAGGCAGTTGTCCACTCCCATGGCGTATAAAGCAGCTAAGGCATGTTCTACTGTACTGCAACGGGCTTCTCCTCGTCCCAAGACGGTGCCGCGTGTGGTTTCTACCACATTTTCGGCTACGGCGTCAATAATGGGACGCCCGTCCAGGTCGATTCGTTGTATTTTATATCCGTGGTTTTCGGGAGCAGGATTGAATGTAACGGTCAGATTCAGACCTGTATGCAATCCTTTGCCGCACAAAGAAAAACTTCCTTGCAATGTTTTCTGTTTCAGCATAGCTCTTTATTTCTTCTTATTCAGTATTTCTTTTAAATCTTCTATTTCTTTTTTCAAATGGTTCACATCCGCATATATCTCAGGTAGTTTTTTGTACACTACACTTGAACGTGCAAAATTTTTAGCTTCGATGGCAGGAGAACCTTGTACGGTAATGTGCCCCTTGCGTATGCTTCCGGCAATACCGGCTTGAGCACCGGACCTGACTTCATCACCGATGACCGCATGTCCTGCAATACCCACTTGCCCGCCGAACATACACCATTTCCCGATTTTAGTAGAACCGGCTACGCCTACCTGAGCGGACATCACCGTGTTTTCCCCGACTTCTACGTTATGGGCAATTTGGACCAGATTATCCAACTTGACTCCTCGGCGTACGAACGTAGATCCCATCGTAGAACGATCCACACAAGTATTGGCACCGATTTCCACGTCGTCTTCTATGGTTACGATACCGATTTGCGGAATTTTGTCATAGCCGTTCTCGGTCGGTGCAAAACCGAAGCCGTCCGCACCGATTACGCAGCCTGCATGCAAAATGACCCGATTGCCGATTTTACAATCGTGATATACCGAAACATTGGAATACAGTACACAGTCTTCGCCCACCGAAGCATTATCGTACACGGTGGTATGAGGGTATATTTGTGTACCTTTACCGATATGCACGTTTTCACCGATATAAGCAAAAGGGGCGATGTAACAGTCTTCGTCGATTTGAGCCGTAGGTGCGATATATGCCAATGAATCAATGCCTTTTTTCTTGGGCTTGCTCATCTCATACAAAGCCAATAATTTGGCTACGGCCTCGTATGCATTGTCCACACGAATCAGCGTGGCTTGGGTTTCTTTTTCTAATTCAAGATTCCGGTCCACTAATACAATACTGGACTGTGTGTCATAGAGATAATGAGTGTATTTAGGATTGGACAGAAACGATATGGCTCCCGGTACACCTTCCTCTATTTTGGCAAAAGTATGTACCGATGCGTTTTCATTTCCCTCAACTGAACCCTGTATGAATTCTGCTATCTGCTTAGCGGTAAATTCCATGGTCTTTAGTTATTGTCATTACTAATTTTGCAAATTTCGCAAAAAAAATCGAATTACACTATATTTTGGGATAATAAAATAAACGGCAAGCCTGATTTAAGCTACCTTTCCCCGTAGCCAGAATGTGTAGGAAAGGGTGTGTAAATATGGACGGGGACTTATAAAAGTCAGCCGTCCGGGAGTCCAAATACCAGACGGCTGTCAAATATAAAACATGGTTGCTCTGTGCTTATAGCTTTTTTAATTGCACTGCCATTTGTTGTTGTACTTCACGTGCCTTTTCACCGGCTACGACAGAGAAGCTTTCTGTGGAATCGGCATAAATGATGGCCCGGCTGCTGTTGACTATCAAGCCGCAAGTGCTGTTCATGCCGTATTGGCAGACTTCTTCCAATGAGCCTCCTTGTGCACCGATGCCCGGCACGAGCAGGAAGTGGTTGGGGACGATTTTGCGGATGTCTTCAAACATGCGTCCTTGGGTGGCACCCACTACATACATCATGTTCTGGTCGTTGCCCCATTCCTGACTTTTCCGCAGGACCTTTTCAAACAGGCGTTCGCCCTCTGTGTCGGTGGTCAACTGGAAGTCATGCGAGCCTTTGTTACTGGTCAGAGCTAGAAGAATGACCCATTTGTTTTCATAACCTAAAAACGGGGTTACGCTGTCTTCGCCCATATAGGGAGCTACCGTCAGGGCATCGAGTTGCATTTCCTCGAAGAAAGTACGGGCGTACATCGCCGAGGTATTACCGATATCTCCCCGTTTGGCATCCGCGATGATGAACTGGTCGGGGTAGTTCTTGTTCAGGTATTGGATCGTTTTTTCAAATGCGAGCCAGCCTTTTACGCCCATGCTTTCATAAAATGCCAGATTAGGCTTGTAAGCGATACAATAAGGTGCGGTAGCGTCGATGATGGCTTTGTTGAAGGCGAAAACGGGGTCTTCTTCCTTTAGCAGGTGCGAGGGGATTTTCTGAATGTCAGTGTCCAATCCCACACACAGGAAAGATTCTTTCCGTTTGATGTTCTCAAAAAGCTCTTGTTTGTTCATGTCGTATATGTTTTTTAGTTCGTTTTCTTTTGAATAAAATAATAACCGGAATAAGTAAAGTTCAGGTTCTTGTCTCCTGCATATCCGGATAGTGAGAAGCCGGTGAGGATAAAAAGATTGTCTTTTTGCCTGCCGATGAACTTTTGTGGAGGAATCGTATCCATGGCACTCCATTTCCGGATGTCGGACGGGTGGACGTATATCGTGTCTATCACTTGATGCCCGTCGGTAAGTTCTATGGGCATGACTTCTCCTTTCCAATATTTGCAAGGGATGGAGTCTTCGCGCTTATGATATGCGACCAGTTCCGAATATCCGGTGTCTAATTCCATTTTGACAGAAGATGGCGATGACGCCTCAAAATGGAGGTATGTCCCTTTTGCAATGACTTCTGCGCCATTCTCCTTTTGGCTGAAATGCGCTTCGGAGTTTTCTTTAATACATTTTTCCGCTCCCCAATAATTGATATCGGGAGCGACGAGACGATGGATTTCTTTGTCTTTGAAAGTATAATCCAGTATTTTGAGACGGCTGTTAGTAAGCCGCGCTGTTTCCCGCGGAAGCGATGCCAGCCAGTCCAGATATTGCTCTTCGTCCATAGGGAGTCCCCCTTTATATGATGTTTGGATTTGGATTGATAAGGCTTGGAACATGTAACGGTGGGTGAGTCGGGCATAATTTACCGGAAGTACGGAGGTGAGCAGAAAGATGCCGGCAAACGACACGGCAATCCATTGAATGCGCCGTGCCCGTAGAACGAATAAGCCGATACAGACTATGTAAAACCAGATGTTCAGAGTCAGAAGGTACAGGCGGTTGAGCGTGATGCCGTAATCGTTGAATCGTCTGGCAATGCCGATAGTCATCAGTACTAACAGGGGCAGGATGGCGATGGGCAACCCACGCGCCACACGTTGCTCGAAACGTGAAAGTCCTTGGCGGAGAGAAGGGTACATACAGAATTCTACTCCGATGCAACCCGCAGTCAGTGCGATGACTAACCAGGAAACCCATCCGTCCGGTAATTGCCATTGGACGAGAATCTTCAATGCGTAGACATAAAGTACCAATAAGTAACATCCCAATAACGGAAGGAACAGATAGCGGATCACTTTGCTAAGGAATGCAGAAGTATGACCGGTACGGTCGTGTTTGGCTTCTCCGGCCGGGATTTGCCCTAAAAACAGCAATGAGGGTAAGGTCAGGCAAAACACAATGAGCCATGTGGTATAGAAGTTACCATTTACTTCCAGGCCGAATAAACCGGAGAAGGATGCTGTCAGCAGGCAGAGGCCGCCGCACATGATACCGCCGATTATCCATGAGGTAACGGCATGAGATACCAGTTGCAGGGTGAAATTCCATGAGGCGATATCGTCTTTTTCACGGAAAAAAGGAAGTGTGAAGATACTTAACCCCAAAGCCGTCAGGGCGGAACCGTGGGCAAGCCCTGTTTCCAAGAAAGGAAAGTCTTCCGGCAATAGGTATAAGTATCCGGCGTCCGCTAATAGGAGCAAATGGAGTAGCGCGTTGGCGATGTATACGATACGTTTACGTTTCACTTCCTCTCCCCATAAGCGAAGGGAGAGAGAGAGCAAACTTCCTACAGTCAGATAATAATTAATGGTGAAAGTCTGACGTTCCGTGAACAACTCGTCTTTCCCCCAGCATACTACTAATAAGAAAACAGCGAGCGATACTGTAAAGCCAACCGTGACCGGAAAACGTTTCAAGCATTGCTCGACGCTTTTTATGATAATCTGCCGGGTGAAAAACTTTTTCATGTTCTTTACCGTTTAGAGTTCGCTTTCTTTCATCCGTTCGGCATTTTCCGCCACGGTCAGTTGGTCGATGCAGTCTTGGATATTGCCGTCCATGAACGAAGGCAGGTTCTGCATGTTATAGCCGATGCGGTGGTCGGTGATACGGCTTTGCGGATAGTTGTACGTACGGATTTTGGCCGAACGGTCACCGGTGGACACCATTGTCTTCCTGCGGTTGGCAATGTCGTCGATATATTTCTGGTGTTCTTTGTCGTAGATGAACGTGCGCAGCCGTGCCAAAGCTCTTTCCTTGTTCTTGGGTTGGTCACGCGTTTCAGTACATTCTATCAGGATTTCCTCGGTCTCTCCCGTATTGGGGTTTTTCCACAGATAACGTGCACGTACGCCGGATTCCACCTTGTTCACGTTCTGTCCGCCTGCGCCGCTGGAACGGAAAGTGTCCCATTTGATTTCGCCTTCGTTGATTTCCACGTCGAATTCTTGGGCTTCGGGCAGTACGGCCACCGTTGCGGCCGAAGTATGTACGCGGCCTTGTGTTTCCGTAGCCGGTACGCGTTGTACGCGATGTACGCCCGATTCGTATTTCAGCGTGCCGTACACCTTTTCTCCCGTTACGCTGAAGATGATTTCTTTAAAGCCGCCCGCAGCTCCTTCCGTAAAGCTGGAGATAGCTATCTTCCAACCTTTCATTTCGCAATATTTGGTGTACATGCGGAACAAGTCGCCTGCGAACAGTGCGGCTTCGTCTCCTCCCGTTCCTCCCCGTATTTCCATAATGACGTTTTTGTCGTCTTCCGGGTCGGCCGGGACGAGGAGCAACTTGATGCGTTCCTCCATTTCGGGGATATGTTTTTCAGCGGCCGCCATTTCTTCGCGCGCCATTTCCTTCATTTCCGGGTCGTCTTCGGTGGCCAGTATCTCCTTGGCGTCTTGCAACGTTTGCAGGCTGTCCATATATTCTTTGCGGGCTTTCATGATATCGCCCAAGTCCTTATATTCTTTAGTCAGCTTTACGTAGCGTTTTTGGTCGCTGATTACATTCGGGTCGGTAATCAAAGTGCCCACCTCCTCGTAGCGGCTTACCAGCCCCTCCAATTTGTCTAATATAGAATTGTTTTCTGCCATAATATCAAGTTTCCGGCTGCAAAGATACGGAGAAAAAATGAAAAGACGTAAAAGGCCGCGACAATATAATAGGAGGACGAAGCCGAAAAGGATTTTATAACGAATTGATTTCTTCCGTGCTCAAGCCGGTGATGTCGGCAATATCGTCGATGGGATATCCTTTGGTTTTCATGCGTCGTGCATTCTTAAGGCGTTCATTCATTTCCCCTTCGTTTTTACCTTGTTCAATTCCTTTAGCCATTCCTTGTTCAATTCCTTCTGCTATTCCTTTAGCCATTCCTTCTGCTCTTCCTTGCCGCATCCCCAGTTCCAATCCTTCTTGCTTGGCGAAGTCGAGCACGGCAAGGTGGTCGCGGTACACCTTGATGCTTTCGTCATATTTCATGCGATCCTCTTTGCTGAGCGAAGCGATGTCTACGATTTGTTCCAGTTTTTCAAACACCGATTTACGGGCTTTGAATGGGAGTCTTTGAAATGTTTCCATATTTTTCAGTACATAAATCCAACGTTCAAAATCAGTTTGGCATTCATCTTCTTCCTTGGTGAAGCAGGGAAGCTGCAGGAAAATGAAACGGAGCTTGTCGGAGAACACTTCGTTTGTGTCCCGGTCGGACAAGACGATGTCCGTGCGGAATTTGCCGGGTGAGTGGGACAGGTGGAAATTCATGAAGAAGATGCCATACACGGCTTTCAGGTTGAATTTCCATTCGGCACCCCGTTCCCCTTGCCGGGCGATGGCTTGCGAGAGGTAGTACAAAGCCCGTTCGCGGAAAAAGGTCTGTTCACGGTTTTGCATTTCCACGATGAACTGTTCACCGTCTTCATTCGTACAATATATGTCATAGATGACGCCCCGGTCGCCGGAAAAGTCCGGCAACAGCTCTTTGTCCAAGAATGTGATGTCCGTTATCCGCTTTTCTCCTACTAACAAGTCGTTCAGGAAGTCTATCAACAATTCTTTGTGGATAGCTTGCCCGAAGATGCGCTTAAAACCGACATCGGTAAAAGGATTGATGAATCTTGCCATATTTCTCGCTTTTGACAGTAATCAAGGCAAAGTTACAAAAAAGAATTGAAAACCAAGGGGATGTTGGTCTTTTTGTGAAGGTGTGAAGGGGAATGTTCCACTTTGTCAATTTGACAATTCCGGATGTGCATGGCTGCGTTTTTTGTCCGTGTCGTGGCGGTAGGGGAGAAATGCGGGATTCTCGCGAAGTCCATGTCGGACAAAATGTAATGTGGAGAAGCTTTCCGGCTTTCTTCCTGTCGGCCAAACGGTATTTTCCGCGCATGGCTTTTGGGACGGAGTAAGCGTGAGGAGGGTGGAAGTGTACGGAATGACAGCCGGATTTTGTCCGTCGGGAGTGTCCAAATAGATTTTCCGGTGCGGTTTTCAGGTGTTCGGATGGAGGATTTCAGTTCGTTTCCGGGACGTTTTGCGGAGAAAGTCGGCACGACATGCGGAGAAAAAAAGTGTTTCTTCTTGAGATTGAAAAATTATTCTCTTGAATGTGAAGCCCCGATAAGGGTACTTTGGCGTTAAAATCCCTATAAACCTTTAATTTGTATTAACGAAAACGGCTCCCGTTTGTGCTTTCTTTTAAAAACAGCCTTGCGAAAAATAAGAAAAAACTGACTTTATGATAGTTTTTGGACATGGAATAATGCTTTTTGTCAACGCCTTGGGTCGGAGGATAAAAAACGAGAGGGGGCAAACGCCCGCAGACCGGACTGCCCCCTCTCTTCCGAAACATGGGTTTATCGTAACATCAGTTTTTGTGTCTTGCGTCCGGCTTGCAGGATGTAGACGCCCCGGAGGCCGGAAGTGGAAATTTGCGTGTCGCCCGAGACTTCGCTCTGGTGGAGCAACGTGCCTTGCAGGTTGTAAAGGCGCAAGGTCGTGGCGGAGCGTATGCCTTCGATACGGATGACGCCGTCGGTCGCGTAGATGCGTACCTCTTCTGCCTCCACCGGAGCGATGTCGGTGTAGGGGGCTGCGGTGAGGGTTACGGTCTCGCGGATGCCGGAACCGTCTGTGGCTGCGGCTTCCACCGTCACTTGGCCGCCCGTGGCATTGTCTTTCAGGCTTACGGTGCCGTCTTGTGCGACGGTGGCCAACGTTTCACCCTCCACGACGCTCCATTGTACGCGTTTGAGCGTGGTGCTCATCGGCAGTACGACCGCTTGCAGGTGCAGTTGTGGTTGTTCTTGGTCTAATTTCAATTCTGCCTCTTGCGAAGTGATGACCACGCTCTGGGCCATGGTGACGTCAAAGGCATCGGCAGAGCAAACCACGTTGGACCGGTTGCGGGCATCATCCGCCGAAGCCCGTTTCTGTGGCACGTCGAAGCGTACGGCCAAGGCGTAATATGTGGCTTCGTCCGAAGTCCGCACATGGGTGTAACTCAGGGTATGGCCGGACACGGCGGCCAGTTCGGTGAGCCGGTCGGGCGACGGGCCGCTCAATATCACGTATTGCATCACGTCGCGTCCTTCGTATGGGGTCCAGCTCAGGTTGATGTCGTGCCCCATGGCGCGGTTCACCATCAGGTGGGCGTTGGCATGCACCGCGCTGCTCCGGCTCTCGCTGCCGTAGTTCGTGGCCATCGTGATGAAATAACGCTGTGAGAGCAAGGCCGGAGTAGAGGTCTCGTCCACATAGCTTCCGTCCGTCAGCGGGACTTCGCCCAACAGTTCGTAACGGTCACTCACGGCCGTCTCGCGGTAGATGCGTACCGTCCCCGGTTGCAGGGGAGCAGGCAGTTCCGTGGGGATGCTCCAACTGATACGGTTGCATCCGGTAGCCTCGTCGGTGCCTATTTGTCCGATGGCGGGCACAAAGCCGCAGCCTGTCACTTCCACCCGGGTGCTTTGGTATATTTCACCGAACACGTCATCGGTGGCTTTCACGTTCAGGTCGTAGGAACCGTCCCTTTCCGGGAAGATGAACGTGGCTTCGGCCTGTCCCTCTTCGTGGATGAATGCCACGCCTTCGTCGCGCAGGATTTCAAAGGCGACCTCGGACGAGAGCAAGTGTTCCGGCAGGGTGGCCTGTACGGGAATGCCGGCCAGGACTTGTTGTGGCAGGTCGATGGCCATGCCCGGCAGGTCGAGGATTTCGATTTGCGCACGGCTCACGATGTCGTCCACGGTCAGGGTGACGGTCTTCAGTCCGGATGTGCTCCATGTGATGGTGTTCCCGTCTATCACGCCTCCGTTGGTGTCGATTTGCGGACTGCCCAAGATGGTGGTCTCGAACGGGATGGGCCAGCTTACGCGTCCTTTGCCCGGCAGGCTCAGGAGCGATACGGCCTGCGCCGTGTACTCGTAGACGGGCGAGAAGTCCGAGTGGGCGTTCCACGCGTCCACCGCCTGCACTTGTATTTCATACGTCTGTTCGGCTTCCAGGGCCGTGGTGGGGATGGTGAAGCGCGTGGCCGTGCGGTAATGCACATAGCCCGGTTCGCCCGTCTGTGCCTTGTTGTCGGTCAGGTTCAGGGGTGAGATGACATAAGCCCCTTCGCCCGATGCGCCTTTCTTCTTCACGCTCAGGTTGTAGCGCAGGCTGTGCGAGGGTGTTTCCTTGTCCGTAGCCCCGTCCCAATATATCGTCAGTCCGTCCGTCGTTTGGCTGGCGTAGACGTTTTGCGGCACGGTGGGCGCGGTGTTCTTGAACGAGGAACGGATGCGGAGGTTGGCATCGTAGTCGGGCGTGCCGTCGCCGTCCACGTCGAGATAAGGGCCGGCAGGCGATGCCGAACTGATATTACCGGGGATGAGTTCGAGTGAAGAACTGAAGCTTTCGATATTCTCCACGTAGGTCAGCTTCCTGTTTTTGTCTTGGAAAATGAGGCTGTCAGCATTGGTGCCCGATGCATATTCGGGTAGGCCGTCGTGGTTCAGGTCTACGGACGGTTTCCCCGGCAGGGCGATGCGTTCTACAAAACTGAATTCTGCATCACATAGATTGGCATAATATCGTTTTTCTTTGTAGTCCTCATAAATCAGGTCGGGACGCCCGTCCCCGTTCACGTCGGCGATGCCGACAAGTGTTAACGAACTGTTTTGTGCGGGCAGCTCGCGTGCCTCGAACTTCCATCCGCCTTGGTTCAGGTAGAGCCGTTGGCGATAGATGGGTGTGCCCCGGTCCCAACGGTATGCAGCCACGATGTCCAGATAACCGTCGCGGTTGAAGTCGGCCACGGCGACAGGCTCGATATATTCCTCTCCTTCGAACAACCGTTTCTCTTCCCACGTGCCGTTTGCGGTGTTCTTGTACATCAGGGTTCCGCCCGCAAAATCCACCCGTCCGTCGTTGTCCATGTCGCCGATGGGCGTAAGATAATCGTGTTCTCCTATCGGATTACTGGGCGTGTTGAGGCAAATCTCCCCTTCGTATGCGTGGAAATCCATGTTACCGTCGTTCAGCAGGAATCTTTTTTGTTGGTTGTTCACTTTCAGGTAGTTGCCGTAGATGTCGGGCAGTCCGTCCCGGTTGAAGTCGACCACGTAGCCGCCGTGGCTGATGTTCAAGTCGGTGTTGAACGATTTCATCAGTTCCTTGAATGTGCCTTGCGTGTTGGTGTAGAACCTTTGGGTGAATCCTTCCGCCCATCCGTCTTGGTTGAGGTCGAACACGCTGCCGCTGTAGCCGTCTTCGCCGGTTTCCGTATGGAACGGGAGCACCCGTACGCCCTGCGTGAACGTGTGCCCGTCGAGCGAGAGGGTGACGTTTTTCTGTCCGTAGCTTTCGAACACGATGTCGGCCGACCCGTCTGTGTTTTGGCTGACGATGCGTCCGTCGGGCTGCAGGTTGTATTGGTAGTTTGCGCCTTCACGGGCGTAAATCGGTGCGATATGCAAGGTGTCCGCCGTGCTCAGTTCGTTGACCGAAGCCGTGAAGGCCGGGCTGACCAGATGGTTCTCGAACGAGGTCTCTTCGCTCCACGCGCTACCGATGCCGTTCGGGGTGATAGCCTGCACGGCGATGTGGTAAGTCCCTTCCGGCCATGTCCCGGCATTGAGCATCATGTAGGTGGCAGTGCCGGCGTTGCCGTCCGAAAAAGAGCGGCGGCTGCCGTCGGCATTGGATTGCGCTTGCAGGATGTCGCCGCGTCCCGGAGCTGTGCCCACCCGCACTTCATACGTAAGGCCCGGTTCTTGCGAAGGGGCTTTCCATTCCACCCGAAGTAATCCTGTGGCTGCATCCACAGCGTAAGTCGGGGCTTCCGGGGCGGCCACCGTGGCAGGCCGGGCGTTTTCCGGTGTGCAGAGGTAATGCTCCATATTGTTGGGGGTGACGAGGAAGTCGAGTTTCCCATCCCCGTTCAAGTCGGCGATGAACGGATTCTCCGGATTGGATAGCATGTAGCCTTCCGGAAGAAGCATGGTCTCGTTCAGGTTGAAGTTCGCGTCCCATTGGAATAAGTAGAAGTCATATTGTTGGTACCCTTGGGAGTTTATGAATTTTTTCACTGCCGTCAGTCCCGGTTTTCCGTCAAGATATACCACCTCGTGAAAGGTGTATTCGCCCTCCATTCCTTGTTCCGACTTTTTGAATGTGCCGTCGCCTTGGTTACGCAGGAAGATAATGAAGGCGTAGGTGGTCTGTTTGGTCTTGTCGATGGTGAGTAGAAGGTCTTGGTGGCCGTCGCCGTCCAGGTCGCAAACCTGCACATCCGTGAGGTTGGAGTTGTTGGTGAGGCGTTCCGTTTCATACCCTGTGGGTGTACTGCGCATCAGGTTCACGTCGCCCGTGTTTGCATCGAAGAGCACGTAATCCGTCAGGCCATCGCCGTTCACTTCGCAGGCCGTGACCGACGTGCCCATGGAAGCTGTGTAGTAACGTCCGTCCGGCAGTGAGATGAATCCCGTGCCGTTGGGTGAGAAGAGGTCGGGGTAGCCGTCGGCGTTTAAATCCAAAGCTTGCATGCGGTCGCTTTCTTGGGCGTATGACGTGCCGCGTTCGGGAATCCACGCGCCGCTGAATATGGTGTTGTCCACGCGGAACATGCCGCTTCCTCCGCTACTGTAGTCCATGCCTTCCAACTCGGCGGCATCCGTGACGAGGGGGAGAGGTTTTTCTTGGAGTCCGTCCGCCGTCTGCAACAGGATATACGGGGCGTAAAGGGTAGGCCAACTTTGTATCAGTTTAAAGAATACCAAGTCCATGCGTCCGTCCCGGTTGAGGTCTGCTTGGGTGGGTTGGTCGCCTAAGAATGGGCTGCTTGTGGCTTTGTAGCTTCCGTCTGGTTGGCTCAGGTACATCTTCGTGTCGTTGCCGTTGGAAGCGATGAAGTCCGGTTTGCCGTCTCCGTTCAGTTCGAGGATATTCTTGATGGTGAGCACATCATTTGCCACTCGCTCTACCACCGTGCCGTCCAAGGCAAACCATGCAGTGAAGCGTTCCTTGTTGTTTTCTGTGTCGAGATATTCCATTTTTCCGTCCCCGTTCACATCATAATACATGCTCTTCAGGGTAGGCGGGGTTCTATCCAGAGGCGTAAGTTCTTGTCCCGCGATGGGGCGTATGCCTGTAAATGCCAGGCATGTGGCAAGGGTGAATAAAGTAGTTGTTCTCATAATGGTTGGTTTTTATGTTTTATCGAACTGTTCCTTTCAGGTGTGCGTTTTTCCTATGTTCTCGCAATGGTTCAAAATTAAGGGATAAAAACATGTCGTTCAATGCGTAAACGGTATTTCGTACGGAATGAATCTTATTTTTTACGCATTGAACAAAAAAATCCGGGCAAGCGGGGGGCTTGTCCGGATAAGGCAGGAGGGAAAAGGAAATGAAGCTCCCCTTCCTTAGTAGTTGAATTCGCCGAATTCACTCTTGATGGTCAGTGAACGCGGCCCTTCTTCGATGTGTCCGACGATTTGCGCGTCGATGTTGAAACTCTTGGCGATGGCGATGACTTGTTCGGCGTGTTCGGGAGCAAGGTAGACTTCGAGGCGATGCCCCATGTTGAACACCTTGTACATTTCACTCCAGTCCGTACCGCTTTCCTTGGCAATCGCTTTGAACAAAGGAGGCACGGGGAACATGTTGTCTTTGACCACCCTGCAATTCTCACCAACGAAGTGGAGCACCTTGGTCTGCGCACCGCCTGTGCAGTGTACCATGCCGTGGATATCCGCACGCATCTCGTCCAGCATCTTCTTCACCACCGGGGCGTATGTACGGGTGGGGGACAGGACGAGCTTGCCGGCATTGACCGGGGCACCCTCCACCGGGTCGGTCAGCCGGTAACTGCCGCTGTAGACCAACTCTTCCGGAACGGACTTGTCGTAGGTTTCGGGATATTTTTCGGCCAGATACTTGGCAAACACGTCGTGGCGTGCACTGGTCAGCCCATTACTGCCCATACCGCCGTTGTATTCCTTCTCGTAGGTGGCCTGTCCGCAACTGCTCAGTCCCACGATGACATCTCCCGGATGGATATTGGCGTTGTCGATGACATCGCTACGTTTCATGCGGCATGTCACGGTGGAGTCCACGATGATGGTGCGCACCAAGTCGCCCACGTCGGCTGTCTCGCCGCCCGTGGCATAGATGCCGATGCCCATCTTGCGCATCTCGGACAGCAGTTCGTCCGTACCGTTGATGATGGCACTGATGACTTCGCCCGGGATGAGCATTTTGTTGCGTCCGATGGTGGACGACACCAAAATGTTGTCCACGGCGCCCACACAAAGCAAATCGTCCGTGTTCATGATGAGCGCGTCTTGCGCAATGCCTTTCCATACGGACAAGTCGCCCGTTTCTTTCCAGTACGCGTAGGCCAACGAAGATTTCGTGCCGGCTCCGTCGGCGTGCATGATGTTGCAGTATTCCGGGTCGCCGCCCAGAATGTCGGGGATAATCTTGCAAAATGCCTGCGGGAAGATACCCTTATCGATGTTCTTGATGGCGTTGTGTACGTCCTCTTTGGCTGCCGACACGCCGCGCATCATGTAACGTTGGTTACTCATATCACTATATGTTTTTGAATGATTGTCTGTCATTAAAACTCTACTTTCGGGGCTTCCGATGCACCGGAGGATGCCTCGAACTTTTCTTTTTTGCTAAATCCGAACATCCCGGCGAATAAGTTGTTGGGAAACTTGCGTATCAGGACGTTGTAGTCTTGTACGGCCTCGTTGTAACGTTTACGGGCTTCGGTGATGCGGTTTTCCGTACCTTCCAACTGGGCTTGCAGTTCCGAGAAATTCTCGTTGGCACGGAGTTGCGGATAGTTTTCCGTCACGGCCAACAGCTTTCCGAGGGCGGAGCTCACGGCACCTTGGGCTTTCTGATATTCGGCCAACTTTTCTGCGGTCAGGTTCGCCGGGTCCACGGTGATTTGCGTGGCTTTGCTACGGGCGGCTACCACGGCTTCCAACGTGCTGCTTTCGTGCGTGGCATAGCCTTTTACGGTACTCACCAGGTTCGGAATCAGGTCGGCCCGGCGTTGGTATTGCGTTTCCACGTTACTCCAGGCTGTAGACACAGCTTCGTCTTTCTCTACCATCTTGTTGTATGAACAACTGTTCAAAAGAACCATGCACACCATGGCTATGGCGGCGGTCATCCATTTCTTTGTTTTCATTGTCTTCCTTATATATAAATAGGTGTTTGATTCGAAATCTGTGTGTCGGTCAGAACTTGCCACCGGCTCCTCCGCCTCCGAAACTGCCTCCCCCGAAGCTTCCGCCGCTGAAACCGCCTCCGAAACCTCCGCCTCCGAACCCGCGATGGAACGGTCCTGCCACGGGAGGGAAACCGCCAAAGCCGGTGCCGTTGTCGAACGGTTCGTCATGGGAACGGGATACGGTATGCCCGCATTTCGGGCAGCGGTAATAGACTGTGTGATGTTCTATGCCTTGGAACCGGTCAACTCGGACTTGGGAATTCGTGCGGTGCATGGGGCTATGTCCGCATCGGGGACATGTGTTCCGTTTGCGGTTGGAATAAATGGAAATCAGGAACCCGCCCGTGACAATGGCCAAGGCAAGCCACATCAAGCCATATCCCTTTGTGCCGGTCGGTTGCCCCGACCCGTCGTGGAGCAGACTGTCGTCGCCATGGATTACACTACAGACGGCAGACACTGTTTGCAGCATGGCGGTATCCCAGTCTCCTGTTTTCAGGTAAGGCACCATTCGCCGGTTTTCTATCCGGCGGCAGATGGCATCGGGCAGCGTGCCCTCCAACCCTTCTCCGGTCAATATCTGGTAACAGCGGTCTTGTGTGGAAAGCAAGATGATGAGACCCGTGTTTTGCCGGTTGCCCACCCCGAGTTTGTTACCCAGTGTGATGGCGAAATCATAGCATTCTCCTCCTTCGATACGTTCCACTACGGCTACCACGGACTGTACGCCCTTCTCCGTTTCCAACCGATATAGCAGGCTGTCCATTTGCTGTACGGTCTGTGCGGAAAGGATTCCATCGGGATTGACCACATGCTTGGTCTTGTCCTGCAAATAAACCATAGGCAGGTTGTCCACCGTATACGTACCGGCATACAGGAGTTGTACGCTCCGGCATACAAAGAATAAGAGGAACAGACAAAAAGCTTTCTTCATGACACACTTTGTTTACTGGCTTGGCAAGTTATTCATATCTTTTGGAATATTATATCGTTCGACGAAACTTTTGACGATTTCTGTATATTCTTTAGCATATTTTAGATAAGAATCGGCATGTGTCGCGCCTTCTACGTGCCACAGTTCTTTGATGCCCGTTTTGGCGGCATACAGGCTGTCGCCCATCCAAGTCGGTACGAACGTGTCTTCCGTACCGTGAATGAACAACATGGGAAGCCGGCATTTTTTTACTTGTTCCAGTGGCGAGGCTTCCCGGAAATCCCAACCGTAACGCAGGCGTGTAGCCCAACTGGCCAGATGGAGCAAGGGAAAAGCGGGCAGGCCGAACTGGTTTTTTAGTTCTCCTGCGTATTCATCCCACACGCTGGTATAACCGCAGTCTTCCACAAAGCAGTTCACGAAAGGCGGTTGGGGTTCGCCGCTCACGCATACGGTCGTAGCCGCTCCCATGGAGATGCCGTGTACCACCATGCGAGTCTGGGAACCTTCCGGAGCAAACAGTTCGTTGGCCACTTCCATCCAGCGTAACACGTCGAGACGGTCTTTCCATCCCATTTGGATGTGGTCGCCTTCGCTTTGTCCGGCAAAGCGGAGGTCGGGGAGCAATACGTTGTAATGCAGGTCGTGATTGTATAAGTAAGCGATGTGCAGCATACGCACGGCATTGTCGGTATAACCGTGCACGGCTACGGCTGTATGAGCCGTCAGGGTGTCTGCATAAAGGTAAAGGGCGTGCAGCCTTGCCCCGTCCTCGGCAAGGATAAACGTATCCCGCAAGGCGTTTTCCCGTTGCAGGCTGTCTACCCAGTGCGAAAGGAAAGGGTAGTGCTCATACATGAAAGCGTATGACGTTTCGAGATCCTTTCCCCGTTCGTTGCCACCGGCCTCCAACGCATACCATTGCAGGTATAGCGTGCTCCCCGTCAGTGTGAGTACTAATAAGGTGAGCACGAACCAGAGAATCCGTTTGAACTTGTTCTTTTCCTTGTGCATATCGTCAGTCTTCGCTATGCCAGAATTCCCATCCGGCGTATGCTTGGAGAATCAGCATCTCCAAACCGTTTTTGGTGATAGCCCCTTGTTCCCGTCCTTTTCTGAGAAAGAGGGTTTCTTCCGGATTGTAAACCAAATCGTACAACAGGTGGTTGCGTCCGATGGCCGTATAAGGGAGTGCCGGACACTCTTCCGTATGAGGATACATCCCCACCGGGGTACAGTTTACAATCACTTTATATTCGTCCATGATTTCCGGTGTGAGTTGTGGGTATGTCAGCGAATCTTCTTTCGGGTTACGGCTGACAAAGCGGGTTTCGATGCCCAAGCGGTGAAGTCCGTAGCGGACAGCTTTAGAAGCCCCTCCAGTACCTAATATTAAGGCTTTCTGGTGTATCGGTTCCAATAACGGTTCTATCGAGCGGGTGAATCCGATGACATCCGAGTTGAAACCCTTCAGATACGGTTTTCCTTTCCGCATCCCGATTCGTACGACGTTGACGGCGCCGATATGGCGGGTTTCCTCGCTCAACTCGTCCATGTATGGAATGATTTTTTCTTTGTAAGGGATGGTTACGTTGAGTCCGCACAGATTTGCGTTTTCCGTAATGATTTCCGGAAAGCGTTCGATAGAGGGAATCTCAAAATTGACATATTCGGCGTCAATCCCTTCGTTCTTGAATTTTTTATTGAAAAAGTCACGCGAGAACGAATGTCCTAAAGGATAGCCGACTAAACCGTATTTATCCATGATGTGAATGCTTATTTGGTGGCAAGATACATCGTGCTGATGCCGAAAGTAAAACGTTTGAAACGCACGTCGCCGAAACCGGCTTTCCGGAGTATGACCTGCATGACCTCTCCCTGCGGGAAAGCGGCCATCGTGGCCGGCAGGTAAGAGTAGGCACTATGATCCTTGGAAATCAGCCGACCAATCAGCGGCATGACGATTTTAGCGTAAACAGAGAAAAGTTGTTTCATGGGGAAACGATGGGGAGAACTCAGTTCAATGATTAACAGATGTCCGCCCGGTTTCAGCACCCTGCACATTTCCCGTAGTCCTTGGTCCAGATGTTCGAAATTGCGTACGCCATAGGCTACGGTCACGGCATCGAACGTGTCGTCGGCAAAAGACAACGCTTCACAGTCCTCATGCTGGAAGCGGATGATTCCATCCAAATGCAACGCTTTCACTTTTTGCCGTCCTATCTGCATCATGCCTTCGGAAATGTCTACTCCCGTAATGGATTGCGGAGAAAGCCTCCGGGCAGACAAAATGGCAAAATCGCCTGTCCCCGTAGCGACATCTAAGATTCGGCAGGGGTGAAAGGGCGACAAAGAGTCGACGGCCGTGCGCCGCCAACTCTTGTCGATACCCCATGAAAGGAAATGGTTCAGCCGGTCGTAGGAATGGGCGATGCGGTCGAACATGCGTTCCACTTGTTCACGCTTATGGCCTTCGTCCTTGTAGGGCTTTATCTTTTCTTGTTCGTACACGCCCCGGTTCTTATTTCTGGTTCAAGTATTCGGTGACGTTCTTTTCGATACGTGCGGCCAAATCGTCATGGTTGTCGGCTTTGTTGAACTTCTGTCCCACGATATGCTCGTACAGCTCGATATAGCGGTCGGACACGCTGTTTACGTATTCGTCCGTCATCTCCGGCACTTGCTGGCCTTCCTTGCCCATGAAGTTGTGGTCGATGAGCCATTGGCGTACGAATTCCTTGGAAAGTTGCTTCTGGGGTTCGCCTTTTTCAAACTTCTCCTGATACCCGTCTGCGTAGAAGTAACGGCTGGAGTCGGGCGTATGGATTTCGTCGATGAGATAGACTTTACCGTCTTTCTTGCCGAACTCATACTTGGTATCCACCAATATCAGTCCCTTTTCCGCAGCCATTTCCGTGCCGCGGGCGAAGAGGGCGTAAGTATATTTTTCCATCAGTTCGTAGTCTTCCTTGCTCACGAGTCCTTGGGCGATGATTTCTTCCTTGGATATGTTTTCATCGTGTCCGGCATCGGCTTTCGTGGTAGGAGTGATGATCGGGGTGGGGAACTTCTGGTTTTCTTTCATGCCTTCGGGCAACTTCACGCCGCAGAGTTCGCGGCAACCGTTTTGATACTCACGCCATGCGGAGCCGGTCAAATACCCACGGATAATCATTTCCACGCGGAAGCCTTCGCATTTCAGTCCCACGGTCACCATCGGGTCCGGAGTGGCCAGCTTCCAGTTGGGTACGATGTCGCTCGTGGCATCGAGGAAAGTGGCTGCAATCTGGTTCAGCACTTGCCCTTTGAAGGGGATTCCTTTGGGCAGGATCACGTCGAATGCCGAAATACGGTCGGTGGCCACCATGACCATCAGTTCGTCGTTGATGTTGTACACGTCGCGTACTTTTCCGTGATATACGCTTTTTTGTCTCGGGAAGTTAAAATCAGTGTGAGTTAAAGCTTTCATATCTGTTTTCTTTTTGAAGTTGAAATTCTGTTTGTGGTCAGTTGTCGCCTAAGCTTGTCAAGTCTGTGATGACGAATGATTCCTCGGATACCGGTTTGGCTGTATTGCGCTTGCGTGCGGCGGCAGCTTTCTTGTCATGCTTTTCGTAAGCTTCCACGATACGGGTTACCAGTTTGTGGCGCACGATGTCTTTTTTGTTCATCTCTATAAAAGCGATACCCTCCACACCTTTCAGTATGGAAGTGGCTTCGACCAGTCCTGAACGTTGGGATGACGGAAGGTCTATTTGCGTCATGTCTCCGGTAACAATCATTTTGGTGTTCATTCCCATACGTGTCAGGAACATTTTGATTTGTGCCGTGGTCGTGTTCTGTGCTTCGTCCAATATGACCACCGCGTCATTGAGGGTGCGGCCGCGCATGAAAGCCAAGGGAGCGATCTGGATGACGTTTTGTTCCATCATTTCCTGTAACTTCATGGTAGGAATCATGTCCTGCAAGGCATCATAAAGCGGTTGCAGGTAAGGGTCTATCTTGTCCTTCATGTCACCCGGCAGGAAACCCAGTTTTTCACCGGCTTCCACGGCGGGACGGCTTAAGATGATTTTGCGTATTTCCTTGTTCTTTAAAGCCCTTACCGCTAATGCGATACTGGTGTAGGTCTTGCCCGAACCGGCAGGTCCGATGGCAAAAATCATATCGTTGTTTTCGTATGCTTTGACCAATTTTTGCTGGTTCTCGCTACGGGCGGTGATAGGTTTGCCGTTGACGCTGTATACAATGACACCTTCTGCACTTTCTTTCGGGGTCTTTTTGCCTTTGATGATGGCCAATATGTCTTCCTCTTTCAGGCTGTTGTATTTGACACAGTGCTGTTCGATGGCCATGATGTTTTCTTCAAAAGCACACATCTCCTCTTCGTCGCCCATTACTTTGATGATATTGCCGCGAGCCACGATGCGCAATTTGGGATAGAGCGCCTTGATCATTTGTATGTTGGTGTTGTTTACCCCGTAGAAAACAACAGGGTCCACGTCTTCCAGTACGATATGCTTTTCTATCATTCGCTTAATTTTGCCGCAAATTTAAGCATTAAGTTTTGAATTCGCCACGTTTTCCGTATCTTTGTGCTGCAAAATAAAGAAAACGTTGAGAAAACTCAAGAGAGAAATATTTTTGGGAATGGCGGGGGTGACTGTCTGTGTGTTGGGCGTAGTGCGCTGTGCCAATCCGGCAGTGGTGGGTGAAACAGTTGGTGTTTCGTCTGTTCCGCTTGATTCTTCAGTGCAGACTGTCGTTTCTGCTTCGAAAACGGAGTCTATGGAGGTCGTCAGGAAAACGGGGTTGCATACTCCTTATTCCATGCCGGTTTTCAAGGAGGTGGACGGTCGGCCGTTGAAGAGTAAAATCTATAGTGTACCCGGGTTCGGACGTACGTTTCCTGACTTGCAGGATGTACATATTGTAGCGGCTCGAAAATGGGGCGTTTCTCCGGTGGAGGATCGGGAAGAAGCGGAACTGAGAAAGGATGAACTGGTTTATGTAGGCAGCAATCCTTATTATACGATGGACAAGCAGATGTCTTATTCCATTCCTTATTTGGTGCCTCGGGCCAGTGACCTTCTGCAAAAAATCAGCCGGAACTTTTTGGACTCTTTAGCTATCAAAGATATTCCGTTGCATACGTTAATTGTAACTTCCGTTCTGCGTACGGAGAACGATGTGCGGAGATTGAGACATTTTAATTGCAACGCTTCCGAAGAGAGTTGTCATCGTTTCGGGACAACGTTTGACATTTGTTATAATCGCTATAATACGGTTAGCCATCCCGAAGGGCCGGAACGTCGTTCCGTAAGAAACGATTCGCTGAAATGGGTTTTGTCGGAAGTGTTGCGTGATTTGCGGGAGCAAGAGCTTTGTTATGTGAAATATGAAGTGAAACAGGGCTGTTTTCACATTACGGTGAGATAATGTATTAAACCTTTCTGATTTGAAAGTGTCTTTATAAATAGGAGGAGTAATCAACTATTATATAAAGGTACAATGAAAAAGATTATTTTATGGGGATTTTATGTGATCTGTCTGGTTTGTTCGGAGACAGCAATGGCGCAGGACGGGAAAGACCGTAAGGGTGACATGCGACGGGAACAGATGATGGAAAAACGTGCAGAAAGATTAGCAGATGAATTGGAGCTGAAAGGAGATGCACGTTCGGAGTTTCTGGTTACTTATAAAAATTATCAGCAGGATTTGATGTCACATCGTAAGACGCCTCCATTTCCGGCAGACTTGGGAGGGAAAAAAGAATCCGAGTTGACGGAGGAGGAAGCAACAGAGCGCATAAAAGCGGAGTTTGACCGCAAGGCACAGCAAATTGTAGATGCGTACAACACGCTTGAAGTGGATAAAAAGTACTATGAAGTCTTTTCTAAAACGATGTCTGCCAAACAGTTGATGAAAATCTTTGTTCCGGTGAGAAAAATGAATGCTCGTAACGGGGGCAGGCAGAGTGTGGGGAAGGGCGGAGGCCGTTTGTTTGGGGAACCAAACGGTTTTCCGCAAAATGGATTTGAGAGAGAGGCCGACTGGTAATTCCAGTTAGGTATAGTTGGTTTTTAAGGTAAAAAGGGAGGGAGATTTGCTGATGTGAATCTCCCTTTTTCTTGTTTTTTGCTCGTGATACGTCATTTGTGTTACACTTTGTGTTTTCCCTTATTTTTTTATTCCCTTTTTCACTCTTTTTAGCGGAAGGATTTATCCGTTACGGAATATATTGCATATATTTGTTCATACTTATTTATTAACTTATTAAAAACATAAGCGTATGACTAGTTTTACTTCATTAAAAAGTTTGCTGTTGGCTGCCCTGTTGATGATGGCGGGCGGAGCAATGGCTCAGGACATCCTGTTGAGCGAGGATTTCAGCAAGTGTACGGGAGTTAAAGACCCGGATAATCCGACCATCAAAATGGATGGAAAAATGGACGATTATACGAATGTTCCGGGGTGGACGTGCGTGAATGGTTATGCAGGCGAAGGGAATACAAAGTTTGGTACCGCTAGTAAAGCTGGTAGTGTCACGACTCCATCCGTAGATTTGTCTGATGCTACGGCCACTTATACTTTAAAATTTAGGGCTTGTGCTTGGAATGGCGACGCCACTACATTGAAGATTACAGTAGACGACCAAGAGGCAGTGGAGGTTGAAGGTTTGACCAATTCGGCTAAACCTTATGCGCCTAATTTAAAAGAGTTTTCTGTGCAAATCAAGGGGACGAGCGCATCGAAGATAACGATTGCTTCTTCGGGCGCCGGAGATGCGCGTTTCTTCTTGGATGACATTGAAGTGACCAAATTAGCTGCAGGCCAGACGCAAGATCCGCACGTGGCTGCTCCTTCTGTAGTTGCCTTTGGCGTAGTGGGCACTGGTCTTACCGCTACCGAAGTCGTGGAAATCAAGGGTACGGATTTGACGGACGATTTAACCGTAGCTGTGTCTGGCGATGGTTTTACATGTCCGGTGGCAAGCATAGCCAAAGACGAAGCGGCTAATGCCAGTTTCAATGTGGTGTTTGCTCCCACGGCGGTAGGTGATTATGAGGGTAAGTTGACCATTTCGGGTGGTGGCTTGAAAGAGAACGTGGAGATAGCTTTGTCCGGAAGTTCATTGGTGGTGTCGGGCGAAGGTACGAAGGAAGTTCCTTTCACTGTCGGCGATGTGTTCATTTTAAATAATTCTGGTGCTAAAGCATGGGTTGAAGGTTATATCGTAGGTTCTGCGGATGGTAGTTTGGATAAAGCTGTGATTGGTTCCGTTGAAGGTGCTGTGACTTCCAATATGTTGATTGCGGCAAGTGCTGATGAAACGGATGTTGCCAACTGCGTGCCTGTGCAATTGTCGGGGGATGTGCGTTCGGCCTTGAATCTGGTGGACAATCCGGGTAACTTGTTCAAATCTGTGAAGCTTTATGGTGCTTTGGAGGCTTATTTCTCTGTGTGTGGTTTGAAGTCGGTGACGGAATACGAATTGGAAGGTCAAGAACCCGAGCCTGAACCTGAGGCTGTATCTTTCGTCAAGGCTACAAAGATTGAAAGCGGTAAGCGTTATGCTTGGGTGTACAATGGCGGGGATGCCATGAAGTTGGCCACAGCAATAGAAGCATCACAAACTTATGGCTATATTTACACTTCGGAGGGAACAGAGGCTGATGCTGTTTTGACGGGGAATGAAACGAATGCTTTCACATTTACGGCGACGGATGGCGGTTATACCATTATGGATAACAACGGGCGTTACTTGTATTCTACTGAGAAGTATGCAACTTTCAACGTAAGTGCAGATGTTCCCGAAAGTGGTCATGTGTGGGCTGTAGATTTGGCAGAAAACGGTGAGGCTACCATTACTTGTGTGGCTACGGGTAAATGGATTCAGTATGATACGGAATACAATAATTTTGCAGCTTATGCTGAAGCGAGTGCAAATGGCGTGTTACCCATGTTGTATGTAGAATCTGACGGTTCTTCTGTTACAAGTGTGGGGGCAGATGTTTCCAACGCTCCGGTTGAAGTATATACTTTGGGAGGTGTAAAGGTAGGAAGCAGCCTGAATGGTTTGCAAAAAGGTATCTATATAATCAAGCAAGGTGGCACAGTGAAAAAAGTGATGAAATAAGTCTTGATTGTATTGAATAAAAAGACGGGGGATATGTTGGAATATGGGGCATATTCCCCGTTCTTTTCATTCTTATTTTCATGTTTTTTTGTAAACAATAGCAGCTATATGAGGATTCAGGCATTCTTTCCGGAATGCCGTCATGTCCCCTCACGCTTCCCTCCCCAGGAGTTTCAAAAAATCCCTTTCATCTTTCAGTATTTACTGTAAGGCTTTATTTTATAATGAATTACGGAATGAAGGATGTTTCAGGTATCTTTCAGTTTCCTTTCATTGCGGAAAGCGGTAAAAAGTTCTCAGCCAAATGATTTTTCAATCTCAGGCGAACGATTTTCGGTTCTGCGCCAAATGAAATGGAGCTTGGCTGAAAGATACCTGAAACATCCTTCAGTTTGTAACTTCAATATTATGAGTGGTTTACGCTGTAATCTGAAAGATGAAGGCTCTTTTTGCAAAATTCCTGTGTAAGGGGAGACGTCTGGTCTGCGTGAAAGTAATGTCCCCTATCGGTTATTTGTTGTTCCAATCCTAATACCTCTGTCTTCCCATTTCCTTTGCCGTCTTTCCTGTCTCAGTACCTCCTCCTCTTTTACAGCCTTTGCCCCTTCCCTTTTATCTCTCCTTTGTGTACGCCTCCTGACACATGCCCTATATTTTCCTTGTGTGTCTTTCGTGTCCCGATACCTCTTCCTCTTTGTCGTCCTTTCTGTCCTTCCTTTCTCCGTCCTTGGGCTTTCCGTTCCCCTTGTGCGTGTTTTCAGCCTCGTTGCCCCACCTTCCCGGTGCTATTCCCCCCCTTTTCCCCGCCGCCTTTCCCTCCTCTTCCTCCTTCGTTCCCGCGTTTTCCTTCCCCTTTTCTCCTCTTCTTTTGTCTCCTTCTCCTTCCATTTAGAAAAAAAGTTACCCCTTAAATCGTGTGTGATTTCGAGTGTTAAATATATGTTTTACAGCATATTCCTTGTTTATATGTGGAAGTTTTCCTAAATTTGCAGGAGTTTCCGCTTGAAAAAAAGTGGTTATAATATTTGGCAGTTACTGGAAAAGTGTCTACCTTTGCACTCGCTTTCGGGAAGCAAGGTCTTATGAGGCAGTGCGGAGCGGGAGTGTAACAATAGAAAGAGTTCATTGAAAGTCTTACATAAAGAGAGAAAGTAGTACAAGAGCTTGGATGGTTTTGGGGAGGACGTTGTTCTTCTTAGAGGTCATCCAAGGGTAAAAAAGAAACGAACCGTCATAATTCCCGTGTATGCTGGTCATATACGGGGGTGTGAAAAGAAACGAGATAAACGGGTAAGTTCAGGGAGTCCGGAAACAGAACAGATGCCTTTCCCTTATGGGTGAAGGTTAAAGATATTCTACAATGAAGAGTTTGATCCTGGCTCAGGATGAACGCTAGCTACAGGCTTAACACATGCAAGTCGAGGGGCAGCATGGTTTCAGCTTGCTGAGACTGATGGCGACCGGCGCACGGGTGAGTAACGCGTATCCAACCTGCCCTTTACTCCGGGATAGTCTCCTGAAAGGGAGTTTAATACCGGATGTGTTTGTCTTTCCGCATGGGAGCGACAAATAAAGATTAATTGGTAAAGGATGGGGATGCGTCCCATTAGCTAGTTGGCGGGGTAACGGCCCACCAAGGCGACGATGGGTAGGGGTTCTGAGAGGAAGGTCCCCCACATTGGAACTGAGACACGGTCCAAACTCCTACGGGAGGCAGCAGTGAGGAATATTGGTCAATGGGCGGGAGCCTGAACCAGCCAAGTAGCGTGAAGGACGACGGCCCTACGGGTTGTAAACTTCTTTTATAAGGGAATAAAGTGCGTTACGTGTAATGTTTTGTATGTACCTTATGAATAAGCATCGGCTAATTCCGTGCCAGCAGCCGCGGTAATACGGAAGATGCGAGCGTTATCCGGATTTATTGGGTTTAAAGGGAGCGTAGGCGGGCTTTTAAGTCAGCGGTCAAATGTCACGGCTCAACCGTGGCCAGCCGTTGAAACTGCAAGCCTTGAGTCTGCACAGGGCACATGGAATTCGTGGTGTAGCGGTGAAATGCTTAGATATCACGAAGAACTCCGATCGCGAAGGCATTGTGCCGGGGCATAACTGACGCTGAGGCTCGAAAGTGCGGGTATCAAACAGGATTAGATACCCTGGTAGTCCGCACGGTAAACGATGAATGCTCGCTATGGGCGATATATTGTCCGTGGCCAAGCGAAAGCGTTAAGCATTCCACCTGGGGAGTACGCCGGCAACGGTGAAACTCAAAGGAATTGACGGGGGCCCGCACAAGCGGAGGAACATGTGG
>ENA-UEPH01000034-UEPH01000034.1-human-gut-metagenome-genome-assembly--contig:-NODE-34-length-149477-cov-14.003788_pt1 | contig 149477 bp, 146 predicted proteins | sample MGYA00242891_ERZ507898 | MGnify/ENA primary metagenome ERZ507898 (study PRJEB26167, sample SAMN06115411) | human gut metagenome | host: Homo sapiens | place: China:Guizhou | collected 2014-10-15...
ACGCCCCCATCCCCTCCCGCAAAGACTTTTATGCCTATCGAATCCCTGTTCGAAAAGACGGGAAAGTTTGATGGCTGGTTGTTTGAAGATGAGCCATGTGGAAACAACGGCTGGAGTGGTCGTTGTTGCGCGCTGCGGTTCTTCCTGAGGAAGCAGGCAGGGGACGCTCCGAGCAAAAGCCGGTTCATAACTGACTGTTGTATGGGATGAAGTCGTTTTGATGGGATGTTACGTGGCAGGCAAAATGACGATGACAGAGAGGAAAGACGCTCTTCCGTGCCGGATGCAGGATTTACCGCCCGCCGGGGCTCGGTTGTGCATGGCGGTCGGGCGTTTTCTGAAAGAGACGTGCGGCGTATCTCCGCACCATGTCATCGTGGCCTTTTCGGGCGGCGCGGATTCTACGGCGCTGGCCGTGATCCTGCGCTGCCTCGGCGTATCCCTCGTGTTGGCGCATCTCGATCATCGGCTTCGCCCGGAAAGCGGGGAAGAGGCGGAGTCCGCGCGGCGCTTCGCGGAACGGCTTGGCGTGCCCTGCATGGTGCGGCGCGTGGATGTGGAGGCGCTGGCGCGTTCGGAAGGGATCGGCCTTGAAGACGCGGGGCGGCGTGCCCGGTACGCGTTTTTTGATTCGGCGCTCCTGTCTGAACGTGCGGAGTGGGTTGTTACCGGCCATCATCTTGATGATTTGAGTGAGGATGTGCTGATGCGGCTTGTGCGCGGTTCCGGCTGGCCCGGACTTGGCGGCATGAAGGCCGTGGATCCGGCCCGGCGTCTCCTGCGCCCTTTGCTTGAGACGCCACGGGCGGAGCTGGAGGCTTTTCTCCGCTCTCTCGGCGTGGACTGGATCGAAGACGCCTCGAACCGGAGCGATGCCTTCCGGCGCAACCGTATGCGCAATCATGTCATTCCGCTGTTGAAGGCTGAAAACCCTTCTTTTTCCCGCTCCACGCGCACGCTTTGGGAGCTTGCCCGTGAGGACGAACACTATTGGAACGAGGTGCTTGCCCCGGTGTTCGCGCAGCTCCGGGAGGAAAACGGCAGCCTCCTGTTGCCGCGTGCTGCCTTTGTCTCGTTGCCGCGTGCGGCGCGCCTGCGCGTATATGCCGGTTTGTTCCACCGCTTCGGGCGCGGACAGGCGCAGTCCGAAACGCTGTTCCGCTTGGATGAAGCCGCCGTCTCCTCCCGCAGCCGGAAGGTTTTTCAATTCCCCGGCGGCGTATGCATAACGACGGATGGTGACGGAGTGTTGATGAAGACCGGGGGAGGGGGGAAGAACCCCTTCTGAAGAACGGAGCCTTCTCCCCTCTCCACTCCAATATACCTATTTTTCTTCCATCAACGCCTTCAATGTCAAATAGACGCCCTCGTCATCAAGGCCAAGGCGGTGGCGGAGCTGGGTTTGCGTGCCGTGCTCCACAAAAGCGTCGGGCAGGCCGATGCGCTTGATGCGTTGCCCGCGCAGGGTTCCGTTGTCGACGAGGAGTTCCAGCACGGCGGAAGAAAAACCTCCGGCAAGGGCGTTTTCCTCGGCGAACAGTATGCGGTCGAAACGGGCTACCAGATCGAGAAGCTGCTTTTCAGGCAGAGGCTTGATCCAGCGGGCGTCGAATACGGCCACGCTGCGGCCCGTTTCGGTGAAAAGCCTTTCGGCGGCGTTCTGTGCCGCGACCACCATGCTTCCTACCGCAATAACCACGGCGTCCGTACCTTCGCGGAGCAGTTCGCCTTCGCCGAGGGGAAGGGGCGGCAGGGAAATCAGCGGTTCGGCGTTGGGCAGGGGGCGGCCGGGAGCGGAGCCGCGGGGATAGCGGATAACCAGCGGCTGACCGAGGTTCAGGGACGTGATCAACGCGGCCTGCAGTTCGGGTTCGTCGCGGGGAGCGAGTATCTTGATGTTCGGAATGTGGCGGAGGAACGAAAGATCGAACGCCCCGTGATGCGTGGGGCCGTCTTCGCCCACCAGCCCCGCCCGGTCAAGGCAAAGTGTCACGGGCAGCTTCTGAATGCACACATCGTGTATGATCTGGTCATAGGCACGCTGGGAGAAGGTGGAGTAGATCGCCACAAAGGGACGGTAGCCTTGCGAGGCGAGGCCCGCCGCGAAGGTGACGGCGTGCTGTTCGCAGATGCCCACGTCCGTGAAGCGGGTGGGAAAACGTGATTTGAAATGTCCCGTTCCCGTGCCGCTGGACATGGCGGCGGTCACGGCCACGATGCGGTCGTCCTCTTTGGCGAGCCGGCAAAGCGTTTCGCCGAAAATGTCTGTATAGGTCGGCGGAGCTCCGGCGGGTTTGGGCTGCGTCTGGCCTGTGGCGACGTCGAACTTGCCCAGCCCGTGGAATTTGGAAGGCTGAGCCTCGGCGGGCGGGTACCCCTTCCCCTTGCGGGTGAGCACGTGCAGCAGGACCGGCTGATCGTCGATGGAGGCCGCCATCCTCAGATGGCGTTCCACTTCCTCGATATTGTGCCCGTTCACCGGACCGATGTAGTTGAAGCGCAGGGCCTCGAAAAGCATACCCGGCGTGAATACGGTCTTGAGGCTGCGGTGCGTGCGATGGGCGTATTCCGCCATTTCATCGCCAATGCCGGGGATGGACTTGAGCCAGTCCTTGACTTCCCGGCGTACCCTGCGCGCCCAACCGCGTTCCATGTTGCGGCTGAGGAAGAGGGACAACGCGCCGACATTGTGGGAGATCGACATCTCGTTGTCGTTCAGGACCACGATGAGGCGCCGGCCCATGTCGCCCGCCTGGTTCAGCCCTTCAAAGGCCAGCCCTCCGGTGAGGGAGCCGTCTCCGATGACCGCGAGCACATGGTTTTTCTTTCCCGCCAGATCCCGAGCCATCGCCATGCCGAGAGCCGCGGAAACGGATGTCGAGGAGTGTCCGACGCCGAAATGATCAAACGGGCTTTCTTCGATTTTCGGAAAACCGCTGATACCTCCAAGCTGGCGCAAGGTATGGAAGTTTTCCGACCTTCCGGTCAGCAGCTTCCATGCGTAGCTCTGGTGCCCCACATCCCAGACGAGCTTGTCTTCCTCAGGGTCGAATACGGAAAGGAGCGCGAGCGTCAGCTCGACGACGCCGAGCGAGGGGGCCAGATGCCCTCCGTTGGCGGCAACCGTGCGGATAATGGTCTGGCGCAGTTCCGTCGCCAGGATCTGCTTGTCGGCGAGGGACAGGTCCGCCACCATGGAAGGGTGCGTGATGCGGGCGAGAAGGGGAGGAAGGGTACTATCCGTTTCGTTCATGAAGAGTGCGTTCCTGTGGTCTGGGCAGGTTGCCGGGGCTTGGGCGCGGGGCGCCTGCTTTGTGGTATGCGGAACTCCCTGTATAGCTCCGCCTTATCGAATTGGCAAACGGACCTTACGGAGAGCGGCGCTCCCCGATGCGGGATCGGGGATGCTTCGCTCCATCGGTTTTTCAGTGGCTTTATTTGTTGCGCGTCACCAACATGAGCGCGAGCCCCTTGAGGAATGCGGCGTCCTGTCCGGAGAAGGCGCTCAGGCTGTCGACGGCTTTCTCGGCGAACTCCTGCGCCAATTCGCGGCTGCGGTCGAGCCCCATGAGTGAAGGATATGTGGTCTTGCCCATTTCGGCATCGCTTCCGGCGGGCTTTCCGAGCGTGGCGGTATCGGCGGTCTCATCAAGGATGTCGTCGACGATCTGGAAGGTGACGCCGAGCGCTTCGCCGTAGGCGCGCAGGCTGGCAATATCGGGTTCCGAGGCTCCGGCGAGGAGGCCGCCGCTGACGCAGGCCACGCGGAACATGGCTCCGGTCTTGAGGGCATGGAGCGTTTGCAGGGTTTCCAGGGGTACGTCCGTTTTCCCGGTGCAGTCCATATCGAGGATCTGTCCGCCGACCATACCGGCGGAACCGGCGGCGGAGGAGACGGACGCCAGAGCCTCGAGCACCCGCCCGGCGGGAAGATCCTTCACGGTGGAGGCCATAAACCCGAAGGCGTCGGTCAGCAGGGCGTCGCCCGCAAGGATGGCGGTGGCTTCATCGAAGGCCTTGTGGCAGGAGGGGCGGCCACGGCGCAGATCGTCATCATCCATCGCGGGCAGATCGTCGTGGATGAGGGAGTACGTGTGGATCATTTCCAGCGAGGCGGCGAAGGGCATCACCGCTTCGGCGCTCAGGCCGAACAGGGCGGCGGTGGACAGGCACAGCACCGGACGGAGGCGCTTGCCGCCCGCGAGGAGGCTGTAATACATGGCTTCCTTGAGTCGTCCCTGCATGGGAATGGCGTCGAGGCAGTGCTGAAGATACGCCTCCACCTGCGCGCCGCGTTCGGCGAGGATCGTCTTGACCTGCTGGGAATCGTAAGGAGTGCTCATGAATGGGTCCTTTATGTGGTTTTCTCGGGCGGGAAATCATCCTGACGGCATGAAAGCGTCCGCATCGCTTCCAGTGTCTTCCGTTCTCTGGTTCCAAGGGTTTTGTGGGCAGCGGGGACAGGGATCGGGCACGCGGGAAGAGGAAAAAGAAGAACACAGCAAAGGCCTTTTGTCAGTACCTTCCGGTTTGTCCCCGCTCGCCGGAGCCTTATATCTTTTTCGCCAATCCTCATGGTTGTCCGGTTTGCGCCCGGCGGCATTTCTGCTGCGCGGACTCCCCATCGGCCGGAGTTTTGCGGGGGGAGGCGGGAGGGAGCTTTTTTTACAAAAAGTTCCCTCCTCCGGTCCTATTCCCCTTCCTCGTCAAGCTTCTTTTCGTCAAAAGGCTCCAGACCTTCCTCGGTGAGAAGGCGGACTTCGTTGCGGGCTTTTTCCAACTGCTCGCGGCAGGAGCGGGAGAGCGTCAGCCCTTCCTTGTACAAGCGAACGCTGTCCTCAAGCGGAAGTTCGCCGTTTTCCAGCGAGGCGACGACTTCTTGAAGTCGGCGCAGCCGATCCTCGAAGGACGGGGTTTTCTTGGCGGCCATGCGGGCTCCTATTGTTTGGGGACAAGGGAAAGGGGATCGACGGCGACGCCGAGGATATTGACCCCAAGATGCAGGTGCGGGCCGGTCACGCGCCCGGTCGCGCCCACGAGGCCGATTTGCTGTCCGGCCTTGACCATCTCACCCGGTTTCACATCGAGGCGGGACATGTGCGCATAGGAGCTGACGACGCCTTGCCCGTGATCGAGGTAGACGGTATTCCCCGCAAAATACATGTTCTGAGCGATGGCCACCTTGCCGTCGGCCACGGCCTTGATCGGCGTGCCTTCCGCACCGCGCAGATCGACGCCGCGATGGTAGGAGCGGAGTTTGCCGTTGAACATCCGCCTGCCGCCGAAGGCGCTGGTCACCACACCGGGAACGGGGCGCTGGAATTCGCCGCGCCAGTAGCGTTCCGGCGTCACGCGGTTGATGGCCTCGCTGGATTTTTTGCGTTCGGTGTCGATGCGCTTCATGGCTTCCTTGGGTGGGTTCACGAATGTTTTCTTGACCGAAATCTGCTGCTCGGGCCATTTCACCTTGAGGACTTTCACGGTGGCCTTTCCAGTCAGCGTCCCGGCGGTGGCCTGTACGATCAGATCCTTGTCGGCGTTGACGGGCACGGGGAGCAGGGCTTCGGCGATGCGGTGCCCGCCGTCCGCCACCGTGGGCGCGGCAATGTTTTTGCCCAGCCACGTGAAGGTGAGCTGGGGCAGCTGCTCGTCAATGACGACGCGGACTTTGACGGCGGAACCCTGTTTGGCTTCCTCCGGGGCATGGATGGTCAGCGATGCGGCCAGCGCGCCGCCGCACAGAAGCAACGTCAGGCACACGGCCAGCAACGCGATCCGGCACTTACGGGATATCATGGGACTCTCCAGTTGCGCGGACGGCGGTTACGCGGGTATCCGCTTCGCCGTCGCGGATTTTGACGGTCAGGGATGCGCCGGGCTGCACATCCCGAATGCTGCGGACGAAATGGCCGTCCGCCGTAAAAGCATAGGCATAGCCCCGCTCCAGCGGCCCTTCGGGGTCGAGTCCGCGAAGCCGCAGATCGTGGCGTTCCAGCTGGCGCTCCAGCCCTTCGAACTGCCGGGCAAAGCGCTCTTCCAGCCGGGAAGAGGCCGTGTCCAGCCGTCCCCCGATTTGCTCAAGCCGCAGGGCTTGCGCCTGCCGCAGGCGGCGGGTCAGGGCCGCCGTTTGCTCCAGCCGCGTATCCAGCACACGGGACTCCGCGTAGCGGGACATTCCGGCTTCCAGAAAACGCAGCCGTGCATCAGTCCGTTCCAGCTTCTGTTCCAGCGCGAAATCCAACCGGCGGGCAAGGGTGCCGAACCGCTCCTCAAGCCTGGCAAGGCCGCGTTCCGGCGAAAGCCACGCCAGAGCCCTGCCAAGCGTGTCCAACCGCTGATCGGCTTGGGAAAGGCGCCGCTCGGCGGCTTCCAGCAGGTTCGCTTCCAGATCGTCCACGAGCTGCGCATACCACTGGCGTTCCGGCCAGAGAAGCTGCGCGGCGTGGCTTGGCGTCGCGGCACGCAGGTCCGCGACCATATCGGCGATGGAGGTGTCGACTTCGTGGCCGATGCCCGCCACTATCGGGATGCGTGAGCGGTACACGGCACCTGCCACGCGTTCGTCGTTGAAGGCCCACAGGTCCTGAAGCGAGCCCCCGCCCCGGATGAGCACAAGCACGTCGGCCCAACCGCGCCGGTTTTCGTCGTCCAGCGCCTCCGCGATGCGGGGTGGGGCGTCGTCGCCCTGCACGGGGACGGGGTGGATGCGGATTTCGCAGCCGGTACCGCGCTCTCCGGACAGCCGCAGGAAATCCCGGATGGCGGCTCCGGAGGGGGCTGTGATCACGGCGACGCGGTGCGGGTGTTCGGGGATGGGGCGTTTGCGTTCGAGGCTGAAATAGCCTTTCTCCGCCAGCTTGCGCTTGAGGGCTTCCAGCGCCAGATGGAGCTGCCCTTCGCCGCTGTCCTGCGCGAGTTCGACCACAAGCTGATAGCCGCCGCGCGGAGCGTATACGGTAAGGCGTCCCGCGCAGATGACCTGCTGGCCGTTTCTCAGCGTCCTGGCGAGGCTCATCCGCGGGCCGTCCTCGAACACTTCTCCGGTCAGGGGATCGAACGTTTCGCGCTCTTTCTGGCTGCCTTTGAACCAGACGGCCTGGAGCAGGGCGTTTTCATCCTTCAGGGAAAAATAGATGTGCCCGGACGAGGGCCGGGATACGTTCGTGACCTCGCCGCGCACCCAGACGTAGGGAAAGCCGCTTTCCACGGCATCCTTGATTTGTGCGGTCAGTTGGCGGACGGTGAGGATGGACATGAGGGGATGGGGCCTCCGGCGGACAGGGCTCCGCCCTGTACCCGCAAGGGGCGAGCCGCCCCTTGACCCGGCACGTTGTGAGCCGGGGCGGGTGATGGGTGTTTCTTTCGCCCGGAATCGGGCTTTATGCGGCATGGCGATGAAACGGCAAGGCCGCTTCATCACCATAACAAAATGTGTTTGAGGAAACTCCCTTCGTGCTTCCTCCCCACCAGTCGAAAGTCTTGGGAGGGAGAGAGGAGGGGGCTTGGGGGAGGGGAGAGGGAACCTTTCTCCAGAAAGGTTCCCTCTCCCCTCCCCCAATAAAGTTCCTTACATACCCCAGCAGGCGAGGACGCTCTTGCGCCACGCGGCGAAGGCTTCGGCGAAGCCTTCCACGGGCAGTTCGCCCTTCTCGCCGGTCTTGCGGTTCTTCACTTCGACGATGCCGCGGGCGAGGCCCTTGCCGCCGACGACCACCTGCATGGGCAGCCCGACGAGGTCGGCGTCCTTGAACTTCACGCCGGGGCGTTCCTCGCGGTCGTCGAGAAGCACGTCGAGGCCCATGCCGGTCAGCAGATCATACAGCTCGTCGGCCTTGGCGGCGGTGTCGGCGTTCTTGGGATCGAGGTTGAGGAGTTCGAGGTCGAACGGTGCGAGCGGCGGGGGAAAGGCGATGCCGTCGCCGTCGTTGTTCTGCTCGATGCAGGCCGCGACCACGCGGGAAACGCCGATGCCGTAGCAGCCCATGATGATGGTCTGCTCCTTGCCGTTCTCGTCAAGGTAGATGGCGTTAAGGGCGGTGGAGTACTTGGTGCCGAGCTTGAAGACGTGGCCCACTTCGATACCCTTGGCGAAGGCCACCGGCTTGCCGCAGCGGGGGCAGACGTCGCCTTCCGCGATGGAACGCAGATCCGCATAGGCGAATGCCGGAACGTCACGCTTGAGGTCCACGTGCAGGATGTGCGTGTCGGCCTTGTTCGCGCCCGCGATCCAGTCCGTGTCGGCCATGAGTTCATGGTCGGCGACGATGGGGCCGGCGGTGAAGCCCACGGGACCCGCGAAGCCCACCGGGGCGTTGGTCCACTGGGTCACCTGCTCGGGCGAGGCGAGGACCACTTCGTCGGCCTTGAAGTAGTTCTTCAGTTTGATTTCGTTCAGCTCGCGGTCGCCGCGCACGAGGGCCGCGACGGGCTTGCCGTCCACCACGTAGAGCAGCGTCTTGATGAGCTTCTGCGCGGGAACCTTGAGGAAACCGCAGACTTCTTCGATGGTGTGCTGATCCGGGGTGGTCACTTCCTCGATGGCGGCGCAGGTTTCCTCACAGGCTTTGGCGGGCGGGAGGACGGCGGCGCGCTCGATGTTGGCGGACCAGTCGCATCCGGTGCAGTAGGCGATGGTGTCTTCGCCGGTTTCGGCCAGCACCATGAACTCATGCGAGAAGTTGCCGCCGATGGAGCCGGAGTCGGCTTCCACGGGACGGAACTGCAGCGCCATGCGGCTGAAAATCTTTTTGTACGCCTCGAACATCTTCTTGTAGCTGATGTCCGCGCCCGCATCGTCCCTGTCGAAGGAATAGGCGTCCTTCATCAGGAATTCGCGCCCGCGCATCAGGCCGAATCGGGGGCGGATCTCGTCGCGGAACTTGGTCTGGATCTGGTACAGGTTCATGGGAAGCTGGCGGTAGGAGCGCACTTCGCCGCGGATGAGGTCGGTGACGACTTCCTCGTGCGTGGGGCCGAGGCAGTAGTCGCGCTCATGGCGGTCCTTGAAGCGCAGGAGTTCCTTGCCGTAGTGTTCCCAACGCCCGGATTCGCGCCACAGGTCGGCGGGCTGCACGGTCGGCATGAGGATTTCCTGAGCGCCCGCCCGGTCCATTTCCTCGCGCACGATGTTCGCGGCCTTGTTCAGGGTCCGCAGCCCCAGAGGCAGCCACGTATAGATGCCGGAAGTGAGCTTGCGAATCATGCCCGCGCGGATCAACAGTTTGTGGCTGATGACTTCAGCGTCGCCCGGGGCTTCTTTCAGAGTGGGGATGTACCATTGACTCCAGCGCATAGATGTACCTCAGAATGAAATGGGGAGCCCTTCGGATGCGTTCGGGCTCTTAAAGATGGGCAATAGTGTAACCCCGAAGCGGCAAAAAGGCAAAAGATACCTGCCTATCCAATGCGGCCGTTTGGCTCGGGGGATGGGGTGCGCTGGGTGGCGGGGCAAGCCGGGCGGCCGTACGGCGGGGGCCGGGCGGGGGGCACCCTTACGATGCAGAGCAGGCCGCGGCGGATCCGGGCAGGGCACCCGCCGTTCCGGTCATGCGGGGAAAATGCGGCTTTTTCGGCGCTGCCGCCGCTGTCTTTCCCTCTTTTGTTCTGCCTGCGGGGAAAGCATAAATACTGCAAGAACGCCCGTTGTCCCGGAGCGTGGAAAGACGGGGGTGTACAACACGATACTTTTCGGTGTATTGCAATTGTTCGTTCCGCCCGGAAGGGCAGTAAAACGCTTTTGGGAGAAAAAGATGATCGCAAGACAGTTCAGGGGATTCACCGTTGCCGCATGTCTTATGGTTCTGGCGGCGTTCGGTATGCCGGATACTTCATGGGCATGGGAATCGGACGGGCCGCGCTTCAACATATACACGCAAGGCTATGAAAAGGCCGATGTGGACGAAGGCGGTTCGTATTCCAAGACGGAAACCGGGGTATCCGCCGGATACAAGTGGTTCACGCTGGCCTACAAGCGTTCCGACTTTAGCTGGAGCCATTCCGACTCGGTGAATTTCAGCAAAAAGGGCTCACCGTGGGACCAGCTGAACAAGCTGACGCTGGACGCTTCGTTCAATGGCGCTCTGGGCGAGTCGGTGAACTGGTTTGCGGGCGGCTCCATCATTTCCGGCTTTGAAGATCAGATCTGGGACTCGTTTACGTTCGCGCCTCGCGGCGGCTTGACCTTCTCGCCCACCTACGACCTGAAATTCCATGTCGGGGCGGCGGGCCTGATTTCTCCGGTGCGCCCGCTTGTCATGCCGATAGTCGGGGCTGAGTGGCGCAACGAGCATGATTATGGGCTGTCCGGCATTATAGGATTTCCCGGCACGAGGGTGCAGTATCGTTTCAATGATCTGCTCGCGGCACGCGTGGCGGCGAAATGGGATCGCGACATCTACCGCCTGTCCAACGACAGCAGCGTCGCCGGGAAGGGGTACGTGGAAGAGTCCGGCTATACGGGCGGCGCGTACCTCGACATCACGCCCCTTGCGGACCTGAAATTGACGGTTGGCGCCGAACTGCTGTTTGATCGCCAGCTCCGCCTGTATGACAAGGGCGGCGACGAATTTTCCAAGACGGACGTGGACCGCGCGCTCGGCGCGGTCTTGCGGGCCAGTTACAGCTTCTAGGATATAAACGGATACAACATGGAGGAGCCGTTCCGGAGCATTCGCTTCGGGCGGCTCTTTCTTTTTCAAGGGCTCAATTTTTCCGTTGGATATGGACGGTCGAAATCGCGTTTACGGGACATGCGGAGAGGCGTTGCGGATATTTTTTTCCGTGTAGCCGGGACAGTTTCACGGAGGGCAGAAGGTTCCGTCCTGGCTCTTTCGTAAGGCCCCCGGGCGGCGGGAAGGCGCTGTTGCCCCATGCCGTCGCCCCGTTCTCCAACCTAGCCGTTTTTCTTATCATACAAGCATATGGACAAGCGTTCGAACATGCGATACTCCGGGCAATCCCTGCAGCATGGTGCCGCAGGGAGCCGGGGGGCTCCGGCATATTTTTGAACATGGCTGGCCCCGTTCGCAGCCCGATCCGCTTCTTTCTGGAGTAGCGAGTATGAAGCGTTTTTTCACGTTTGCCTGCTTGGGTGTCGCGGGCGTCATGATGATGGCGTCGAACGCTCTGGCCTTGGACGATTTCAGCACCTTTACCATGAAGGGCGTCGGCAATGACGTTGATCCGTTTGAATTGTCCTGCAAGCAGTATAACGGGCTGGACGCGGGCACGCGGCGGCTTGTTACGGCCTTCCTCGAAGGCTACGCCGCGGAGGGGTCAAGCACGGTATTCGTCCCGGAGGCCGTCAAAAATTTCGAGAGCGGCATCATGGCCGTCTGCGCCAAGAACCCCGGCAAAACGCTCGACGGTATTCTTGAAGAAGTGCAGTATGATGTCCCCGAAGGCGGGAGCGAGCCCCGCTGTTCCGATCTTGACGGCATGACGGAAACTGAAGACCTCGCGCAGCTGTTGCTGTGGACGCAGGGGTATCTGGAGTCCGAGCTTTCCGAGAACGAGGAAGCGGATCAGGATCAGGCCATCCATCAGGATATGTTCCGAGAAGATGTGGCCGAAGTGCTCGCCCAGTGCAAGGGCGGCGGGTCCGACGCCAAACTGATCGACGTCATGCGTAAAGTGATCATGGGCGAAGAGTAGTTTTTATTCAGAGCGGATACGAAAGGCCGGGGACTTCCCGGCCTTTCGTTTTTCCCTTTCAATCTGGCATCCCTTCTTGCTTCTATAGCTTCAATTCAGGCAAACCGCCCTTTGGGGGATTGTCGTCGGAATAACCGAGGGAAGAGGGCGGGTCCATGCTCAAGCCGCCGAGGGGAGAGGACGGTTTCTCGGCGGGCTCGGGATCGCGGTCCCACGTTTGGGATAGTTCCTGCTTCTCTTCCGGTGGATACGGCGGCTGAACGGCCAAGGGATTGATGGCGATGCTGGCCTCAAGCTGCTGGAGTGTGGCGATGCGCTTCTCCAGTTTGGCCAGCGTGGAAAGAATAGCGCCGTGCTCTTCGCGCATGGTCTTCAACATACTGTCCTGATTGCGCAGAATACAGAAAAACATGAAGGCCAAACCTCCGAACAACACAACCTCGAAAGCCAGCAGCATAACCTTTTCCTTTTTCCTTGCGTGATGTGCGCGCCCCCCGGCCTGCCCCTTGCGGAGTCGTGTCACTTCCAGTACCTGTAGGCGCATCGGCTTACCTCATAATACCCATTGACCGCAACCGCAAGGACCTTACATATGGCATCTCCCTCCATCCGTCCCCATATGCTTGTCGCTGACGAGCAGGGGAATATCTACGATCATCCGGATTTTTTGCTTCTGTGCCGCCGGGGCGAGGAATGGAGCCTGCCCCGTCCCGATGAACTGATGCCTCTGCCGGAGGAAAGCGAGCTGTTCCTGCTGCCCGGACGCCGGGCCGTGGGCCTGAACCCGGAGACCGGCGAAACCGAAGTCATGGAAGATTGGGCCGTTGCCGCTTTCGCCGCGCCCGCGCACACCCTGACGGCGCATCCCGTGTATATGACCGATGAAGGCGCGCCCATGCTGCCTCTGTTCGCCTATGGGGCGGTCGGATTCGCCAACGGGCGTTTCTACGTCTGCGCCAAGAAGGTGGATGAGGACGTGCGGCAGGTCTTCAAAGGGATTTCCCGCGGCAAGATCGACCGTTCCGCCCGAAAGATCATTGAAGATTTCCCGGACAACAGGCTCATGCAGCACATCATGCAGAATTGTACGCTGCGTTACGGCTGCCCGGCGGCGAAGAACCTGAGCCTTGGTCGCTACGAAGCGCCGCTGCCCACGTCCCGGACCTGCAACGCCCGATGCATCGGATGCATTTCACAGCAGGAGGAAGGCTCCAAAATCTGCGCTACCCCTCAATGTCGGCTGACCTTCACGCCCACGCCCGAGGAAGTGGTGGAGATCATGCGGTTCCACGCGAGCCGCGAGATTGAAAAGCCGGTCTTTTCCTTCGGGCAGGGCTGCGAAGGCGAGCCGTTGACCGAAGCGCCGCTGCTCATCGAGTCGGTGCGGCGTTACCGCGAGGCCGGAGGGCATGGCACGATCAACCTGAACTCCAATTCCTCCCGGCCGCAGGCCATCGCCGAGCTTGCGGAAGCGGGCTTGACCTCGCTGCGCGTGAGCCTCAATAGCGCCCGTCCCGAAGTGTACGAAAGGTACTACCGCCCGCACGGCTACACGTTCGGCGATGTGCGGCAGTCCATCATAGAAGCTCGTTCGCGCGGGGTGCATGTCGCCGTCAACTTGCTGTATTTCCCAGGAATCACGGATACGGAAGAGGAAATCGAAGCCCTCATCGAACTGTTCCAGTCCACCGGCATCAGTCTTGTGCAGCTCCGGAATCTGAATATCGATCCCGAATTTTACCCCTCGCTGCTCGAAGGGATTTCGTTCGGCCCGTCCGTGGGGTTGAACAATTTCCGCAAGCGCATCCGGCGGGCCTGTCCGTGGATTACGTACGGGTACTTCAATCCCTATCTTGGCGATAAGGCCGATCTCGGGGATACGCCCATGCCCGGCGAGTGGAAGCCCGCCCCGCTTGAGGTTTCGGAAGCTGAAGAAGAGAGCGGTAACTAATTGAAGCATTGGGGAGGGGGAGGAGAAACTTTCTGAAGAAAGTTTCTCCTCCCCCTCCCCAAACCCCACCCCTTCCTCTTCAAAGACTTTCGTGTTTATTGAATCCCTGGTCCCAGCGTTCCCTAGGAATTGATTTGGGACGGCATACATGTCGGAAAGAGGGCGTTTCGGAAGGAACAGGGGAGGCGTTTTCAAAAAAGAGGAAGCCGGGCAACCGTATTGCCCGGCTTCTTTCCATCTGTAACAGGAGATTGTTGTCTTCTGCATGTCCTGCTTTTCATAGCGTTATCGAGCCATCTCAAAAAGGGAAACCGAAAACCTTAAACAGGGATTCGATAAAGTCGAAAGTCTTGGGAGGGAGAGGGGAGAGGGAACCCTTCTCCAGAAGGGTTCCCTCTCCCCTCCCCGGTTCAATCTATTGCTTGTTCCTTCTCCCAAAACGGCGGACGGCGTTCCAGCGCTTGCGGATCGGGGCCGTGCGCATGTAGCCGACGGCGATGCAAATCAGAAGGAGTGCTTCGGCAGCGAACGTGCGGAACAGGCGTGCGGCGTCGGCGGCGTAGTCGGAGGAGGTCCAGAGGACGGGATCGGAAGGGTCCATGTGGTAAATCAGCAGGCCGAGCCCGGCGGAACAGACCAGCACGCTGACGATGGCGAACAGCCAGCTGGGGGTGAGGTGCAGCTTCCACAAGGAGGACGGGCGGCAGCACTTCCTCCGTATGGAGAGGACCGAAAGCAGGACGATGAGCGACATCAGGGCAACGAACCAGCTCAGGGAATGCAGCAGAGGGCCGATAATCCCGATGCACAGCATGGCGATGGCCAGCCGGAAGGCGGCGCGCTGCCGATGCTGTATGCCGCGCGTGAGGAACAGCAGCATGACCCCGGCGACGCCTGTCGCCATGCTGGCGAACTCGACGATGCCGAGGGGGATCCATTCCCTGATCTGCGCGAGCCGTTCGGGGCTGACGGGCAGGACGACGTAGAAGCACAGGATGGCTCCGATGCCGAACACCGCGCTCGCCATGATCGTGGGCGCGAAGGCCCGCATCCAGCGCCCGGCGTCGTGCAGCACGCCGGATTCCTGTATGGCCTGCTGGCGGACTTCGTAGATGGCGAAGATGACTGCGGCCAGCAGCAGCGGCAGCAGGTAGTAGATGACGCGGAAACAGAGGAGGGCCGCGAAAACGGCCTGCGGCGAGGCCGTGGTCAGGTGCAGGATCACGACTTCCAGCACGCCCGCGCCGCCGGGGACGTGGGTCAGCACCACGGCTACCATCGCCATCAGGTAGGTGGGCAGGAACTGGAGGAAGGAAACGTGCGCATCCGGGGGAAGCAGGACGTACAGGCAGGCCCCCGCCGCGACGAGGTCGGCCCCGGCCACCACAGCCTGAGCGACGGCGATCTTGAAGGGCGGGAACGCGAACTCCTTGCCGAAGATGTGGATCGGCTTATGGATGAATTTGCAGACGATCAGATAGCTGATGGCGATGAGGAACAGGATGGCGCCGAGGGGGCGGATATCCAGCGGCATATGCATACCCAGTTCCGGCGGGATCTCCGGGGGCGCGATCATGAAAATCGCCCCGACGAGCCCGAGCGCGCCGACCCAGAAGGTGATGGCGAGCATCAGCACCAGCCGGACGATGTCCATCGGGGAAAAGCCCCAGCTTGAATAGAAACGGAAGCGCACCGTACTGCCGCCGAGCAGCGCGCCGAAATTGTAGCTTACGGCCTGCCCGACGAAGGAAACGAGCGACACGCGGGAGACGGGGAGGGTCTTGTGGATGCCTTTGAGCGCCAGCCAGTCATAGCCGATCAGGATGATATAGTTGATAATGGCGAGCAGGACGGACAGGATGATGCTTCCCGTGGAAATCTGGGCCAGGCTCATGCGGATATCCGCGAGGCTGTATTTGCTGATTTCCCTATAGAGAAGATAGACCGCACCCAAGAAGATGCAGCCGACAAGGACGGGGCCCAAGGCGCGCAGCAGTCGTTTCAGAGCGAGTAGAAGTTGTTTCAGCATCATGTCTCCGACATAGACGGTTTGCGGAACGGGGACGGGGGTCTCCGGAACGGAAGAATAAAATCCGCGCCTTCTTGATACCTGCTCATTCCCCTTGGCGCAAGGTGGCTGTTCAGAAAGAACGCTGATTTCTCGCCGCTGTTTTTCCGGCTGCTTGACCTATCCGTCGGGATGGACTACCTTAGCAGTGTGGCAATCGCACCGAAGCTCCACCCGTCGCGCAGGCGACGGGGGGCGTTTTTTTTTGTATCGGGCGGTTTCCGCAAGAATATTCAGGAGATTCCAACATGAGCAGTATCCCCATTTCCAAAGAAGGTTTCCAGGCCCTTGAACAGGAGCTGGACCGTCTGAAGAAAGAGCGTCCTCACGTTATCCAGGCCATTAAGGAAGCCCGCGAAGAAGGCGATTTGAAAGAAAACGCCGGCTACGACGCAGCCCGCGAACGCCAGGGGATGCTTGAAGCCCGTATCAAGTACATCGAATCGCGTATGGCGCTGTTCAATGTGATTGATCTTTCGACCCTTTCCAGCGAAAAAGCCATCTTCGGCGCGACCGTGACCGTGGAGGATGCGGATACCGGCGAGGAACGCGAATTCACGCTGCTCGGCCCGGACGAGGCAGACTATGCCAAGGGGACCATTTCCATTCAGTCTCCCGTCGGCGTGGCCCTGCTCGGCAAGGAAGTCGGCGACGAGATCACGGTCAACGCCCCGCGTGGCCGGATCAACTACGAGATCATCGACATCCAGTTCAAGAAAAAGACCGCCTGATTTCTATCCCTGCCAGGGGACTGGTGTTTCCCCCGTGCGAGTTGCCGCTCCGGCCGAAACGGCCTGGGCTGTTCCCCGATTCGTACATGCGAACCGGAAACCGGCAGGCGCTGCGGGGGAGACCCATCATATGCACTATGCCCCTTGGACCTTCTGTATCCTGACCTTCGGCTGTAAGGTCAACCAGTACGAATCCCAATCAGTGCGCGAGGCATGGCAGCGCATGGACGGTGCGGAGACGGACGCGCCCGCCGAGGCGGACGTGATCCTGCTCAATACGTGCGCCGTCACCGCCAATGCCGTGACCGACGCACGGCAGGCCGTACGCCGCCTCCAGCGCGAAGCGCCCGGCGTGCCCGTCGTTATCGCCGGGTGCGCCGCCGAAGTGGCCCGCAAGCAGCTTGCCGCCCTGCCCGGCGTGCTCCGCGTTGTGGAGCAGGATCATAAATCCCGCCTGCTCGACGCGCCGCCGCTCGTCCTCTTCGCCGAGGAGGCGGCGGGAAGCGCAACGCCGTTCCCTTCCTCCCCCGCCGAAGCCGCCGCCCGCGCCGCCACGCGCGACCGTACGTTCCCGCCCTTCCATATCGACGGATTCCGCCGGGCCCGTCCCGTACTCAAGGTGCAGGACGGCTGCTCGCACGGGTGCGCCTATTGCATTGTCCCCTTGACGCGCGGCCCGGCCCGGAGCCGCCCTCCGAAGGATTGCCTTGCCGAAATGCGCCGCCTGCTTGAGGCGGGCTACCGCGAGATCATGATTTCCGGCATCAACCTGCGCCAGTACGCCATGCGTGACGAGGGGTGCCGGGATTTTTGGGATTTGCTGTCCTATCTGGACCGAGAACTGGCTCCGGAGTGGGGGAGCGGCGCCCGGCCCGATCCGGCGCGTTTCCGCATCAGTTCCGTGGAACCCGCGCAGCTTACGGAACGGGGCATCGCCACGCTTGCCGAAACCCGCATGGTCTGCCCGCACCTGCACCTGTCGCTCCAGAGCGGGAGCGCGGACGTGCTGAAGGCCATGCGCCGTGGGCATTATACGCCGGAGGCGCTGCTTTCGGCTGTGGAGGGCGTAGCTAAGCTGTGGCCCCGTTTCGGGCTTGGGGCGGATATCCTGATGGGATTCCCCGGAGAAACGGAAGCGCACGTGCTGGAGACGCTGGAAGTGGTGCGGAGCCTGCCGCTGACCTATGCGCACGTATTCCCGTATTCCGCGCGTCCGGGGACAGTGGCGGCGGAGCTTCCGGATCAGGTCGGGAAGGCCGTCCGGCAGGAGCGTGCCGCCCGCGTACGCGCGGTGGTGGAGGCCAAGCGCGAAGCCTTCTGGAAGGACACCCTTACATGTGAGCGGCTGCTCGTGGCGCTGGACTGCAACGAGGATGCCGGATCCGCCTCCGGCCAGCACGGCGTGGATGAGTGCTATGTGCCCTGCCGTCTGCGGACGCCGCTGCGGGGGGAAGGGCACACGCTGATCCCCGTACGTCCGGTTTCCGTGAGCAGGAAAGGAGTGATCGTGGAGCCCCTCCGGCCGTGAAGGCTCTATTAAGATTGGTTGAATGGTCAATCTAAGGATTGTGCATTTTTGCAATCTTTCCTTATCTTTTAGATGCGGCGAAGGATAAGAAAGAGCTTCGGGAAAGATTCCTGAAAAGGTTTTATGCAAAAGATAGGCCTGAAATCCTCTTTTCTTGTGAAAAGGGAAGAACAATCTCTGATGAAGTGCTTATCAGTTTCCTTTTGCAAAGAAGAAGACTGAAGAGAAGATCAGAAAATTTATGAGAAGAAGGATAAAAATTCGAGAGGGCATTGACTTCCACTGTCGTGTCGGGCATGGTTCACCCATGAGGAACCGCGTCATTTCCAAGGTGTTTTGGAGATGGCCAAGCGCGGGAATACGGTGTCTTTTTTGATGAGGTTTATTTCATGGCTAAGTCTATCTATGTCGGCAACCTTCCTTGGTCCGCTACCGAAGAACAGGTTCAGAGCCTTTTCGCCGATTACGGCCCGGTCGTTTCTGTGAAACTCGTGAGCGATCGCGAAACCGGCCGCGCTCGTGGTTTCGGTTTTGTGGAAATGGAAGAACCCGGTGCTTCTGCTGCTATTGAAGCTTTGGACAACGCTAATTTCGGTGGCCGCACCCTGCGCGTCAACGAAGCCAAGCCCCGTGCCCCGCGTCCTCCGCGCTACTAGTTTGGCTTGATTCATCTGCGCCCCGATGTCCGCATCGGGGCGCTTTTTTTATGCCCGGCCCAATCGGGAAGGCGAGCCGGAGGGAGCCGGGCCAGGCTGCGGAAACGTGCGTTTTGTGGAAGGCGGGGGCGCCATTCTATACGGCTTCAAGATATTTGCTGCAATATATTATCCTTTTGGCTGACGGCGTGCTGTGAGGTTCTCTATTGTTGAGGGGAAAGGGGCGGAAGTGGGTCTGCTCATTGAAGGCTGATGGCTGTGGAAGGCATGAAGTCCAGAACTCCGCTTTCCCCAGAGGAATGAGGCATCGACCGGAAGAGCCGCGTGGAACCCCGAGGGCGGTTGGTAATGCGCTTCGTTGCGAAGGCCGCGAGAAAATCATGTCTTCCGTGTCTGTCCGAGCTTATTTCGGAGAGAGCAGGCGCTGCGGGGTTGGGTTCTCTTTTAGTGTGGATAGATTTTCCATGCGTGCACTGGCCTTTGGGGGGCCCGCACCTTTTGGGAACGGGGGAACGGGCCGGAAGCGGTGTGAGCCTCGCCGGACGTGCGGTTACTTCATGAAACACCAATCGGTATGCTCTCCGGAACGTTGGGATTGCCTCGCGGTGGAGCAGCCGTTATCATTGTGATGTTGCCGGTGTTTGGGAGGATGGTATAAAACGGCCGGGCTAGGCTTCACTGTGAGCGATCGTTACGGGGAAAAGCGCTTCCATGCGAGACCGTGCCTTTCCAAACGATGGTTCCGCTGATTTTTCTCTCGCTATTCCGATTTGTTGTGATGGTTCCGCTTTTCGTGAAAAAATGTGCATTTTCGGGGTAGCCAACCGGGGGCATTTGAGGTAGTGAGAGTCGTGTTTGGTTAAGCACTCAAAGTTCCTTGATGGCGCCGTATCGCGGCGGTGGCTCCGGAAACGGCGCCGCCCGTGGGAGCGCATCCAGTCGAGGCTTCTTTTTCACATCTCTTTTTGACGGTAAGGATTGAACATGTCTGTTCCTGGCAAGATGCACAGTTTTTTTGTTCCGGGCATTTCCCTGATCGGCGTGGGCGCGTGCCACGGTATCCCTCATTATGTCCACACCTACCATATCACCAAGCCGTTGATCGTCACCGACAAGGGCATCGTGAACACGGGGATCCTCAAGATCATTACGGACATTCTGGACGGCGACAACATCCCGTACAGCATCTATGACAAGACCGTGCCGAATCCCACCGATGAAAACGTGACCGAAGGCGTCGCCCAGTATAAGGCCGACGGCTGCGACGGCCTGATTTCCATCGGCGGCGGCTCCTCGCACGACTGCTGCAAGGGCATAGGCATCCTGCTTTCCAACGGCGGCGCGATTTATCAGTATGAAGGCGTGGATAAGGTCAACCACATGCTGCCGCACTACATCGCCATCAACACGACGGCGGGCACCGCTTCGGAACTGACGCGCTTCTGCGTGATCACCGATAAGGAACGCCATGTGAAGATGTCCATTGTGGACTGGTTCCTGACTCCCAACGTCGCGGTCAATGACCCTGTCCTTATGGTCGGTATGCCGCCGTCCCTGACCGCAGCCACGGGTATGGACGCCCTGACGCACGCCATCGAAGCGTACGTTTCCACCAACACCACGCCGATGACGGACGCCTGCGCGGAACAGTCCATCCGTTTGGTTTCCAAGTACCTGCGCAAGGCCGTGGCCAACGGCAAGGACATGGAAGCCCGTGAAGGCATGGCCTACGCCCAATATCTTGCCGGGATGGCCTTCAACAACGCCGGCCTGGGGTACGTGCACGCGATGGCGCATCAGCTTGGCGGCTTCTACAGCCTGCCCCATGGCGAGTGCAACGCCATCCTTCTGCCGCATGTGGAGTCCTTCAACCTGATTTCCCGCCTCGATCGCTTTGTGCGCATCGCGCAGATGATGGGCGAGTGCACTGACGGTCTGTCCGAACGCGCCGCCGCTGAATTGGCGATTTCCGCCATCAAGACGCTGTCGAAGGACGTGGGCATCCCCACGACCATCACCGAGCTCGCCGCCCGGTACGTGAAGGCCATCGATCCCCGCGACATCCCCGCGATGGTCGGACATGCCCAGAAGGACACCTGCGCCGCCACGAACCCACGTACAATGAGCCTGGAAATCATCAGCCAGCTATACAAAGACGTTTTTTAGGAACCGGCAATGAGGGGCGCCCGTTTTTGAAACGGGCGCCTTTTCTTTCCGTATCTGGCCTATTCTTTTCCCATTCCCGGAATGCAATCGGTTGAGAAGGGGAGTGGTCTTGGCCTCCTCATATGGAATTTTCCCGGTTTCTCAGGCGAGGGCCGGGATTTGTTTGGAATCAATGGGGAGAGGGTTTTTTGAGGGAACGGCGGGGCACCCGGAGGGCTTTGGACCTCCGGGGGGGCGGGGATTGGCTGAGAAAAGGGGCTGTTTCGCTTTTTTTCATGTCCGCCGTGTCCCCCGCTTTGGTGCCTTGTATACGTAACTCTTTTGAAATACATATTTTTAAAAAGTATGCCCATACAGTTGAGCCGATATAATTTCTTGATGCCCCATAGTGTTTTCTGATACGGAATTGATGACGCCGGAGACCCCCCCATAAGGAAAGCTTTTTCCTGAATAACCCGTCTGCCGTTGTCAAACGCTCAAAGAGAACTTACACTGTGCCCGAGGCTTGGCGGGGTTTGGCGCTGCCGGGCCATACGGAGGTAACTTTTGAATCAGTTTACGCGGAATCTCATGCTCTGGGGGGTCATCTCCCTGGCTATGGTCATTGTGTTCAACCTGTTTAGCCAGCCTCAGCATTCGTCCCAGCCGAGCGTGACGTACAGTGAATTCCTGCGTCAGGCCGCCAAGGGTGAAGTGTCCGAGGTGGTTATTCAGGGGAATACCCTTACCGGGAAAACGACCGACGGCAAATCGTTCCAGATTTACGTCCCCAACGATCCCGGCCTTGTGGATAAACTCATTGCCGAGAAGGTCGAAGTCCGGGCCGAGCCTGTCGAGGACTCCCCGTGGTACATGACCCTGTTGGTGTCGTGGTTCCCCATGCTGCTGCTTATCGGCGTGTGGATTTTCTTCATGCGCCAGATGCAGGGCGGAGCGGGCCGTGCCATGTCCTTTGGCCGTTCCCGGGCCCGTATGCTCAATCAGGAGCAGGGAAAGGTCACGTTCGATGACGTGGCCGGTGTGGACGAAGCCAAGGAAGAACTTTCCGAAGTCGTCGACTTCCTCTCCAATCCGCGCAAGTTCACCCGTCTTGGCGGGCGCATTCCCAAGGGCGTCCTGCTCGTCGGCCCTCCCGGTACCGGTAAGACCCTGCTGGCCCGCGCCGTGGCTGGTGAGGCGGGCGTGCCCTTCTTCTCCATTTCCGGTTCCGACTTTGTGGAAATGTTCGTGGGCGTGGGCGCTTCGCGTGTCCGTGACCTGTTTGTGCAGGGCAAGAAAAACGCTCCTTGCCTTATCTTTATCGACGAAATCGACGCCGTGGGCCGTCAGCGTGGCGCTGGCCTCGGCGGGGGGCATGACGAACGCGAACAGACCCTGAACCAGCTCCTTGTGGAAATGGACGGTTTTGAGTCCAACGAAGGCGTCATCCTCATCGCGGCGACCAACCGTCCCGACGTGCTTGACCCCGCGTTGCTCCGCCCCGGCCGTTTTGACCGTCAGGTTGTGGTCCCCACGCCCGACGTGAAGGGCCGCCTGAAGATTCTTGAAGTGCATACCCGCCGTACGCCGCTGGATAAGCACGTCAATCTGGAAGTCATCGCCCGCGGTACGCCGGGCTTTTCCGGCGCGGCGCTGGAGAACCTGGTCAACGAAGCGGCCCTCCAGGCCGCCCGCCTTGGCCAGGATACCGTGTTCATGCGCGATTTCGAATATGCGAAGGACAAGGTGCTCATGGGCAAGGAACGCCGCAGCCTTATCCTTTCCGACGAGGAAAAGCGGATCACCGCGTACCACGAAGGCGGTCACGCTCTGGTGGCCAAGCTGCTGCCCGGGACCGACCCCGTGCACAAGGTGACGATCATCCCGCGCGGGCGTGCGCTCGGCGTGACCATGCAGCTGCCGGAAGGCGATCGTCATGGCTACTCCAAGGCGTTTCTCCAGAACAACCTCATGGTGTTGCTGGCCGGGCGCGTGGCCGAAGAAATCATCTTCGACACGATTACCACCGGTGCCGGCAACGACATTGAGCGCGCTACGGGCATGGCCCGCAAGATGGTTTGCGAATGGGGCATGAGCGATGTCGTCGGCCCCATGACCATCGGCGAGCAGGGCGAGGAAGTCTTTATTGGCCGCGATTGGGGTCATGCGCGCAACTACAGCGAAGACACCGCCCGCATCGTGGACGCCGAGATCAAGAAGCTGGTGGAGACCGCGCGCGAGAACTGCCACAAGCTGTTGCAGGAAAACATCAATCTCCTGCACGCGCTTGCCAAGGCCTTGCTTGACCGCGAAACCATCACCGGCGACGATATTGATTTGCTCGTCAAGGGCGAACCGCTGCCGCCGTTTGATGCGGACGGCAGTGCCGCGAAGCAGGAACCTGCGGCTCCCGCCCCTGCTTCCGCTGACGCGGGGGGTGAAACCTTCAAGCTGGAAGCGGAACCGTCTCAGGATGGCGGGACGGGCGAGAAAACGCAGGACGAAACCAAACAGCAGTAAACGGTTTGCCCCGGCATCCTGCGGATGTCGGGGCATTCAGCTTTATTAGGACAGCAGCGTGAACAACGAACGCAAATGGATTCTTCGAGGGGGGAGGGTGTTGAACCCTGCCCCCTTTTGTCTGATAGGCATTGTGAACGTAACGCCGGATTCGTTTTCCGACGGGGGAAAGTATATCGATCCGCGTAACGCCGTGGCTCATGGCCTCCGTCTGTTGGACGAAGGGGCCGGGATGCTCGATCTGGGGGCGGAATCCACCCGTCCTTTTGCCGAACCCGTGCCCGAAGGTGAGGAAATCGCCCGGCTCATGCCGGTTGTGGCGCGCCTTCGTGAGCAGCGGCCTGATGCGGTCCTTTCCGTGGATACGTTGAAGGCCGGGACGGCCCGGGCGGCATTGGAAGGCGGCGCGGACATCATCAACGACGTGTCGGCCTGCGTGGCCGATCCGGCGTTGCTCGACGTGCTTGCCGAATACAAGCCGGGGTATGTGCTCATGCACAGTCAGGGCAGCCCGCGCGAAATGCAGGTGAACCCCCGCTACGGGAACGTGGTGGAGGAGATTCTGGCCTTTTTTGAGGAACATCTGGCACGGCTGGTCAAGGCCGGTTTGCCCGAGGATCGGATAGTACTTGATCCCGGCATCGGGTTCGGTAAGAATAAGGATCACACCGTGGCCATCCTGAAAGGGCTGGAACGGTTTGCTTCGCTGGGCCGCCCCTTGTATGTGGGGCTTTCCCGGAAATCCATGTTCCGGGAGATCCTTGGCCTCGAACTGGAACAACGGGCCGAAGCCACCCGTCTGGCTGTCGCGCTGCTGGCCGCGCGGGGCATCCCTTACCATCGCGTTCACGACGTTGCCGGTTGCGCGCAAGCGCTGCGGCTTGTCGAAGCTATGACGCCTCTCGCCTGATCCTTCCGGCGTACCCTGTAAAGCTCATTTTGGAGCCGGATCATGGATTTCCTGTCTTTTTATTGGCGTGACGTGCTGGATATCGCCCTCGTAACGCTGCTTTTATACCGCATCCTGCTTCTTATCCGGGGAACGCGCGCGTTTTCGGCGCTCATCGGTCTGGTCGTTCTGGTGGCGGTGTACGCCCTCTCGCATTTTATAGGCCTCTATTCCTTGTCATGGCTGCTGGAGAACCTGTTCGGTTCGCTGTTCCTTGTCATCGTGATCCTGTTTCATGATGATATCCGGCAGGCTCTTGCCGCGATGGGGACGCAATACCTTTCGTGGAAGAAACACCCCGCGCCGTCAAATATGGTCGGCGATCTCGTCTGGGTGTGCCAATACTTCGCCAAGCGGCGCATCGGGGCTCTCATCGTTCTGGAAGGCAAGGTGCAGCTTGGCGACATGATGAAGGGCGGGGTAGTACTGGACGCCCGGATATCCCGGGAGCTCCTGCTGACCATCTTCTTTCCCAATACCGCGCTGCACGATGGGGCGGTGATCATCCGCAAAGGGCGCATTGCCGCGGCGGGGTGTATCCTGCCGCTGGCGCAGATGGACCGCCAGAATTTCGGTACGCGGCACCGCGCCGCACTTGGCGCTACGGAAGTCAGCGATGCGACGGTCATTGTCGTTTCAGAGGAACGCGGCGAAGTGAGCGTGGCCTCTAAGGGCCATTTGGCGGTTATGCCCGATGCCGAACAACTGAAAGAGACGCTGAACAATGTTATCGAACACTAAAGAACTCCAGAAAGGCAACTGGCGCTATCTCTTGGTAGCCTTTCTTCTTGCCCTCGGGTTGTGGTATACGCTCAACGCGCGTGAGCAAATCGAGCGCGTGGTTGAGGTGCGCCTTGATTATAAGGGGTTGCCGACCGGATTGATCGTGACGGGAGGCCAGCTCAATAAAGTCAGCGTGCGCCTCCGCGGTCCACAGGAATTGCTGCGGTCCATGACCAACCGGGAAATTTCCTATACGATGGATCTGTCCGGCGTGACGCCGGGCAAGAACGTGATCCCGCTGACGACGGGGGAAAACAAGCCGCCGGAACTGCGGGCCTATGAGGTGCTTGAAGTCACGCCATCCCGGATGATTCTTGAAGTGGACAAGATCATGGAAACGAACCTGCCTGTAAAAGTGGCGCTGAGAGCTTCGCCCGTTGCCTCGTCGGTAAGGCTGAAAGATCTGGTGGTCGACCCGCCGCAAGTGACCGTGCGCGGTCCGGCAAGCGTGATCGCGTCCATGAAGGAGATACAGGCGGAGATCCCGGTGGATCTCGCGGCGGAAGGGAAGGCCGTCTCGGAAGAGGTTCCGTTGCTTGCCCCGCCCGCTGTGGAGCTCAATCCGCAGGTCGTTAAGGTGACATGGAAAATCGATGTGAAGAGGCGTACCCTGAGTTTGCAGCGCGATATCATTTTTGAGGGTGAGAATCCCAATGTAAGCGCTCAGCCTTCACGGGCCAACCTCATGGTTTCCGTCCCTCAGGCGATGGTCAAAGATGCCGGGTACCTCGCGCAATTTCAGGTTTCCGTCCCGTCCGATACGGCGATGCCTGCGGAAGACGGGGCCGTGAACGCGCCTCTTCAGGTTGCCGTGCCCCAAGGCGGGCGCGTCCTGAAAATCAGCCCGGAAACCGTGTCGATTTCCCGGCATCCGAGCGAATAAGCGGTCTGTTCCGCTGTTCTATAACAAAAGAGATCTTGGAGTAGTTGATGAGCGTTCGTCTTTTTGGGACTGACGGGATGAGGGGCCGGGTCAACAAGTATCCTATGACGCCGGAAGTGGCTTTGCGCCTGGGGCTTGCCGCTGGCACGTTCTATCGGGACAAGAACCGACGCAGCCGCGTAGTCATCGGTAAGGATACCCGCCTTTCGGGATATGTGTTCGAGAACGCGCTGGCGGCGGGCTTGCTGGCGGCGGGGATGGATGTCTTTCTTGTCGGCCCCCTGCCCACTCCTGCGATTTCCTTTCTCACGACCAACATGCGGGCGGATGTGGGGGTGGTCATCTCCGCGTCGCATAACCCATTCAGCGACAATGGGATTAAGTTTTTCGACGCCGAAGGGTTCAAAATCCCGGATGCCGATGAAGATCGCATGACGGAAATGGTGCTGGACCCGAATTTCGACTGGAATTATCCCGAACCCGCGAACACCGGCCGTGCCTACAAAATCAAGGACGCTCCGGGCCGTTACATCGTGTATCTCAAAAACAGTTTCCCCGCGCACTTGTCCCTTGAAGGGCTGCGGGTGGTCATTGACTGCGCCAATGGCGCCAACTATAGGGTCGCGCCGCTGGCCCTTGAGGAGTTGGGCGCCGAAGTCGTTAAAATCGGTACGGAGCCCAACGGGTTGAATATCAATTACCGCTGCGGTTCCCTGTACCCCGAGGCTGTGGCCGCGAAGGTCCGCGAGACGCGGGCCGATATTGGGCTTGCTCTGGACGGCGATGCCGATCGCCTCATCGTCGTGGACGAAAAGGGCACCGTTCTGGATGGCGACCAGATCATGGCCCTGTGCGCGCAGGATCTCATGCAGCAAGGCAAGCTTCCAGGCAACATCCTTGTGGCCACGGTCATGAGCAACATGGCGCTTGAAGTGTTCATGAAGGAGCGGGGCGGTACGCTTATCCGTACCAACGTAGGCGATCGCCATGTCGTGGCGGCCATGCGCCAGCAAGGGGCTCTCCTTGGCGGGGAGCAATCCGGCCATCTTATTTTCCGTGAATACAGCACAACCGGCGACGGTCTCCTTGCCGCTCTTCAGATCCTGCGGATCATGCGCCAGCGGGGGCGGCCTCTGTCGGAACTCGCCGGCCTGCTCGTCCCCTATCCGCAGGAACTCCGGAACGTGCACGTCGAACACAAGATACCGTTTGAGGAAAACGCGGAAATCGCCGATGCCGTCGCCCGTATCGAAGAAGGCCTTGAAGGCCGTGGGCGTGTGTTGCTGCGTTATTCGGGCACGGAACCTTTGTGCCGGGTTATGGTTGAAGGGCAGGATGCGGACAAGGTACGCGTGTATGCCAACGAGCTTGCCGGAATCGTGGAAAAAGCGCTCGGATAGACGGGGTTTGAGAACTGTCCGGGTGCATGGCTCGGCTTTTTCTGATGGGGAGGGTGGTATATTTATATTGCCCTTCAAGAAGGAATAGGACTTAGCAAGATTGTTTGATAAAAGTATAGATCGAACAAGTATTTGATCGCGCATATCAGTATATTGTTGCAATGAGGTTCGCCTTTCCAGTGGAAGGAGTGAGAGAGTAAAGAAAGGGATACGGGGGAAACCGGCCCAAAATCTTTTTGCGGGGGAAACGAAGTCACATGAATATTCGTAAGGTTGTCATTCCGGTCGCCGGTTGGGGGACGCGTTCTTTGCCTGCCAGCAAGAATATTCCTAAGGAAATGTTGCCAGTCTACAACAAGCCCGTTGTGCAGTACGTTGTGGAAGAAGCTATCCGTGCTGGTGTGGAAGACGTTATTTTTGTGACCAACCGTGACAAGAGCGTTATTGAAGATCACTTCGACTATAACCTTCAGCTTGAGGGCGTTCTGGAACGCGCCGGAAAGCTGAAGATGCTCAAGGAAGTCCGCGATGTGGCCGAGATGGTCAACATCATGTCCGTTCGTCAGAAGAAACAGCTCGGTCTCGGCCATGCGGTGCTGTGCGCCAAGGAGATGGTACGTGACGAACCCTTTGCGGTCATGGTCGGCGACGACTTTATGATCGGCGATGACGCGGGATTGACGCAGCTTGTCCAAGTGGCGTCCGAACACGACATGCCGGTTATCGGAGTCATGGAAGTACCCGCAGACAAGGTAAACCGTTACGGTATCGTAATGGGTGAAGAAATCACTCCCGGCGTCTATAACATTACGGATATGGTGGAGAAACCAGCCATAGGCACGGTGGATTCCCGCCTCGCCATTGTGGGACGCTATGTGCTGACTCCGGATATTTTTGAACATCTCGCACGGGTGAAGCCCGGACACGGCGGCGAGATTCAGCTTACCGACGCGCTGGCTTCTCTGGCCCGGGAACGCGGTATGTTGGCTGTGAAGATGGGCGGCATCCGTTTTGACGCCGGGGACTGGGTGGATTATTTGACGGCCAACATCTACTTCGGACTGCGCGATGAAAAACTGCGCGACGGCCTGAAGGCCAGGTTGCGCGAATTGCTCGACTAGGCATTGTGGATGGCGTTTGATAAACAGGGGAAACCGCCTTTCCGGCACATCCTCCGGCAGGAGGTGCTGCCGGATAAGGTGGTTTTTTCCTGTTCTTTTATTGTATTGAAATGTATTGTTTTCGTTTCTTTTTGAATTGAACCGATAGAGGGAACAAGCAGCGATTCCTGGATAGGCTGCTGTCCACTCCCTAACACCTCAGGATATCCCCTTGCTTCGAACCGTTGCTTTGCTGACGCCCCCATTCGCTTCCTTGACCTATGCCGTTCCCGAGTGGCTTGCCGGGTTTGCGTGGTGCCCTGGCTTGAGGGTCGCCGTGCCGCTGGGAAGAGGGATGTTGCGTATTGGGGTCGTCCTCGGCGATGGTTCCCCTCTGCCGGAGGGGGTAACGGCTCGGCCCATGCTTTGGCCTCTGGAAAAGGAACCTTTGCTGCCGTCCGGGCACATGGAAATGGTGCGCCAGCTTGCTTTGCGCCAGGCCGTGACGCCGGGGCAGATCCTCGCGATGGTGCTCCCCGCGGGGCTTCGGGTAACGCAGATGCGTCTCCGTACGATGGAAGCGCAAGGCAAGGCGCAGATACGGCTGCTGAAGGATTTGCCCAAGCTGCCAGTAGAGGTTTTGGCTGCGCTTGGTGAAGCATGGATGCGGGGAGGGGCGGAGTTGCTCGGGCCACGGGAAGACGCCGCCGCCAGCGAGCTGTGTGTACTGCGTTGCGATCCGCCGTGGGCTGTGAGGCCGACCGCGACGCGCCAGATCGAGCTTCTGGAGTTCCTGTTGGAACATGGCGCCGTTTCCCGGCGGGAAGTATTGCGACAAATGGGGCAGGGAGTCGCCCCGGCGCTCGAGTCTTTGCTCAAGAACGGTTTGATTGGCCTGCAATGCCTCGAAGCCGGTTGTGCGGAAGAGGAAACCGGCTGCAACCTGTTGCCTCCCGCATCGGAAGCCCTTTTCGCGCTTTCCGAAGCGCAGGAGGCGGCGCTGGCTTCGTTCCGTGCGGCTCTTGATGCCGGGAATCCCGCGTCGCACCTGCTGTTCGGCGTGACCGGAAGCGGCAAGACAGCCGTATATATGGAATTGGCCAAAGAATGCCTGCGCCGTGGCCGCTCCATGCTGTTGCTGGCCCCGGAAGTGGCGCTCGCTTTGAAGCTGCGCCGGGACGCCTCTCTCGCGCTGCCGGATGTGCCGCTCTATTTTTTTCATGGATACCAGTCGGCCGCCCTGCGCGAAAAAACGTTCCGCGAGTTGGCGAAACGCCGCGAACCGTGCCTTGTCGTCGGGACGCGTTCCGCCTTGTTTCTGCCTTTGCCGTCCCTTGGGGCCGTAGTGCTGGACGAGGAGCATGACTCTTCCTTCAAGCAGGATGAAGGGCTTACCTATCAGGCCAAAGAAGTGGCGTGGTTTCGCATCGCGCAGGCTAAAGGGTTATTGGTGCTCGGATCTGCGACCCCGGATCTGAAGACGTTTTACGCGGTCCGCGAGGCGAAAATCCCGGTGTCCACGCTTCCGGCGCGCGTGGGTGGCGGTACGCTGCCTTCGATCAGGCTGGTGGACATCCGGTCCATGAACTGCGTCGAGTCCATTCTGGCTCCGGAGACGCTCTCCGCACTCAAGCAGACGGTGGAGCAGGGGGATCAGGCGGTGGTTCTCCTGAATCGGCGCGGTTATGCTCCGCTGATGTACTGCATCGACTGTGGGAAGGTGGCCCGATGCCCGCATTGTGATATCGGTTTGACCTACCACAAGGGGCGAGAGCGGCTGGTCTGCCACTATTGCGGGTATTCGGTTCCGTTCCCTTCGCCTTGCCCGAGCTGCAAAGGGCTGCATTTCCATCCCATGGGGCAGGGAACCGAGCGTGTCGAAGAGTATATCGGGACGCTTCTGCCTCCGGGAGGCCGGGTTCTGCGCTTGGATCGGGACAGCACCCGCCGCCCGGGGCGCATGGAGGAGATCCTTGAGTCTTTTGCCCGGCAGGAGGCGCAGGTCCTTGTTGGCACGCAGATGCTTTCGAAAGGGCACCATTTCCCGCATGTGACGCTGGCTGTGGTGGCTGACGGGGACATTGGCCTCAATTTGCCTGACTACCGGGCGGCGGAGCGGACCTTTCAGCTTTTGGTGCAGTCATCGGGCCGGGCCGGGCGCGGCGAGAAGCCGGGGCAGGTCATTATCCAAACCCGCGACGTGAACCATTACTGCTGGCAGTATGTGAAGAACGGGGACTACGAAGGGTTTTACGACTACGAAATCGCTCTGCGCAAGCGGCGGCGCTATCCCCCCTTCATCAATCTGGCCCTGTTGCGGATTTCCTACCCTATGGACTGGGCGGACGGGCCGACGCAGCTCGCGCGGATTACGGCTCTGCTGCGTTCGGAGAGCAAAGGCGTGACCGTTCTTGGCCCCGCGCCCGCGCCGCTGCCGCTCCTGCGGGGACGCAGGCGGTTTCAGTGCCTCCTCAAGGCTGGAGACTGGCAATCCATCCGTGCCCTTTATGCCGTGCTTCTGCCTCTCGCCTCGCCCCCGAACCTGCGTATTTCACTGGATATCGACCCCGTGAACATGCTGTAGCCCGGAAAACGTTTTTTCTGAAAAGGAAAGCCGCCAGCGGAACAACGGATGCCAAGGGGCGCTCGGCGGCTCATCCTGCCTCTTGGGTTCAGCCCTGCAAAGGCGGACGCCGATCGTGCGATTGCGTCCGTTGCAAGCGTGGCGGCGGCCTGTGGCGCCGCTTTTTGTCAGATCCTCACAATGTATGCTTCATCGGTACGAACCGGATGCCGCCGGCAACCTGCTCTCCGCCCGTGCGGACGAAGCCGAGCCGTTGGTACGCCCTGACCGCTGAAGGGGCGGCGTTGACCGTGAGCGGCGCCTGGGGCGCGAGGCTGAGGCGCCGGCTGCGGAACGTCTCAAAAAGCCGGCGGCCTATTCCATGCCTTTGATGAGGGCTGGCGACGAAGAACAGGCAGATATGGCTTTCCCTTGCGGCGATGACGCCGATAGGCTCAAGGCCGGAAAACGCGGCCCACATCGTCGTTGTCCCGTTGGCCAGCGTTGCCGCCATGCTGTCGTATTCGATGAAGCGTTTGAATGTTCTGATGCCCTCGTCCGAAAAGCCGGATGCCGCGTCCTTGAGGAAGACGTCCCATGCCAGAGCCAAGGCGGGCTTGAGTTCCGCCGCGCCGGGTTTCCTGATTTCCATGCGTTTCCCTCCCTGTGCTCTCTTTTCAAGGAGAGAGTGCAGGCATTCTTCAATAAGGGCAAGGGGTGCGCCATGCCGCTTGACGAATCGGGCCGTGTCGTATAGGCCAAAGCGATTTTGGAGGTATGCTATGTGGGGTTCGTTTTCCCGTGCCCGTAAGGTCCAGACGACGGTGTGCTGCAAGCATTGCGGGATGCCGCTGTTCATTGAGCGGTCTTGCCATGAGGTGCACATGTTTTGTCCCAAGTGTGGGAAGGCGTTTCCGCTTTCCGAGTATATCGCCCTTGCCGACGAGGCGATGGAAGAATTCCTCAGTTCCGTCTATTGCGACAGGATGTAAGCCCGCACCGCCTTCGCGCAGAGCCGAAAAAACATGGTTCCCTCCGCTCCATACCTCTGGTGATTTGGAGGTTTTTGGGTTACAAGGTGGAGATACTATGAAAGAATATCGTGATCACTACTTCCTCAAGGCCAAACAGGAAAACTATCCTGCCCGCTCCGTCTACAAGCTCAAGGAAATAGACGGGCGTTTCAAGATTTTCAGAAAGGGCATGAAAGTGCTGGATCTGGGAGCGGCTCCCGGCTCGTGGTCGCTTGGCGCGGCGGAACGCGTGGGCGCTCAGGGCAAGGTGTTGGCCTGCGATATCCAGAGCACGGTCACTGTTTTTCCTCCCAATGTGGAATTCCATCAGGAAGACGTGTTCCGGCGCTCCGAGGCTTTTGAGCGGCAGCTCGCCGAAACGGGGCCCTTCCATGTCGTCATGAGCGACATGGCCCCGCAGACGACCGGGACGAAATTCACGGATCAGGCCCGCTCCCTTGAGCTCTGTCTGGAAGCGCTTGCCGTCGCCGAAAAGTATCTGGTGAAGGGCGGCAGTTTTGTGGTCAAGATTTTCATGGGGCCGGACGTCGGGGAGCTGCTCAAAGGTATGCGCCCCCGGTTCGCCCGCGTGACCTCGTTCAAACCTCAGAGTTCCCGCGTGGAAAGCAAAGAAACGTTTTTCGTCGGGCTGGGCTTCAAGGGGAAAGAGGCGGACGGCGCCCGGGATTGACTGTTCACGCGGTCCCGGCTATGACCCTCTTCCTTGTTTGAAGGTATGAGGGAGGCCGGAGCCCGATTGAGATGCACCAGCCGGAAAACATTGCCCCGGCCTTGTTTTGAAACATTCAGGAGGATTCAATGTCTGGACACAGCAAATGGGCCAACATCCAGCACCGTAAAGGTCGCCAGGATGCCAAGCGAGGTAAGGAATTTACCAAGGCAGCCAAGGAAATCATCATCGCAGCCAAGAACGGCGGCGATCCTGCCAGTAATTCCCGCCTGCGTGCGGCCATTGCTGCTGCCAAGTCGATCAACCTCCCCAAGGATAAAATCGAAGCCGCCATCCGCAAGGGGACCGGGCAGGATGCCGGCGGCGACATCATAGAAATCAACTACGAAGGTTACGGTCCGGGCGGCGTCGCCGTCATCGTGGAAACCGCGACCGACAACCGTAACCGTACCGTGGCCGAAATCCGCCATCTGATGAGCAAGGGCGGCGGGTCCATGGGCGAAAACGGCTGTGTGAGCTGGAAGTTCGAACGCAAGGGCGTCATCCAGTTCTCGAAGGAAAAGTACACCGAAGACCAGTTGATGGAAGCCGCGCTCGAAGCCGGTGCCGATGATCTGCGCGACGAAGGCGACGTGTGGGAAATCCAGACCGCCATGGCCGACTTCAACGCCGTCCGAGAAGCCTTCGAAGCCGCCGGGCTGGAAATGATTTCCGCCGAGCTCAATCAGGTTCCCCAGACCACGATGGAAGTCGATCTCGAAACCGCCCGCAAGCTTCTGCGCTTCATCGAGCTGCTTGAAGACAACGACGATGTCCAGAACGTCTACTCCGACGCGGACATCTCCGACGAAATCATGGCTCAGCTGGAAGACTGATTTGGCTGAACTGTTTTGAAGATATAGGGGAAGGGAGGGAAAGCGCTTTTCTTTAGAAACGTTTTCCCTCCCTTCCCGAAATCTGCAACCGCTGGCGTTTAACCAGCGTCCCTCTGTTCCCTTCAAGGCGGAATGCTCCTGGAGTCTTTCACCGGGGAGCGTATGGGGCCCCCGCCTCCGAGCCGTGCTTCCATTCGGAGCACGGAAATCTCTTCCCTCCTTTTTCTCATGTCGCAGTCCATCACCATCATCGGCATCGATCCCGGTTCCCGGAATACGGGGTGGGGAGTGGTGCGCGAAGTGTCCGGCGTGCTCCAGCTTGTGGATTGCGGGGTCATCCGCCCTCCGCTTGACGGAGAGTTCGCTTCCCGGCTCGGGGTCATTTTTAAGGAAATGCATCGGGTGCTCGGTCGTCTGAAACCGGACGAAGCGTCCGTGGAACAGGTTTTTACCGCCAAGAACGCGGCGACCGCGCTCAAGCTCGGTCAGGCTCGCGGTGCGGCCATTGCGGCCTGTGCGGCCTATGATTTGCCTGTGCGGGACTACGAACCCACGGTGATCAAAAAATCGCTGGTGGGCGTCGGCAGGGCCGACAAGGAGCAGGTCAGTTTCATGGTCGGGCGGGTGCTCGGCGTGAAGCCCGATTGGGCCGTGGACACGGGCGACGCGCTGGCCGCAGCGATTTGCCATTTGACCCACCGCCGTTTCGAGCGGCTTGTCCGCCTTTCCGGGCGTTGATGCCCGCCTCTTTCCTTGTTCCGCTGACAGCATTAGAAGGCTGTAGTTCTACTTGAAACCATCCCGTAAATATGTTCCTTTTGAGGAATCACGCGGCAGCTATGCGGCGAAAAGGAGGTTTCTCATGATGGCTCGATTCACTAAGGTGGTCTTTGCGGCGGCGCTTGTTTGCGCTTTGTGCCTGCCTGCGGTTGCGGCGCAGTCTGCCACGGATTTGACCGGCAAGCATTGGTTGCAGTCTTCTCAGAACGAAAAGCTGGCCTTTTTGTATGGCGCATCCAATATCATCGCCATCGAACAGCTGATCGCCCAACAACAGGGAACGCAAGCCTCCCCGTTCGTCACGGCATGGATAAAAGCTTTCGGCAACACCAACTGGACGGATATCCAGAAAAAACTGGACGCGTGGTATGCCGCGCATCCGGATCAGGCGAACCGCGAAGTCTTTGACGTGCTTTGGTACGAATTCATGGTTCCCGCCAGCAAGTAGCTCGGCGGCATATCTTGATAATCCCACCCCGGAAGGGGCGATAGGAGAAGTGCAATGAAACGTCTTTCAGCCATACTTTTGGTCGGCGCGTTGGTTTTCGGGACCGTTGGCTGCACGAACATGAACAAGACCCAGCAGGGCCTCTTGAGCGGCGCTGCCGGGGGTGCGATCCTCGGTGCTGGCCTTGGTGCCCTCACCGGCGGAAGCGGGACGACCGGCGCGCTCATCGGCGGTGGCCTCGGCGCTCTTGCTGGCGGCATTTACGGGCATAGCAAATAGGTAGGGTGAGAGTGCGGGGGGAAGGGAAACTTTCTGGAGAAAGTTTCCCTTCCCCCCGCGCCCCCCATTCCTTCAAAGACTTTCGACTGGTGGGGAGGCGGCGCGTCGGTTTTCCCGTGAGGGAATGGGAGATGTGCCTTTCGAAACCGGTCTGTTTGGTCACAAAAAAACAATGAGCTGGAATGGAGAACCATTTCAGCTCATTGTCTTATAAAAATGGGTTGTATTGAAGTGTTGAAACGTAGGGGATTCTTGTGCGGCCCATTCCCTCACCCAAAGCGCATCTGAAGCCCGCTTATAAAAGTCTTGGGAGGTGGAGGGATGGGGGGCGGGGGAAGGGAGGAGGAAGCCTTTCTTCAGAAAGGTTCCTCCTCCCTTCCCCCGATTTCTCACACGTTGAATATAATATTCAATGGGTTAGTTAAGCATGTAACCAATTGTTTATTATACGAAAGAGGTAACAGGTTTTCTGAGCAATGTGCCATCTTATGTCCGGAATATGCCCATAGTCTTTTTTTGAAAGTCTTTTGGACGTTGGTTTGTCATCTCGAATGTGCGCCCATACGTTCCCTTGCTCAGGGCGAGGCTCATACAGCCTCCACGCCCCACAGCCTAGGGAACTTGCGGGCGCTTCCTTCTTTTGAAGGCTGCGCAGCAGCCGCCACCGTTACTCTTCCCCTTTCCCCCATGCACATGGATACAAGCCAAAGCTCCCAAGCGGCCCCTGCGCTTTTGGGTCCTTCCTCGGCCTTTGTCGCCGCAAGAGTGCGTGCATCTCGGAGTTTGACCGCGATGTATGGAAAATTTTCATGGAAAAATGGAGCAAGCCATGACGTACGCTGAAGATATGCAGGGAAAGGTAGCGGAGCGGTCCGTGGCCATCGCTCAGGCTGCCGAGCAAGCCATGTCACCAAAGGACGAGCAGGACAAGCTCGATCCGTGGTTTGTCATTGAGCGGCTCCGGCGCAACCGCGTCGGTGACGCCGATCTTTTCGTGACCCTCTTCCGAGGCCGTTACGTCTACGTCCCCGAGTGGGACAAGTGGCTGTACTGGTCCGGGCATCACTGGGACATTGACCTCCTTTCCCGCCGGGCCTTGGCCGATGTGGAACAAGTGTGCGCCGTATACCAGAACGCCCTTGCATCAATGGGCGACGAGGGCAACGGGCCGATAGCAAAGATGGTGCGCTCGCGCATGGACAAGCTCCGCACGGCTGCTGGTCGGAAAGAAGTGCTCGAATGCGCGACATCGATCTACAACCCGCCGGTGGTTGCAGCCAACGATCTGGATCAGCAGCACTACCTGCTGGCGACTCCTTCCGGCGTTGTCGATTTGCGGACAGGTGAATGCAGCCCCGGAAAGCCTGATCAGTACATGCTCAACGCCATCCCCACGGAATGGATGGGTCTTGAGACGCCGTGCCCGAACTTCCAGCAGTATCTCCTTTCGTGCATGAACGATGATCAGGAAATGGCCGACTTCATCGTACGCCTGCTCGGGTATGGTCTACTCGGCGACAAATTTTTGAATATCTGGGCCATAATGTACGGCCCCCTGTCGCGTAACGGCAAGGACACCCTAATGAATACCATCAAGGGCATCCTTGGCGACCAAATACATGCCCGCATGGGGGTATCCCTGCTCATCGAGCAGAAGTTTCCGAGGGACCCGAGCCGTCCCGAGCCGGAGCTGCTTGCCCTGCGCGGGGCACGGATCGCCTACGCTTCGGAAGCGAACTCCCGTCAATCCCTCGACCAAGCGAAAATCAAAGACCTGACCGGCGGTGGATTCATCACAGCCCGCGGCATCAACGACAAGTACATGACCTCATGGAAGCAGTCAGCATTGCTGATGTTGCTCACGAACTATGTGCCAAAGATGGACACGGACGATGACGGCTTCAATGCCAGAACCCTATTCATCGAATGGCCAGTTAAGTTCGTCCCCAACCCGACCCGTGAATGGGAGCGGCAAATTGACCGGCACATGGGGAAGAAGCTGGAGGCAGAGCGTTCGGGCATCCTCGCACTCATGGTGCGCGGCTGCATGGACGTGCTGGCCAACGGTCTGCGTATCCCCGAGAAGGTGCTGCGCTTTACGGAGGCCCAGATGGCGTCTCAGGACGACATCGGGCGATTCCTCAAGGAATGCTGCATCATCGAAGAACCGCCGACCGGTTCCCGCGACTACGAAACCCGCACACCCGCAGCGGAGCTGCTCAAGGTCTGCAACTGGTGGTGCAAGAAAATTCTGGGCAACTCCTATCCGTACACGCCCAAAAAGTTCACGCCAGCCTTGGAAAAGAAGGGGATATTCACCAAGAAGAGCAGCGTCATGTACTACTTGGGTGTCGTGGTCAAGCCTGAAATCTTGGAAGAGTCCAACGATGATTTTCTGGAAGAGCAGGAGAAGAATAGCCGGAGGAAGTCATGATTGCTCGGCCTATCCTCCCATCCTCCCACGAAATTCCGGCGTTTAGATTTTCTAACCATGCGGTAAAGAATACTCTTTTTCCAAAATGGGAGCGTGGGAGGAAACACACCTTAATCCCCCCGTGCGCACATGCGCGATCATGTGCGTATTTGTGTGTTGTGTGTATATCCTCCCATTCTCCCATAGAGGTAAAGAAAGATAAGAAAAGAAGGAAGTTGAAGGCAATACTTGGTTGGGAGTTTCATGGGAGCGTGGGAGGATTGAACCGATGAGCGACGTCATCCTTGATATTTTGCGCCGATATGTGGACGGAACCAAGATCAAGAAGGCCAGCGCACGCTCCGGCGGCGAGTACCATTCCCCCTGTCCGAAGTGCGGCGGTACGGATCGCTTCTGCGTTTTCCCGGAGCAGCCCGGCGGCGCGGTGGCCATGCAGCACGGCATCACCGGGACGTGGGCTTGCCCGCGGCATTGCGAGGCGGGTGGCGATGCCATTGAGCTGTTGATGTGGGCCGGAGGGTTGACGTTCAAGGAGGCGTGCGAGGAGCTGCGGATTGACCTCCCCGAACGCACGCAGGAAGAACGCCGGAAGTATCGTCCTCTGCGCCCTCTGCCTGCCCACGGCGTGGATACATGGACGCCGAACAGCTACACAGCTCCGGCGGCGACATGGATGGAACAGGCCACCAAGCTGGCGTCAGAGGCCCACACGCGGCTTTTGGAGACTCCCTCCGTCCTGAGCTATCTCGCCAAGCGCGGTCTGCCTCTGGAGGCCGTCCGGCGTTACGGTCTGGGATACATCGAGGGAGAGGACAAGACCGGGACGTGCCTCTACCGCCAGCGTTCGGCGTTCGGCCTGCCGCCCAAGGAGCGCGACGGCAAGTCGGTTCGTGCACTGCGGATTCCGCGGGGAATTACGATCCCCTGTTGGAGCGACGACGACCGCACACAGGCCCTGCGCGTCCGTATCCGCAAGCGCAATACCGACCTCCGTCCGGGTGAGGACAAGTACATCCTGATTGCCCAGCCTGTGCCGCCTTACTCGGCTCCGCTGCGGCTCGCGCCCATCGGCGTGGCCCCGGAGCTGGCGACGTGGGCCGTGGTCGAATCCGAGCTGGACGCCATGCTCATCCATCACGCCAGCGGCGGTAAGGTCGGCGCACTCTCCATCCTCACGGCTTCCGGAAAGCCCGATGCCGCGGCCCACGCCGCGCTCTCGGCGGCGGCAAGAATCCTCATGGTCATGGACTGGGACGCCAAGCCGGACGGGACGATTCCGACGGCGCAGAACTGGCTTTGGTGGCGCGACCGCTACCCACAGGCGCGGATTTGGCCCGTTCCCGAGGGGAAGGACCCCGGCGAAGCCTTTGCCAAGGGCGTGGATATTCGGGAATGGCTCCGCAGCGGCTGTCCGGCATCCTGCCCCATGGATACCCACGAAGCCCCCGTACAGCCGCAACTGGGGGCGGTGGGAGCTTTGTCCGATGGCAATGCCGTTGTTGGGGGAGAGGATGAGCTTTCGATTCCCGACTACCTTCCCCGTTCCGCCATCCCTGCCGATGTCCTTTCCCTTGCCCGGCTCTGGCGGGGGAAGCCGATTCGGTTCGTCCGGATGAAAGGCGGCTGGGAGTGGCAGTACAGCCACCGCTGGGCTGCGGCTCACCCGGATGACATGCAGGCGTTTCTGCACCTGCAGGAATCTTCAGAATCCATTTGGGACTGGCTGTCCGGGCATAAAGACAGTGAAATCACGTCCCGCAACTTTTTATTCATCTGGGGGTAAATGTGGACCCTGTAATCGAACAATGGCCGATTGAACGCCTTGTCCCCTACGAAAACAACCCACGGAAAAATGATGCCGCCGTGCCGCGCATGGTGACCGTTATCCGCGAATTCGGCTTCCGCGTTCCCGTGCTGGCCAAAAGTACCGGCGACCTCGTTGATGGGCACCTCCGGCTCAAGGCGGCGATGGCTCTGGGGCTGGACACCGTGCCGGTCATCACCGTGGACGACATGTCTCTGGAACAGGTGCGGGCCTTCCGCATCATGATCAACCGCTCGGCAACGTGGGCTGACTGGGACGACGAAGCACTCTTGCGCGAACTGCAAGCCCTGCAGCTCGCCTCATACGATCTCAGTTTGACCGGGTTCGACCAGCGTGAGCTGGACGAGATGCTCATGCAGCTCGACGGGGGCACGGATAAAGACCCTGACGATATCCCCGAACCGCCAGACGAACCGCAGGTACGCGATGGCGAGGTGTGGCTGTTGGGCCGCCATCGGCTCATGTGCGGGGATTCTACCAGTCGAGCGGACATGCGCCGCCTGATGGGGGAGGACCTCGCTGACATGATCTGGACGGACCCGCCCTACAACGTCGACTACAGCGGCAAGGCTGGCAAAATCAAGAACGACAAGATGTCCGCCGCCGACTTCGACCAGTTTTTGCTGGCTGTTCACCGTGTCATGTTCGAGACGGTGCGTCCGGGCGGCGGAATCTATGTCGCGCACTCGGAAGCTGGCGATGGTATGGCCTTCCGTCGGGCATTTATCCAGTCCGGTTTCAAGCTGGCGGCCTGCCTGATTTGGCGCAAGCAAAGTGCCGTGCTGGGACGCGGTGACTACCATTTTCAGCATGAGCCGATCCTCTACGGCTGGCGTCCCGGAGCCGCTCACCGCTGGTACGGCAACCGCAAGCAGAAGACGATCTACGAGTCCGGCCTTGATGGGCTGACGCCGATGGCCGACGGCAGTTGGCAGCTCATGGTTGACGGTAAGCTCTACCGGCTGCGTGGGGAAGCCTTGTCCATCGAAGAACTGGCCAGTTCTGTCATCTCTGTACCCAAACCGGCAAAGTCCGATTTGCACCCCACAACAAAACCGGTGGCGCTCATCGAGCGCATGGTGGCCAACTCGTCTCCGGCCAAAGGGCTGGTGCTGGACCCGTTCGGCGGCTCCGGCTCGACGCTGATGGCCTGTGAGCTGCTGGGCCGCAGCTGCCGCACGATGGAACTGGACCCGCGCTTCGCCGAAGTCATCATCCGGCGCTGGCAGGACTACACCGACGGACAAGCCCTGCGCGAAGCTGACGGCGCAACACTGGGGGCGGCATGATGTCCAAAGCGGCATACGAACAAAAACGGAAAATTTCCGCCCAAATTCGTGTGCGTTTCAACACGACGACAACACGCATCGAACTGGCCGACGCCACCGCGTTCGGCGGCCCCACCGGAACGTACCGCATGCGCGTCGACCGACGCTGGTGCGATGCTGCCGATGGCTCGCCGTGGTTTATCACCCGGCATGACCTCGGCACATTGGTTACAGACTTTGCCCTCGGGCAGTTATCTAAACCCTCTCCGCATCCAGAACTGACGGCGCGGCAGCGTGTTCGAGCCTTTGTGCGGCTGGCAGAGGACGGAAGTCGTAGATACGAGCTGACATGGACGATCACGCCTCCGATTCTCGGTGCTGATGGACTCTGGCACATCGCTGTAAACTCTTACCGCTCCGGACCTGTTTTTTTACACTGTGACGATGTGTCGCCTGTAATAAAAGGACAATTGAATGATTAACCATGTAAAGTCACGGACGGTTGATCCCGCGACAGGGCTTCTGGTTATTGATGGAGTCATTGGAGAAGGCATCCGTTTCGAGCGTATCCGGCGCATTACCGGTTATCTCGTCGGCACCGTCGACCGCTTCAACAACGCGAAACGTGCGGAAGTCCGCGACCGCGTGAAACATGTAACCATGCGATAGCAGGCAGACATTCCCGCAAAACCCTTTATCCACCGTTTGGAGAGGACATGTCCGAAAAAGAAATCGCCGCTGGCGACCGCGCCGCGCAGATTGAAGCCATGCTCGAACAGAGCAAGGGCACGGACATCATTGTGCTTCTGAAAGCCAAAGAGGCTGCCAAGAAGGCTGTCAAGGATGACCCGAGCAACGCCAATCTCGCGGCGCTCCAGCGTGCAAACAGGATGCTGGAGGATGCTCAAGTGGGCACAACGGAAAAGCGTGAAACGCTGAAAACGGCAACGGATGTGCTGGAACACCTGCTCAAGAACGGCAGGAAGATCAAAAAGAGCAAGCTGTATCAGGATATCAGAAAGGGCGTCCTGCGGCGCAACGCCGACCTGACTTTCAGCGTGGGCAACGTGGACAAGTACGGCACCACGCTTCCCATGTCCGAAACGCCGGAGCTGGTGGCGCAGGACGCCGAAGAGCGCGTGCGTCGCCGTGACAATGCGGATATCCGCATCAAAGAGGCAGAGGCTCGGCGCAAGGAACTGGCCGCCGACGTTGCCGAGGGCAAGTACATTCCCCGCGAGATGGTGGAGCAGGAGCTGGCGGCCCGGGCCGTCACCCTCAATTCCGGCCTCAAGTCCGCCATTGAAGCACAGGCACTCGACATCATCGAAGTCGTGGGCGGCGACCCCAAACACGCGCACCGCTTTCTTGCCCGGATGGAAACACTCATCGACGGCCTGAGCAACAGCTACGCACAACCCCTTGAAATCGAGGTCGACCTTGACGATCCGTCCCTCAAGTCCGAGCCGGAAGAAAGCTGATCTCAGCGTCCGGCTGACGGAAGCCCCCGTATGGCTTCCCCGGAGGCTCGCCCGTGTGCTTGCGGGCGGGCCGCATCGCTTTGTCTTTTCCAAGGCCGAGCGCACGGTCATGCGCCGTCAGAAGTGGCTGCCGCCGAGCCAGTGGGTAGAGCGGTATCGCGTGGTTCGCATGTCGTCCCTGCCGGGGATGTGGCAGAACATCTTCACGCCGTATCTGGTCGGCGTGATGGACGCGGCCCGCTTCCCCGGCGTGGAGGTCGTCATCCTGTGCAAGACGCCGCAGACGGGCGGTTCCGAGGCCGCGCTCAACGTGCTGGCGCAGATGATTGACCTTTCGCCCGGCCCGGCGATGGTGGTCTTCCCGGATGAAACCACCGCCAAGGAAAACGCCAAGGATCGCATCCTGCCCATGATTCAGGATTCGCGGCATCTGCGCGGCTATCTGTCCGGCTCCGTCGATGACGCCTCAAGTATCCGCATCAACCTGAAACACATGCCGATTTACCTTGGCTGGTCAGGCTCCGTTTCCCGGCTCGGCAACAAGCCTATCCGCATCCTCGTGTTGGACGAATTGGACAAGTACCAGAACCCCCGCAAGGAAGCGACGTCGGAAAGCCTTGCCGAAAAGCGCACGATTACATGGAAAAACCGCCGGTTCATCTTCAAGCTCTCCACGCCCACGGTGGAGGACGGCCCGATCTGGAAGGCGTACACGGAAGAGGCCCACGCACGGTTTGAGTACCACGTCATCTGTCCGCACTGCGGGACGGCGCAGCTCATGACCTTCGACCAGATCCGCTGGCCACAAGAGGAGCGGGACCCGGAACAGGTGCTTGCCGGACGGCTGGCGGTCTATCAGTGCGGGCACTGTGAGGCGCAATGGACGGACGCCGACCGCGACCGGGCCGTCCGCAAGGGCTTCTGGGTAGAGCAGGCATCCGGGCTGGAGCTGTTCGCCCATCTGCACCAGCACCAGCCGTCGAAAATAGGCTTCCACCTGCCCGCGTGGAACTCCTATTTTGTCTCCCTGTCCGAGATTGCCCACGCCTTTCTCAAGTGGAAAAAGACGAACAGGCTGGAAGACCTCAAGAATTTCATGAACCAGTACAAGGCGGAACCGTGGAAGGAAGTCCGAGCCGAGCGGCAGGAAGACAGTATCCTTGCCCTGTGTGATGACCGGCCCCGCGGGCGTGTTCCCGGCCCGCTGGGCCGGCTGCCGCGGGTGGCGACGCTGGTTGCGGGCGTAGACACGCAGGCCAAGTATTTCCGGTACGTCATCCGGGCGTTCGGGTTTGGTGAGACTGAGGAGAGCTGGCTCATCCAGTGCGGCACCGCGCCGACGTTCGAGGCCCTCTCACAGACTCTCTGGCGCAACGTCTACACGGATGCCGAAGGCACGGAGTACCGCGTGCGGGCCTGCGTCATCGACGCGATGGGTGCGCCGGGACGCACTAAGCAGGTCTATGCATGGTGCGCCCAGCAGGGCGGCAGGGCCATGCCGTTCAAGGGCGAGCAGCGGCTGACGGCTCCGGTGTCCTATTCGCCCATCGAGTTTTTCCCGGATACCAAGGGCGCAAAAATAAAGATTCCCGGCGGCGTCCTGCTCCGGCGTGTGGACACCACGTTTTTCAAGGGCGACCTCGCGGAAAAGCTCTCTGTTGCACCGGGCGATCCGGGGGCGTTCTGGCTGCATGCCAGCACGTCCGGGCTGGAAATTGCGGAGGGGAACTCGCTCATCGAATACGCTCGGGAGATGTGCGCCGAGGTCTACAACCCGGAAAAACTGGTCTGGGAGAACCCTCACCAGCGGGCGAACCATTTCTGGGACTGCGAAGTGATGGCACTTGTCTGCGCGTGGGAACTGGGCGTCCGCAACTGGCCTCTTCCAGAGCCGGAAGCGAGGGCCGCGGAACCTGCGCCAATGGTCACGTCTGCCGCGCCCATGCCCATGCAGCGGAACATGCCGAGAAACATTGCCGACAGACTGGCACGCTTGAGGAGGTGACATGGCAACGGAAGCGGAAAACATGCTGAACTGGCGGGAAGCCTGCGCTCTTCTTGGGTGCAGCCAATCGCATTTTTACAATCTGGTGAACACGGGGATGCTGCCCGCCGTGCGGAACGGCAAGGTGCGCGGGATCAGGGTGCGCCGTAGGGACTGCCTGCGCTACCTTCAGGGCTGGCGTGAACGGGTGGAGTAAGAAAAGGCCGGGAGCATTTGTCGCGTCCCGGCCTTTGTCATAAAGAAAAATCAAGCAGTTGTTGATGAATCAGTGTTCATAAGTCCCAATCGTTGCGCTTCATTGTAAAGAAAAGGTGATTCTTCTGCGAGCGTTTCAGGGTCCTGTTCGAGAAGATATTTTCGGAGGTCACAGAATTTCTTCCGGTTAAGCCCCAATTTTTTGATAGTCGCATCAATCGCCTTACGAAGTCGTTCCGATAAGGCAGGGTTGGGGTAAAGTTTCCCCTCGTCAGATATATCGTCCAAGTAAAACCAATTATCCTCAATAAAGAATGGATCAAGTATTCCAACTTTATTGGCTTTGATATTGTTTACATCTGCACAACCGAGTCGGTAATTTTTCCATTCGTAGGCAAGATGTGGATATCTTCCCTTGGGCAGGAAGTGTTCCACCGTTGAATACCCAACAGCTCCAGTAGACTTAGGCGCACGAGGAATTTTTACAGCAAGATAGGCACAGTAACCGTGATAGGCTTTGTATAAATCACTATGGCATCTTTGCCAGCATTCTTCCGTTGCTTTTTGAGATTGTTCAACACATGCCTGTCCCGGCTGACGTACTTGAGCATCAAACGTTTTCGGTTCTTGCTGGGGTTCGACATGAATCATGCTTCCCACCCCTTTGAGCGTAAGAATTTACGCCAAAGAATCCAGAGTGGATCAATAGCGGGCAAGAGGCGATACATATCTTGCTCTACTTTGCGGGCATCCTGTTCTGTCGTTTCTGGGTTGCTTACCAATTGATGGATACTTTCCAACAAGTGTTCTTTGTCCAGAGAATAATCTGTCGGCAAATCAAAGGCTTCGCTGGTCAGCCAGTTTGACGAGCTCCCTTGACGCGTGAAAGGTCGGTGGACAATTTCAACCTTGCGCTTTTCAGAATCAAAATCGAGGTCAAACCATGCATCCGTAGATTTTTCTTTTTCATCAAAGACGCCTTCCAGAGAGGTAAGAACCAGCGGAGAGTGCGTCGTAATAATAAATTGGGTAGAACTCGTTCTCATCAGCTTTTCCATTGCATTAATCAAGGAAGGAATGACGGAACGTTGCCATTTGGGATGCAGATGCGCCTCAATTTCATCAACTATGAAGGTGACATAGTTTGCTGATTGCGTCCCAAGAAGCTCACTGGCCCGTGTATGCTCTTCGATGCTCCATACAAGTAGATAAGCCAAAGCAAGGATACGTCGTATTGCAGATGAAGCATACACAACGGGGATATCTTCATCACTGTAAGAAGACTTTATTGTGGGCATGTCGCGCACATCATCCAGACTGATACGCGTCAGTTCACCAGGCGCAAGCTGTTCATCGGATGAAGGTGAAAGTTGCTCCAGTAAGTTTTTGAGTGTCTCATAAGCATGCCCTTTTTCTTTTTTCCAGCTGGCCCAGTCCCGGATGAGTCCGTTGCAGAGTGGTACGCCATCAACAGAGAGTCCGTCCCAGACTTCGGCAGGAGAGAAAATGTAGGCTGGCTGACGGTCTTGGATATCTATGTTATCCTTTTTCTTCCAGTAATTGCGTGCCGAATCCCATACGGCAAAACTTCCGTCCGCCATGGCATACAAAACAAGGCCGGGGTTCCATGGTCTGCCCTGCTGCCCGGTCCATGCTTGGGCACCATAGTCAAACGAGGATTTATATTCTAATGGTTTTCTAGAGTTGCTCGTCAGCGAGAAGGCGATTTTTCCCAGAGCTTTTTTGTGAGGGCGGGCCATGTAGCCTTGCGTTAATTCTTTGTTGACATCGTGGGGCCATCTGCGCGTGAGTGCCCACCAGACGAGATCAAGGATAAAGCTCTTGCCCAACCCATTGTCGCCGGTGATGATGTTCAGCCTGTCACCAAACTGGATATCCATTTGGGTGATCGGGCCGATGTTTTGTGTTTTTAATGAATGAATCATTTTATTCTCCAAAACCGCCATCTTGCGGCAACGAGTGTTTTTTCCATGTCAAAAAAATAGCTGGGTTTTTTAGAGAAGGCAAGGATAGGCATCTTCCCGAAAGCAGTTTCCCTCCGTTGACCGCCTTGCGCTAAAATGTTTACCGTATATCCGTCAACCTATTCGAGGAGGGGTAACTATGGCAGCGGCAAAGACGGTTGAACAGGGTGCCTTGGGAGGAGAGAGAATTTCTGGTGAGCGTGAACGCGCCCTGCGTCTTCTTGAGGAACTCACGCCGCGTCTGGTCAAGTCGCGGCAAGTGCGCGGGAAAAAACTTCTTCCGACAAGCGATGCGGATGTTAGCTACGGACATGAGTTCACCAATATCGGCGAGGGCTGGGCGTTCCAGATTTGGAAAAGCCACTTCACCCGGCTGGACACGCAGCTGACAGCTCGGGTGTTTAAGGAGCATCGGCTTATTCCGAAAGATCGGGTTGAGATCTATGCCGAGAGCAAGAACGTCAGCCTTGTAAAAAAGCCTCAGCTTGAACCGCAACCGGGCATGGTGGAAGTTGTGGTCAGCCTCACGCGCAAGGAATGGACGCAAGGCAGTTCCTTCAATCTCGTCGAAGGGTATGTCTTCCACGGCACAGATGAGGCCAACCCCGTATGCCTGCAAATCCGGGAAGCGTCCTCGGCCTCTCCCGCAACGGCGACGAACAACAAGTACGAGAGCAAACCGGAAGAAGCCGAAAAGCTCATTCGAGACGTGGAAAAAGCCGGAGGCATCGGAAAACTGACGTGCAAGTCGAGCGCGTCAAAGTACCCTTATGAACTCTATCTCGGATACCCCCGCGATCCGGGGCGTGTCGTCTTTGCCGTGTACAAGCCGGGAACCGAAAAGGCGTGGGAACAGGATCGTATTGTCGAAACAACGCAGGACGGCTTCATCCGCGTGCTCATTAACGGCCTCGGGGAGGTGGACCATGCATGAGCAGCAAACCATCTCTCGTGAAGACCCCATGTTTGACCATGTCGAGTCGATAGATTTTTCGGCGACCTTCTGTTTTACCGGAGAGTTCGCCTTTGGGGACCGCAAGGCCTGCGAGCAGGCCACGGCCCAGCTCGGGGCCACGGTCAAGCCGCGCCCCGTGAAGACGGGGAAATGTTACGTCGTCGTGGGCACGCTCTCCAATCCGCAGTGGCGCAGCAAGAGTTCGGGGAGCAAGATAGACGGAGCCATTGCAAGCAGGGCGGCGGGATGCAAGACCTTCATCATCTATGAGGACGACTGGGCCGAGGCGTTGCTGGATTGCCAAAAGGCCAAAGGCATTCAGCCCGCCCCGAGGTTCGCTCCGCCCCGGCCCGTCAAGAACGTCTACTTCCTGATGCCGCCGCGGGACCTTACCACGCTGCGTCTCGCCATTGAAAACGCCGGGGCCAAAGTCCGCGCCCGCTTTTCTGCAAACGTGGACTGCCTTGTGGTGCCGGATGGCGCGTCTTTGACGGAAGAGGGGCTTTACTGCTTCCCGAATGTAGGGCCTGATACGGTCGGGGGGTTTCTTGATGCGGTAAGTGACGGAAGAGCTATTGGTGAGGAAGAATTTTGGGCATGGTTTTTATAAAATAATACTTTATATATCAACTCGCTGCCTCTATAGCGATTAATTCTATAGAGGCAGCAAATTATATAAATTTCATGATACAACTTTATCAAAAAAATATATTATTTTACACGAATCACGATAATAACTTAACACATCATTAAATGAAGCTTGTATATTTTTCCCATGCGCAAAGTCATTTCTCAATGCATTTAAAGATTTAATTGAATAAAGTATCCTATCTTTATTTTGATCTCTATTAATAGCTTTTTTAAAATTTTTATTCCATTGATAGTCAAATCTCTCTAGCAATGCATACATATTATCAATTTGAGGATTTTTTGACGTATTCCTAATTTCTCTATCAATATAATTTTTTGTCCTATCACATGCACTTATACATGCATAATCTGATATGATATTTTTATATACCCTCTCTATTGTTCCGCATACTTTAATCAATGCATAACGTGTAATTAAATTAGATTCAAATGATGTAGGATTCCTTTCTATTATTTTTTTTATTTCATTTATTTCCTGCCAACAATCACAAAGTTGTACATATGCATCTCTATTTTTCATATCCAAACAAATATCGTTTAACTTTTTCTATTCTTCCAATTATATGTGCATCAGTTGTTGTTCTTTGTGATATATATATATTATAATCTTTATCAGAAAATAATTTTTCTTTCTTTGCATCTATTCTGCTCCAATCAATAGCTTTATTTGAAATAATTTCTTGGGCTACCGCAATAGAAATAGAATCAAATATTGTTGGATGGAACAGCTGTGAATTATCTCTCCTAAAAGCATTCTTTCCAAAATGTTTATATATACACCCCATTGTTTTAATAAATATTTCTTTAAAATACTTTATTTTATCTTTTTCATTATTTTTTTTTACTGCCCATAAAAAGATTAAGATATTTCTTCATAATTATACTTTCATATCTATCATTAAGTTCAATATAATCTAACATAGCAAAAAATCTTAATATATACTCTATATCTTTCATTCTTTGTTCTTCTATCAAATATTTTTCACTTTCTTCACTACCTGTAAACAATATACGCCAGTCTTTATTTTTATTTAGTTTTATCATTAAAGAGTTCAATTCACCCTGATATATACAATTTCTTATTTCTTGAGGAACTAATGTCTTGCCACTTGTATTTATTCTTTCAAATATCTGATACAAACTTGTATCATCATTTTTTGGATGTGTTTGTTCAAATATTATAGCATGTATCGTTGTTGATTTTATTTTTTTTCGCTGTATACTATCAAGTTCTTTAAAAGAAAATCCAGACCATTTATCATTTATTTTTTTTGATTTAGATAGTTTAAAGACACTACCATCACCACTCCATATACCGTTTATAAAATCATATACTGTCATTATCCTTTGATAACCATCAACAATTATTTTGTTTTCATTTTCATCTTTAGCCAAAAATATACTTGGAACTGGAAGTCCTAATAATATTGAATCAATAAATCTACTTGCTTCAACCTTATCCCAAACATATTTTCTTTGAATTTCAGGTTTAACAAGCTCTCCCTCATCATACATTGACACTAGTTCTCTAAATGATAGATCTGCTCCCCAAGATTTTATCTTATATAATCCATCATCATAATAATCGTCATTGTTATCTTTTTCAACTGCATCATCAATAATTTGATCTTCCATACTTTTCCCCCTGTGGTTTGACATTCAAGAATGCTTTTATTTTCTATATTGACATGCTCTTTCTTTTAGGTCAATCTCTACAAACATATTAAAAACACCATTACTCATCAGCGGCGACCACGTTCCGTTCATAATGTGGTGTTTTTGCCTGATATCCATCTGAATCACATAACAGTGGATGAGAAGGGGTTATCGGAGAATTTCAAACTCCGGGTGTGGGCTAATAGAATACCTCGCAAGAGGAAATACCCCTTAATCTGGCGAGCACCCGGAGTTTTCTATTTCCTTCTATCTTCCTCGATTATTAGGTCTGTTTCCAACAGGCTCTATCCTCTTGACTTCACCCCTCCCTTTTGGCAAGCTGACCTCGGTGCTAGTAACACCATCGGCAGACGGTACCGCGTCCGTCCTCCAAACGTGGTTTTTTTGTGCCCGACATCCAGCTTGTTTTCACGATAGCGGTGGATGAAAAGGGTCTATCGGAGATTCAACTCCGGGTGTAGGCTAATAAAATACCCGCAAGGGGAATACGCCTGCTGTCTGCCGACAGTTACTAGCACCCGGAGTTTTTTTGTTTTTTAAGCTCCGAATATAGTAACTCTCGGCAGGAGTTCCCCATGTCGGCTATCGTGAGCCTTTCCCGCCCCGGCCTGTGCGCCGGTCGTCTACCGTTGCAGCTGCTTATTTCCAAGCTCCTCCGTTTCGGGGAGCATACCGCGGCTGCCTCCCTCCAGTCCCTTCCCCTCGCCTATCAGCGCCGCGTGCGCTGGACCTTGTGCGGCACCTCCCTGACCATTGAAGCCGACGGCAGTCACGCCGCGTGCGGCGCTTTGAACGAGCACGGCGGGCGTGGGCGAGCTTGCCTCGCCACGCTTCTTTCCCGCCGTTGCGAGTGGTCAAAGGAGGTGGCGTAATGCGCAAGGAACTCCCCTTCACTCCCCCTGTCCTCAAGTCTCAAGAAACGTTTCGGCTGATCCGCCTCGATCTCGACGACGCCTATTTTCTCGCCATAATGGTTTCCGAGCATCTGCGCCTGTTGAATGACGCGCGCAAGGATTTCGTCGGCTGCGAAGGGATGATCGTCGCCCTCGACGAACTTGCCGCCAATCTGGACAACGTCCGCTCCACCCTCTGCCCCAAGGAGGACGAGTGATGGCCCTCCGCTCGATTGACCAGCGGTACTGGACGGACCCGTATGTGGAGTCCCTGAGCGCGACCGAGAAGCTCGTCTACATCCACCTGTTTTCCAGCGCCCACACCAACCTCGTGGGCGTGTTTCAGGCGTCCCGGCGCATGATCGCCTTCCAGACCGCCTGCCCCGGCCCGGACGTGGACGCCGCGCTGGAGCGCTTCCGGCGGGACGGCAAGGCCATCATCGACGGCGGCGAGGTGTGGCTGGCCAGCTACATCCGGCATCAGTGCACCAGCTCGCCCAAGATGCTGGCTGCCATGCGGGCGCAGCTCGCCAAGGTGGAGTCGGACACCATCCGCAAGGCTATCGTTGCCCGCTACCCGCACATCATGGAGCCTTCCGGCCCGCGCCCGCCAAGGCCGAACGCCTACGGTGTTGATACGGTATCGGTATCCTCGCGATATAAGATAAGAGAAAAAGAAAAGATATCAGCGGGTGCTGCGCCTGTGAAAGGCGCACCCGCGAGGCAGCCGGAGAAGCAGCCGGCCAAACATCTGGAAAGTGGGGCGCTGGTCGTTTCGGAAGAAGTGGCCCGTATCCTCAAGCGTGATTTCCCCGGCGTGGACTACGCGAAACAGCTTGAGCGCGCCCGGGCATGGTGCGCCCTTCGCGGGCAGAGTATCCGCAACATCCTGCTGTTCCTGCGCAAGTGGTTCGCCAACGCCGCGAAATGGGCCGATCATGTTGCCGAGGCCAGCAAAATGATGCCGTGCCCCGTTCCCGCCGGTTACAAACCGTCACCGGCTGCGCCAGTTGTTAAGGCCCGCTTAACAGCCGACCCCTTCCGCACGCCCACGGCGGACGAACTGGAGGAGAACGCCCGCCGTGGACTGGAAATGTTGGCCCTCTGGAAGCAGGGCAGGGGAGTGGCCTTGGCATGAGGGCACGAAAAAGGGCCGCCCTGTGCGGCGGCCCTGATCTGGAGGTCAATTTTTTTCCACTTTTTTTCATTTTTTATTCCACGAGCCCCACGAGCTCCACGACTTCGCAATTGAGAGCTGCTAAATTGCGAGGTCATGAATGCCCGCACACGAACCTATCGGGGATACACCCTTGCCGAGGCGCAGGAAGAACTGCGCGTCTGGAAGACCGCCAAGCGTTACGCCGCGGTCGGCAAGAGCTATTCCATCGGCACGCGCAGCCTCACCCGTTACGACCTTGACGAGATCAACCGCGAGATTGCGTTTTTCTCCGACATCGTCGGCACGCTGGAAGGCGGCGCACGCGGACCCGTGCGCGTTCAGGGGGTGGTCGTCCGATGAGCCTCCTGAGCAAGTTCAAGGTTGCGTCCGGCGGTGCGCGGGCTGCGGCTCCCGTGAACACGGCAAGCCCCTCCCTGCGCCCTTCCCGGAACGCCGGTTCGTTTCGCGGCGGCATGTCCGGCTACCGTGTGCCGGTCATCGGCAGCGTCGAAAGCTCGGCGCAGGAACGTGCGCTCATCCAGAGCCGTTCCGCCGATCTCACGGCCAACGACTGGGCGGCCTCCAGTGCCGTCAACGCCATCACCACCAACGCGGTGGGGCAGGGCCTCCAGCCGCAGTCCGAACTGGACTGGGAACGCCTCGGCATTTCCGAGGCTGACGCGCTGGAGCTGCAGGACGCCATTGAGCGCGTCTGGGAAGAGTGGACGCCGACGGCGGATGTCCGCGGCATGATGCACTTCGGGGATTTGCAGTACCTCGGCCTCCGCTCCATGCTCCGGCACGGGGAGCTGCTGCACATCCCGGTCATGGTCAGCGAACCTCTGCGCCCGCTTTCCCTTGCCATTCAGGCCATCCAGCCGACGCGGCTCGTGACGCCGTCGGACATGCGCCTGACCTCCTCCATCCGGGACGGGGTCGAGTACGATGCGGCAGGTATACCCACGGCCTACTGGATCGCTACTCCGGCCCCGTCCTCTCTCGGAAGCTGCGTTGCGCCGTCAAGCCTGACCTCGCGTGACTTCACCCGCATCCCCGCCCGCATCGGGCACCGCCCCGGCGTGTTCCACCTTTTCCGGCATCTGGATGAGGAACAGGAACGCGGCGTCCCCGTGCTTGCGCCGGGCATGAATCTGTTCCGCCACCTTTCCGACTCCCTCGACAATGAGCTGCTGTCGCAGGTCATCACCTCGAGCCTGTCCATGTTTGTGGAACTGGATGAGGGCAACAACATGCTGCCCGACTACGTCCGTTCCCGGAAGGGCGACCAGAATCCCCGCTACTACCAGGCCGTCGAGCCGGGAACCATCATGTACGGCAACGCCAACGAAAAGCCGCACATACTGGAAACCTCCACCCCCTCCCCGAACTTCGAGCAGTTTTGCCGTTTCGTGCTCCGCAGCATGGCGGCCTCCGTGGACATGCCCTATGAGGTCATCGCCAAGGATTTTTCCCAGACCAACTACTCATCCGCCCGCGCCGCCATGCTCGAAGCGTGGAAAGTCTTCACCATCTACCGCCAGTGGCTGGTCGACCACTACTGCCGCCCGGTTTTCCGCATGGTCATCGAAGAGGCGTGGCTGCGCGGCAAGCTGAAATTCCCGGCCTCCGCCCCCGATTTTTACGACGCCCCGCAGCTTTATTCCGCCGCCCTCTGGATCGGCCCGGCCCGCGGCTACGTCGACCCCGTGAAGGAAGTCAACGCGGTGTGCAAAGAAATCGACTACGGCCTCAAGACCCGCCGCGAAGCCCTTGCCGAACGCGGGCGCGATCTGGACAGCGTGGTCAAGCAGCGCAGGCGCGAAGCCGCACTGTTTGCGGACACAGAAACCAAGGTGCAGTGAGATGCCTGATTTTCATCCGAATGTTGCCGAGCTGATGACGGAACGCACTTGGGCCATAACGCCCGAGGCGTTGTCGTCGCTCGACGCCATGCTTGCCTCCTCCTCAAACGGCAAGGACACCGGACACCGGGCCGTCGTCTCCGCCTCTCAAGGCGACGGCCCCCCTCTCTACACCGTGCGGGACGGCGTGGCGGTCATCGGCATTTCCGGGACCATCTACCGTTACGGCGAATCGGATTGGGGCCTCACCGGGCATGACACCATCAAGGCCGCCGTGACGCTTGCCCTGCAAGACAGCGGCGTTTCCGCCTTGCTCCTGAGTTTTTGCTCGCCCGGCGGCGTGGCTTCCGGCGTGCCCGAGCTGGCTGCATGGCTGGCCTCGCAGACCGCCAAACCTGTCTACGCCTACGCCGACGGCTTGTGCGCGTCCGCAGCCTACTACCTCGCCTCCGCTACCGGGAGGGTGTACGCGCCAGCCTCCGCCACCGTCGGCAGCATCGGCGTCATCTCCCGGCACTACGACTGGTCAGGCTATCTCGAAAAGTGCGGCGTGCATGTCACGCATCTTACGGGCGGCAGGTGGAAGGCTGCGGGCAATGACGCCGAGCCGCTGACCGACGCGGTCAAGGCCTACCTCCAGCAGACCATTGACGAGCTGCACCGGATGTTTCGGGCCGATGTCGCCGCGCACATGCCTGTCGATGCCGCAGCCCCGGAAACATGGGGCGACGGTCAGATTTTTTTGGCTTCACAGGCCCGTGAACTGGGGCTTGTTACGGGCATCGTGCCCGACAAGGACGCGCTCATTGCGCTCATCAAAAGCAAGAAGGAGAACATCATGGATCGTGCCGAACTGGCGTCCAAACATCCCGAGCTGCTCGCGCAGATCGAAGCCGCCGCCAAGCAACAGGGCGCGGAGGAAGCGCGTGCCGCAGCCGCCAGCGCAGCCGAAGCGTCCGCCACGGAACGGCAGCAGGCCCTCAAGACTGCCCTTGCCGACCGCATGTCGCTGGTCACCGCCGTTGCCGGAGCCGAGGCCGCCCGGAAGGTCGAGGCTCTTGCCGCCGCTGGCGTTACCCCGGCGCAGCTTGAGGCACTGTCCGCCCTGAGCAAGCCCAAGGCCCCCGCCGGAACGCAGGCGCAGCAGGCCATCCTTGCCCATCTCGTGTCGGCAACCCCCGCCGCCCTCAATACCGGAACGGAAATCAGGGGTAACGAGATGTCCGCCGCCATCGACCGCATCGCAGGACTCTAGGAGCTGGCCATGCACGAAATCGCAAGTTACGCCCGCAACGTTTTTTTGAAGGATCACCCCGTCATCACCCGGCGCGTCATGCTCTCGAGCACCGGCACGGCCCAGACCCTGCTGGCGGGGAGCGTCATTGCCGAAAAGACCGTGACCACCACCGTCTCCGAGCAGACCACGACCACCGTCACCACCGGAGCCTACGCCAAGGCCGGAAGCGGGGAGACGGTCGCCATGCTCGGCGTGCTGGCCGAGGATGTGGTCATTCCCGCCTCCGGAGACGCCTACGCGCTCGTGTATATCCACGCCGCCGTCATCATCTCAGCCCTTGTATGGGATGACGGCGTTTCCGCCACGGATCAGCGGGCGGCCCTCATCGAACTTCGCAAGGTCGGCATCTTCGCCGTCGAAGCCTAAAGGAGCCAACAATGGCAGACATCGATTACTTCGACTCCCGCGTCCTCACCGGCGTCATCAACAAGCGTCCGGTCAGGCACGATATTTTCGGCAACATGTTCCGGCGTCAGTCTCCGAAGGCCACCGAGCTTTTTGAGTTGCACGTCGTTTCCCGCGGCGTGTCCATCCTGCCCGCCATCACCAACGCTTCCGGCGGCACCATGCGCAGCGGGCGCGAGGGCACGGCCTTCGCGGTCAAGGCACCGCGCTTCCGCCCCAAACGTCTGTTCCGGGCCGCGGATTTGCTCAAGCACGGTGCGGGCCAGACGCCCTATGACCTCAACGTCAATCCCGTGGAACGCGCCATCGCCGAAGACATGGATGACCACCGTCTCGACATCGACCACATGACCGAAATCATGTGCGCTCAGGCCATTGTTCAGGGCAAGATTGACCTTTTTGATTCCATCGATGGGAAGACGGTCAAGACCTTTACCGTGGACTTCAAGCGCCCGTCCGCCCACACCGTTGTCCTGACCGGAACCGCGCAGTGGAGCAACGAGGCCTCCGATTTGCAGGACAGCCTGCAAACCTACGACGAAATGATTCAGGAAGAAACCAACCTCGGCGCGACCGACCTCTATCTGGGCCGCAAAGCCTACGCCGCCTTCCGCAAGCACAAGGACGTGCGCGACGATCTCGACCGCAACAACATCAACATCGGCCAGCTCTCCCCGAGCATCCAGAGCAAGTTCAAGGGGATGTGGAACGGCCTGCGCATCTGGCTGGTGACCGGGACCTACAAGGACATCAGCGGCACGGTGAAGCATTACCTTGATCCCGAGTACGCGCTTCTTGCTGCCGGGGACGCCCAGAACGTCATGGAGTTCGGTCAGCCGATGGACGTGGATTGCTCCGGCCCTGTCGAAATCTTCGCCAAGCAGTTCAAACAGGACGACCCCTCCGGCATCTTCACCGTTGCCGAATCCCGCCCTTTGCCGTGGCCCAAGCAGCCCGGCGCGACCGTGCTGGTCAAGGTGGTGGCGTAATGGACGGCGCAACCAAGGACGTGCGCCTCAGTGTCACGCTGGATACCGGAGAGGCCGTCTTCCTGCCCGGCGAGCGTGTGTCGCTCCCTTCCGCGCAGGCTGACGCCTTTATCGGCAGGGGCTTTGCCGTGCCGCTGTACGCGGCCCCTGTCGAAGTGGCTGTCCCTGCCGTGAAAAAGGGCAAGGGGAAAAACAGCCCGGAAGCCGCTGAACCTGAAGAAGCCGTGAACGGCGAGGTGCAGGCATGAGCGCCGATTTTGATCTCGCCTACGCGCCCGTCGCGAAATGGGAAGGCGGCTGGTGCCACGATTCCGGCGACAAGGGCGGGGAGACGTTCCGCGGGTGCGCCCGCAACTTCTTCCCGAACGAACCGATCTGGCCCGTCATAGACCGTGAAAAAAGCCATCCGTCCTACAAGCAAGGCAAGGCCGCCTTCTCCGCGCACCTTATGGGGATTCCGAGCCTCACGGGGTGCGTCAAGGGTTGGTACAGGAAAGAGTGGTGGGACAAGCTCCAGCTCGGGCAATTCCCGCAGACGGTTGCCAATGAGCTGTTCGAGCAGGCCGTGAACATCGGGGCGGGCGGCATGGGGCGCTACCTCCAGAGGCTGTGCAACGCCTTCAACTACCGCCGGGACGACACCCCGGACGGCACGAGGCTCTTCGATGACCTCAAGGCGGACGGCGTCGTCGGCCCCAAGACGCTGGCGGCCCTGTCCATCGTGCTGACCCGCAACGACCCCCGGCGCGTCGTGCACCTGCTCAACTGTATGCAGGGGGCGCACTACGTCAACATCGCGGCGGCACAGTTCCCGCTGCGGAAATTCTGCGTCGGCGGCTGGCCGAAGCGCACCTATGACCCCGGACAGGAGGTCTTCTGATGGACTTGAATACGTTGATGAATGTGGATGGTGAAACCGTGGCGACGGGCATCGCTGCCGTTTCCGGTGTGGCCGCGTGGATTTGCACCCTGCTGCCCGCGCCCACGGCGCAGTCGGGCACGGTCTACCGGATTGTCTACGGCCTGCTCAACTGGGCCGGAGGCAACAAGGGCAAGGCCAAGAACGCCGACGAAGTCTACCGGATCGGGCGCTGATGTGTGGGCTGATATTCTCCGGCTTTTCCGGCTCATTGCCGAAGGCTGGGTGGCGTACCGCCGCCAAGCTCGCACTCGCGCTGTGCGCTCTGGCCCTGCTGACCAGTGGCTGCAACGCCGTGGCGGGACGGACAAGCGCCCTGCCCCCGGCTCCGGCGACGCCGGGAGCCCTCGTGACTGACGGATGGGCGTACGGGGAGGCCGGACAATGGAAAACCGTGACCGGGGAATGGGTTCACCTCCCGGCTCAGGAGGCCGGGGAGCTGCAACTGTGGATCGAACAGGCAGAGAGCATCTGATCATGAAGTATATCCAGTCGGTCGTCATCCCTCTGCTTGTCGCCATCCTTGTCGGCATCGGCTCCTCCGCCGTCACCAGCGCGATCTACATCGGACGGATGGACGAGCGCCTGTCGAGCCTCGAAAACACGCAGGCCCGGCACGAAGGCATGTTCACGACCCTGCGCGACCGCACGGACGACCACGAGCGCCGTCTGGCCAAAACCGAAGCGACGATGGACGCCGTGTCGATGGACCTGCGTGAAATCAAGGCGGACGTAAAGTCGCTTGTCAGGGGGACTCCATGAACCGGACCTTCTTTGACGAAGCCCTCGCCTTCGACGTGCGGAGCCTTTTTCTCAATCCGATGGAATTTGCCCGGCCCATGAGCGTCGACGGTGTCGAAACCGTCGGCATCTGGGACGACGCCATCGAGCCTGCCGAGGGACGTTACGACGACAGCGTGGACACATGGGGCGTCAGCCAGACCCGCCGCACACTTTTCCTGCCTTCCGGCGGTGACGGCGGCATTGCGCTGCCGTCACCGAGGCAGGAACTTAACATCGCCGGCGTCCTCTGGACGGTCGACGATGCCGCGGATCTGCACGGCATGATCCGGGTCAACCTTTACCGGAATGGAGCCTGAGCATGATCGATATCAGCATCAGCGACGAGGACTTTTCGCGGGCATTGCGCCAGCTCAAGGGCATTCCCTACGGCATCCAGAAGGCTATGTATCCTGCTGTTGCCGAGACGATGCAGCATATCAGGAAAGGTCTTGTCGGCTATCTCGTCTCGGAGGTTCCGCTTCCGGACGGGGCTTTGAAAAGTGCCGTCAAACTCAGTCAGCCAGTACATACGGGTGGAACTGTAAGCGGTTATGTAGCTGTCCGTAGTAATGCACAGCCACTTATCTACTACGACGTAGAACCTCAAACGCTTACGGCACAACCCGGAAAACGTCCCAGCCAATGGGCTGATTTTACCTACTCGCTCCGTAGTGGAGAGCGGAGGGCTGGCAAAGAGCGGGGGGGAAGCAGTTTTCCGTTTATCGCCGTTATGCCCGGAGGGCACATGGGCGTTTACTTTAGAGCGTCCTTCACTTCTAGAAATACGGGAAAGGTAAGTATTAAACAGGCATACGGTCCGACGATACAGTATCACGTCGTAACCCCAAGGGTACGAGAAATGTTTGAGCGTGAATCTGAGGAACGCCTGCCTGTCATTCTGGCCCGGCAGGTTCAGCAGACGCTGGCTGTGGAGTCCAAGAAATGAACACCGCCATTCTCCCAGCATTGAAGAAACACCTTGAGGAAAATCTGGATGTCCGGCTTCTTGGGCAGTCCGCCGGGGGCGACGCGGTGACGCCCGTCAGCGTGTTCGTCGGCGACCTGCCGCCGCAGTCTAACAGCCGGAAACCCTTCCCATGCATCATCCTCGTGCCCATGAGCGGGCACCATGAGGGCGGCATGGAAGTGGCGAATATCGCGCTCATCTGTTGTGCTTACAATCCCGAGACGGGCGACTCCGAGGGGGCAGAGCAGGATCTTGCACGGCTCATGTCTGACCTGACCCGAGTGCTTGGAGCCTTTCGCGAAACGTACATGATGAACCGTTTTTCGCTTGTGCCGGATTCCCGCGGGCGCACCCTGTACTGGGAAAAGGCGGAAACCAAACCACGCCCCTTCATTCAGGCGACGATGCTGTCGTGCTGGCAAATGAAGGGCTGGGAATAAGGAGGCCATATGGAAATGGACAAGAAGGCGAAAGCCGTCATCCCTGCCGAACCGGAAACGCTCATCTATCTGGGGCCGACCTTCCGCCAGCCCGTGCTGCTCATGTACGGCAGCGTCTTCCGTGGCGGCATCCCGGCGCACCTGTCCGGCGTGCTGGGCTTGCCGGAAGTGCGGTCCTGCTTTTTTCCGCTGGACAAGGCGGGCGAGGCCCTGCGCGACATGCGCGAGCGGAAAGGCTTTTTTGAACTCCACGAGCGCGTCAGGCGCAACCATATCAAGGGGTAACCATGTACAATCACGGCGTCTACTGGGAAGAGACCGCCACCGGCATCGTCGCGCCGGTGCGCGTGGACGTCTCGCTCCCGGTCATCATCGGCACGGCCCCGGTCCACAACCTGCCCGAAGGCACGGAACGGCCCGTCAACAAGCCGCTGCTCATCTACTCCATGACGGAGTTCGTGTCCCAGCTCGGCGCACCGAAGGACGGCGAATCCGGCTTCACCCTGTACGATTCCGCAAAGATTTACCTGTCTCGCTACGGCGTTGCACCCATCGTGTGTATCAACGTCTTTGACCCGGCGAAGCACGCCACGCCCGGACAGGGCGAGGCTCCGGCGACGCCAGACGTCACCAAGGTCGCCAAGGCCGACATCATCGGCGGCATCGACGCTTCCACCGGGCAGCGTACCGGGCTTGAGCTGGTGGAGGACGTGTTCCCTCGTTTCGGGCTGGTTCCCGGCCAGTTGCTTGCGCCCGGTTTTTCCGACGATCCCGCCGTGGCCGTGGTGCTCGGCGCAAAGGCCGTGGGCATCAACGGGCATTTCAAGGCGACCGCCATTGCCGACGTGCCCGCCAGCGTCACGAAATACACCGACGCCCCCGCGTGGCTCAAGGAAAACAACCTCACCGACCCGGCCTTGCAGGTCTTTTTCGGTTCCCCTGTTTTTGGAAATGCGGTCGAGCACGGCTCCATCCATCTGGCGGCGACCATCGCCAGCCGCGACGCCGCCAACGAGAGCGTGCCTTACTGGTCGCCCTCGAACAAGCGGCTTTTGTGCAACGGCATGAGCCACGCCGGAAAAGAGCTGGCCCTTTCCCCCGCCGAAGCCGCCTATCTCAACGGGCAGGGGCTTGTGACCGGCCTGAACTTCACCGGGCAGATGGTGGCGTGGGGCAACCGCACCGCGGCCTATCCCGCCGTTACCGACGTCAAGGATACGTTCATCCCGGTGCGCCGGATGTTCAACTATATCGGCAACACGCTGGTGCTGACCGCATGGCAGTTCACGGACTCCCCGTTGCGCCGCCGGTTCATCGAGCAGATTTGCGACTCGTTCAATATTTGGCTCAACGGGCTCGCCGCCCGCGAGTACATCCTCGGCGGCCGTGTGTCTTTTCTCGCCGATGAAAACCCGAATACCGATCTCATCGACGGCATCGCGAAGTTCCATGTCTACATCGCGCCCCCGCCGCCCGCACGGGAAATCCGCTTCACGCTGGAATATGACCCGTCCTACCTGACCAATCTCTTTGCCGAATAGGAGCCGCCATGTCTTTGCCATCCGCCAACGTCATCCCCGACAAGCTCATCAACGCCAAGGTCTACCTTGAAGGCAGCTCCGCGCTGCTGGGCATGGCCGACATCGAGCTGCCGAGCCTCGAGTACGTCACCGAGTCCATGTCCGGCCTTGGCATCGCCGGGGAGCTGGATACGCCAACGCTCGGGCACTTCAAGGGCATTACGCTGAAATTCAAGTGGAATACGGTCAACGCCAACGCGGTGGGCCTATTGGCCCCGAAGACGCATCAGCTCGACATCCGGGCCAGCGTGCAAAAGTTCGACGCCGGGAACGGCGAGTTCGGCACCGACGCCGTGAAGCTCGTGGCCCGCACCGTCCCGAAAAAGTTCGGAGTCGGCAAGGCCGAGCCGGGCAAGAAGATGGATTCCGAAACCGAGATGGAAGTCAATTATCTGAAGCTGTCTCAGGCCGGGAAGGAACTTATTGAAATCGACAAGCTGAATTTCATCTGCACGATCGATGGAACCGACTACCTCGCCGCCGTCCGCAGCGACCTCGGCATGTAAGGAGAACCTCATGGAAAAAATGGCAAAAATCACGCTCAAGTTCCCTGTCCAGCTTGCCGACCGCACACTGTCCACCATCGCCATGCGCCGCCCGAACCTTGGCGACATGATGGATTTTCCCATCCGTACCGGCGGCATCGAGGAAGAAGCCGCGCTTGTCGGTGCGCTGACGGGCCTGCGGACCGAAGACCTGCGGGGACTGGACATGGAGGATTACGAGCGGCTGCAGGATCAGCTGCTTGCCTTTCGGGGCCAGAAGCGATCCGAGCGGAACAGTGGAGAAGCAGCTCAGGATGCTGGTGGTCAGCCTGTCCCGGCTGACGCGGTGGCCGCTCAGCGAAGTGCTGGCCCTGACGCCTGACGAGGCTGACGCATGGCTGGACACGGCCTGCGAGCTGGAGAGGAATCTTACCGCCTCATGAGGTGGAGGATGACCAGCAACACAAGGGCCGTGACCAGCCCGGCATCCAGAGCCGCCGTCCACGTCGGCGCGTCGAAGAACCACTTCCGGGCGCAGGTCACGGCAGCGGCCACGGGAATGACCCACGGGAAGGGCCGCACGGCTTTCCAGAAATACGTCAGCGCGACGGCGCACAGGGCAACGAACGTGCCGTGCCCAGCCGCTTCCGTCCAGCCTGCGGCATCAAGGCACCACTTGTCGATGCAGGCGGCGACGGCGGCAATCAGCAGCATCAGCAGCCAGAACAGGGTACGGTCGGCGGCTTTTTGTTCCTGCTCACGCATCCGTTCAAGAATATTGTAATCAGGGGATTCGGACATGGGGACTTCCTTTGGCGTGACATTTGCGGTTGGAGCCGCGGTCGGGGCTTCCGTCGCCTCCGCTTTTACCAGCGTTTCGTCGCGGGTGAAAGGCCTCAAGTCCGATTTGAAGACGCTTCAGGGCGTTTCTGCAAAGTCCGGGGCATTGGTCAAGGCCAACGCGGAACTGCAGGCGGCTCGGGCAAAGCTGAGTGCCGGGCCGCACATTCCGGAAACCCGCGCCAAGCTGACCGAGCAGGTACAGACTGCCGAGCGGGCCTTCCGAAGCGCGGAACGGGCTGCGAAAAAATACGGCGTCACCGTCGAAAACATGGCCAAGGCGCAGAATGTCACAGCCGCCGCCATCGGTCGCACCGAAGCCGCGCTGGGACGCCAACAGAAGATGCTGGCCAATCAGGCCAAGCGTCAGGAGCTGAATAGCCAGATTCTCGGAACCGTTGCCACTGCCGCCGCCGTTGTCCAGCCGGTGAAGCTCGCCATCGATTACGAAAGCAACTGGGCGGACCTCAACAAGGTTGCCGAATTCCGCCAGCCGGAGGACGAGAACCGGGTCAAGCAGGATATTTTTGCCGTATCCGAGCGCACAGGACTGGGGCCGAATGATGTCACCAAGATCGCGGCGGCCGCTGCCGAGGCCGGTGTCGCCAACGGAGCTGACGGCAAGCTCGATCCTGAGAAGATGAAGAAGTTCCTGAACGACGCAGCCGAGATGTCCGTTGCCTATGGCATCACGGCTGAGGAGGCCGGGCAACGTCTTGCCGTCTACCAGTCGCGCATGGAGCTGACGGCGGAGCAGACCCGAGGCATGGGCGACGCCATGAACTATGTGGCTTCGAAGATGAATGCCACGGCTGCGGATACGTCTTCGGTTGTTGCCCGTATGGGCGCATTGGGCCGTACCGCAGGGCTGTCCGAAAAGTCCATCGTGGGTCTTGCCGCCGCGATAGTGTCGACCTCGGAAAATAAGGAAACCGCCGGGACGGCCATGAAGAACTTCCTGCTGACCTTGAGTCAGGGCAATGCCATGACCAAGTCTCAAAAGGAGACCATGAAGCGGTTGGGATTCAGCAATGTCAGAGCCATAGCGGAAGGCATGAAAAAAGGCGGCAAGGAAGCGGAAAACACCCTGCTCACTGTGCTCGGGGCCATTAAAGAAATGCCCGAAGCGGAGCAGGCCGGTATCGCCAAGGAGCTGTTCGGTACGGAATCGCTGGCCTCGCTGGCTCCGCTCATCAACAACCCACAGAAGCTGCGCGAAGTCTTTGCACTGGCCAACTCCGGGGAAGCAACAGGCTCCCAGCTCAAGGAGTTTGAAACGCGCTCGAAGACGACGCAGGGAGCCATCGAACGCCTGACAGCCTCCGGACAGATTCTCGGCATCACCATCGGCAGCGTGCTCCTGCCGCCGCTTGCCGAGGCCGCCAATTTCGTAACCAGCGTCATCAAGCCCGTGCGGATGCTTGCGGACGAATTCCCCGGCGTCACCAAGGCCGTCATGATGGGCGGCATCGCGCTTGTGGGCCTCAAGGTGTCTGCGCTGGCTGGCGGCTACGCGGCGACGGTTTTTTCGGACGGCTGGCAGATTGCCAAGGGGATTTTCAATGCGCTGAGGCCCAGCGTCATCGCAACGGCAGTAGCGCAAAAGTATCATGCTGCCGTCTCTATGGCCTGCGCCGCCAAGACAAAGGTCGTCACTGCCGCTCAGTGGCTCTGGAACGCCGCTCTGACCGCCAATCCGATTGGCCTTGTCATCATGGGGGTCGCCGCGTTGGGGGCCGGTCTTGTCTGGGCCTACAACAAATTTGATGGATTCCGTTCGGTTGTGGACAAAGCATGGGAAGGTTTGAAAGCCGTCTGCCCCGTCCTCGAGGTTGTTCAGGCGGCCTTTACCGGCGTGTTGACGTTTGTCACCGACCTCTGGAACGGCGTGTCGCTCTACGACGCCGGGGCCAAACTCATCGACACGCTGGTCGAGGGCGTCAAGGCGATGGCGATGAAGCCCATCGAAACCGTGAAGGGCATCTACAACGATGTGATGAGCATCTTCGGCTCCGAAGAAAACGAAGCCGCAGTAGCAAAAACAGCCGAAAACTATGCAGGCATGGGCGAACTTCCGAAGAGCGAGACCTCGCTCTGGGATGACTGGTTCGGCTCCAAGCAGAAACCGGAGAAGGCTGCCGTCGCTCCGGCGCAGTCTGTGGTCACCCCGCAGAAGCCACTTGTTGGCCCGGTACAGCCCGTCTCCGCAGGCCAGCAAGAAAAGGAAGATGGATTTTGGCAGGGTGTCGGGAATTTCTTCGGTTTTGGCTCTGAGTCCAAACCGGAGAAGGCGGCAGTCTCTCCGGAACGGGCCGCAGTGGAAAAGCCTTTTGTAGGCCCGGTGAAACCTCTGGTTGGCCCTGTCCAGCCTGTCGCCAGAGCGGAAGCGGCAGTCGCCCCGGCTCGTACGTCCCAGCCCGAGAAGGCAAAGGCGGAACCTGTCCGTTCCCGCGTTCCCGAAGCGTCCGCTACGGAGAAGGCGAAACGTGAGGCGCAGACGAGGCCGCAGCCTGCGGGAACACATCCTGCCGCTGGCGCAGCTCCGAACGTCACGCTCAATGTTTCCATGCCCATCACCGTCAAAGGTATCCCCGCCGTCGACATGGGCGACGCACTGGTGAAAAGCATCGACAGCCGCAGTTCCGACATTCAGGCCCGCCTTGCCCGCATGATCAGCAGCATCGTCGGCGACCAAAGGAGACTCGCGTATGGCAGTTGACAACCGTAAAGCCGACGGCAACGACCCAAAGGGCGGCGAAGCCGTGACCGTTGGGCGAGTCTTCGAGCCCTTACGGGCATTGATAGCAACGCGTCGCGAGCCGTGGCGAGCAGATAGCGAAGAAACGGCGCGGACGCGACTTGCTCGCGACCGCATGGAAGCCGGATCGAAGCGGGAAAGGAGATTGGCCTATGGCAGCTGAGTATGTGACCCAACAGGGGGATTGCTGGGACTCCATCGCCTACCGGCTGTGGGGTGACGAGCGGCTGATGGACAAGCTCATCGCCGCCAATATCGAGCACGCCGACATGCTGGAATTTCCGGCTGATGTCCGGCTGACGGTCCCGGACGGCATCAAAAAGTCTGACAAAAGAATGGAGCTGCCGCCGTGGATGTAACCGAAGAGAAACAAAAAGAATACGCCCGGCGCGTCGAGCTGACCGTGACCATCGGCGGGCAGGACGTCACCAGTGCCATCAATCCATACTTGATCAGCGCGACATACACAGACAACGCCTCCGGCAAGGCCGACGAGGTCAGCCTTGAACTGCATGACCGCGATGCCCGGTGGCTGGGAGCCAGTGCCCTCAAAAAGGGCTTGCCCGTGACCATGCGCATCCTGTGCAGGGACTGGACGGGGCCGGGACAGGATATGGAATTGAACTGCGGCGCGTTCAAGATCGACGAGGTCGAGCATTCCGGGCCGCCGGACAAAGTCACCATCAAGGCCGTGTCCGCCGCGCTGACGGACGAGCTGCGTGAGAGTCAGAAAACGCAGGCATGGGAAGAGTACTCGCTTCAGGGCGTGGCTTCGGACATCGCCGGGCGCAACGGGCTGGAACTGCATTACAACGCTGAGGCGCATTCGTTCAGGCGGCAGGATCAGCGCGAGGAATCCGACCTGCCGTTTCTGACGCGGCTTGCGAAAGCTCGCGGCGTCAACGTCAAGGTGCATGACGGCAAGCTGATTTGCGAAGCGGCAAGCCGCGGGGATGCCCGTTCTCCGGCGATCACCATCCCGAGGACCGGGAACCAGTTTTCTCCGGCCAGTTACTCGCTGAAGGATAAGTCGCAGGACACCGCGTTCAGCGGTTGCGATGTGCAGTACTGGGACCCCGAAAAAGGCGACATGGTCACGTATTCCTTCGGAAATCCCGATGCGAATGGGCAACGGAAAAAGATAACGCTGGTCGACCGCGTCGAGTCGCGGGCCGAGGCGGAAACGTTCGCCAAAAGCGGCCTGCGTGAAAAGAACGAGGAAGAAGAAACAGGGTCGCTGGACATCATGGGACACCCCGGAGTCGTTGCCGGAATGACGCTTACGCTCGAAGATTTCGGCAAGTTTGACGGAACCTATTTTGTCAAGACGGCGACGCACAAGATCGGCGGAAAGTACACGACCAGCATCGAGCTGAGAAACACGCTTGGCTACTGAGAGGTCACATGAGCGGATTTGACTACGCGCAAATGGAACGGCGGATTGCCTCGCTGGAAGCGAATCACGGCCCGTCCCTGCGTTTCGGCAGAGTGACCGAGGTCGATCCCGGGAAAGGGACGGCCCGCGTCCAGATACGGGATGGCGACGGCATGGTGTCCATGCCCCTGCGCGTCATGCAGCGCAGGACGCTGAAGGACAAGGTGCAGTGCCTGCCCGATCTCGGGGAGCATGTTTCGTGCCTGTTTTCCGGGCAGGGCCTCGAACAGGGCGTTGTCCTCGGGGCCTGCTACTCCGAGCTGGACACCGCTCCGAATCAGGAACCGCAGACGGATCACGTCGTGTACGAGGACGGCACGGTCCAGCAGTACGACCGGAAAACCCATGCCTTTCTGCTGGACGTGAACCCCGGCGGCAGCATCCTGCTCCGCGTCGGAGCCTCGCAAATCAAGATCACCGGCGACCGCATCCTGATTGAGTCGCCGCTTGTTGAAATCAACCCGTGAGGAAGCCATGCCCCCTGTTGCGACCCTGACCTTTCACAGCCGCAATCCGGCGGACAGCCACGGCAACGACTGCTGCCCGCATGACGTGTGCGGTCCGGCGGTGACGGCTTCTCCCGACGTGTTTGTGGGCGGACTCGGCGTCCTGCGCGTCGGCGATACCGGCGTCCATGCCGGGCCGCACGGCAAGCCGGACCCCATTGTGACGAACGGACACGGCGGCGAACTGTGCTGCGGCCCGAATACTTGGGAGTGCATCAAGGGCAGCTCCTCGGTGTTCGTCAACGGTCGTCCTGTGGTGCGCCTCGGTGACGACACGAGGCACTGCGGCGGGGCCGGGAAGATTGTCGAAGGAAACAAGACTGTGATTGTAGGCGGATAGCATGAAGATAGGATCGTTCGGCGACGTCGTCTTTGAGGTGTCGGACAAGCGCGTCTGCACGCCGTCCGGCGTCAGCCGGGAACGCAAGGCCCGCTTTGAAGAACATCAAGTGCAGGGAAATCTGCCCTGCCTCGAATTCATGGCCCCGGAACTGGACACGATGAGCCTGCAAATTACGCTCAACGCCTCACTTGGCGTCAACCCGCTTGATGAGGCGAAAATCCTCGAAGATTACTGCGCCGCCGGCATTGTGTCCAACCTGCTGCTGGCGGGGTACAACTGGGGGAAATATGTGCTTGAGAGCGTGGGGAGCCAGTGGCGGCATTCCGGCCCCGGCGGTGTGCACACCATCGATATGACGCTGAACATGAAGGAGTACCATTGATGGAAGCTGATCTTCGCCTTGCAAGTCCGCTGGTCATCGGAGCGACGGGCATGGATGCCATTATCCAGAATATCCGCATCATTGCCACAACGTTTGCGTACTCCGTGCCGCTTGACCGCGGCTTTGCCCATCTCGGCGGTTTTCTCGACACGCCGACGATGGCGGAAACGGCAAGAAAAATGGCGGAGCTGACGGCGGCCATCGAGGAGAAAGAGCCTCGGGTCAAGGTATTCCGCATCCGGTTTGAAAACCGTCCGGACGATGCCCATGAAGGCCGCCTGTACCCGGTCATCACGTTTGTATTGAAAGACGGGGTGACGCTGTGAGTCTGATTGACGATTTTTCCGCAGTGGATTTTTCGGAGCTGACGCCTTCGGACATCGAGACGCTGGTCATCAACGCCTATGAGCAGGCGTCCGGGCAGACGGTCTACCCCGGCGATCCCGTGCGGCTGTTCCTTGAGGCCAACGCCTATGTGATCAGCACGCTGGCGGCCTTTATCAACACCGTCGGCAACCAGCAGTTTTTGGCGCACGCCGTGGGGCCGCATCAAGACCTTATCGGCGCGATGGTTGACACGTCGCGGCTGTCCGCAAGTGCCGCCTGCACCGTGCTGCGTTTCAGTGTTGCGGAGGCACTGACGTGGCCTGTGCTTATCCCGCAGGGGACGCGGGTCAACACCGGAGACGGCAACACGGAACTGACCTTTGCCACCGACGCCACCGTGATGATCCCGGCTGGTGCATTGTCCGCCGACGTGGCCGCAACCTGCATGGTAGCAGGAGCGCACGCCAACGGGTTGGTTCCCGGCCAGCTCAACAAGCTGGTCGACCCTCTGGCCTACGTCACCACTGTCCGAAACACGGAGACAAGTCGTCTCGGGGCCGACGTTGAGAACGACACGAGCTACCGCGCCCGCATCCAGCTCGCACCCGAGCGGTTTTCCGTTGCCGGGCCTGCCGGAGCATACCGCTACCATGCCTTGGCTGCGCATCAGGAAATTGCGGACGTGGCTGTCTGGTGTCCGACTCCCGGCACGGTGGATGTGCGCCCGGTCATGTCCGGGGGAGAGCTGCCGTCGGGAAACATCCTTGCGCTGGTGCGAGAACGCCTGAATGCCGAGGATGTGCGCCCGCTCACGGATACGGTCATCGTCGCGGCTCCGGAGCCGGTCGAATATACCGTTTCTGGAGGCTGGTATCTGCACCGCGACAACGCGGCTCTTGCCGCCAGCGTGACCGGAAAGATTGAGGCGGCAGTGGAAGAGTATCGGCTCTGGCAACGCAGTGCGCCGGGACGCGACATCAACCCCACGCGGCTGATTGCCTTGCTCGAACGGGCCGGGGCCAAACGTGTGGAGCTGTCCAGTCCGACATATCGTAAGCTCGAAAAGAAGGAAATCGCCCGGGAAACAGCCATCACGCTCACTTTTATGGGAGTTGAAGATGATTAGGCTTGGCGATTTGCGCTTTACTGCGCTGCTTCCGCCGACGCTGGCGGAAGACCCGAGCTTCAGCGCGGCAGGCTCCGCCGTCGGGCAGCTTGCACAGCGGCTTGCCAACGTCACGCCAAGGCTCCTGCTCTGGCATCGGCTTGCGCTTACCGCCGGACGTGCAACACCGGAGATGCTGTCGCCCATCCAGAGGGTCACGGGTGCCGCCGGGGGCCTCGCACCGCTCTCTGAAGCGGAACTTGAACTTTTGGCATGGCAGTTCCACGTCGATTTCCGCGAGGTGGCCCGGACGCCGGAACAGCTTGCGGAGATGGTACGGCAGAGCATCCCGTGGCACCGGATCAAAGGCACGCCCGCCAGCATCAGGGCCGCGCTCGCGCTGTTCGGCATCGGGGCGGACATCGAGGAGGACGGTAAGGGCGACAACTGGGCCGTCTATCAGATGCTTTTGCGCGGCGTGGACACGGTGGAGCGGGCACGGCTGGCCTACCGGGTCGCGCTGGAGATGCAGCCGGTGCGCTGCCGCCTGCGCCGGGTCTACAACGAGCATCTGGATGCCCGTTACATCATCTGGACGGCGCGGGGCACGTGGTCAACATACTACTGGTCGTTCAACTCCGGCGTCCGCGACCCCGAGACGGGCGTCATCGTGAGCTTTGGCAGGCGGGGTGCCGCGCTGGCGGCTCTGGAGCTGGAGCCGGAGGTGTCCGTCGGCACGACGCTCTCGCACGGGCTGCTCATTCGTTACATCCGTTCGTGGATCTGGAGCTACAGCCGGTGGTCGGATCTGTATCCGCCGAGTTCCGGCTTTGTGCACGGGCAGCTCGGCACGCATCCGGTTGAGCGCGAGGACAGGCCGTGGCTGTTCCGAGGCCGCAGGGTGGCCCGCGAGCAGCTGGTCTGGTCGGGCGCGGACATGGCTGTCCCGGTCGGTCAGTGGGGCGGCATCAACTGCCGCTGGAGCAAGGGCGTCTTTCCGCTGTTCAGCTCGCAGCGCTGGGGTTCGTCGCGCTGGAGCGGCTCGAACAGCAAGCGACTGGTCACGACGCTGGAACGGCGGCTGGCTCCGGCCCGGACGCTGGCCCCGTATACCGGGCAGACCGTCTGCCTTCCCGGAACCGTGCGGGCGCACGCCGTCTGCATCAACCTGTATCCCGGCAATTTCTGGCTCGGCGCGTGGGACAGCCGCTTCTGGAATCCCGCGCCGCCCGTGCCCCATGCCTCAACATCAACCCGCCTCCCGCGCCTGCGCTGGTCGTCTCCGGCGTGCGGCTGGGGCAAGGCGGTCTGGTAAGGAGCCACCATGTCCAAACTGGCAACCATCACCAAGAGCGGGCGGGCGGCCTTTGCCGCCGCGCTGGCCGCAAAGCCCCTGCATCTGGCCTGGGGAACGGGCGACCCGGCGTGGGACGCTGACCCGACCTCCGCGCCGAGCCTCGCCGACGCCACCAGCCTGGTGGCCGAGGTGGGCCGCCGCACGGTCACGCAGGTGGGCTTTGTCGTTGCCGACGAAAACGGCGACATCGTGATCCCGACGGGCACGACCTCGGGCGGAGACGTGCAGGAGTCGCGGTACCGGCTGGTCACGGAGCCGACGCCGAACCTGTACCTGCGCGTGGCCTACGCCTTCGGGGACGCCGCCAACCTGACCATCCGCGAGCTGGCGATTTTCTTCGACACCAGAACGGCGGAGGGCCTGCCGCCCGGCCAGCGGTACTTCACGCCCGCCGACATTGCGGACCCCGGCATCATGGTTGCCGGACAGATTCTCGACACGCCCATCGTGCGTTCTCCTTCCGTCCGCCAGACGGAAGAGTTCGTCATTTCCCTGTAAGGAGTCGTCATGGCAGCGAAAAGCATCACATTGCAGAATTACTACAACCGGTTCGACGAAACGAAAAACTACGACATGCACCTTGTGCGGGACGGCAACGCCGGACAGGGCGCGGAAATCAACGAGATCCAGTCCGCGCTCCTGTGCCGGATGAAAAAGATCGCCGACGGCATCTACAAGGACGGCGACGTGCTGAAGGATGCCCAGATCGTCGTCGATGCCGAAACCGGCGAGGTGAATGCGCAGAACGGGCAGGTGTACATCAACGGGGCCGTGCGCGGGGTCCCTGCGGCGACGTTCGCCGTACCGGTAACGGGCACGGTGGCCGTGGGGATTTACCTGCGCGAGACGGTCGTGACCGAGCTGGAAGACCCGGCGCTGTACAACCCGGCGGTCGGCTCGGACGCCGAGGGCGAACCCGGCGCGGCCCGTTTGCGGGTGACGACGGAATGGGGCGTCGCGGGCGGCGAAGGCGACTTTTTCCCGGTGTACACGATTGACGACGGCGTGGTGCGCTCGAAGGAGACGCCTCCCGCCTTTGATTCCATGCTGCAAGCGCTGGCTGGTTATGACCGCGACGCCACCGGCGGCAGTTACATCGTATCCGGGCTGACCGTGTTGCAGGCGGCGGACGCCGCGGACGGGCGGCAGGTGTACACGGTCGGGGAAGGCCGCGCCCGCGTCAACGGCTACGGCGTGAACATCGCGACCTCCAAACGCCTGCTGCACAACGCCACTCCCGACCTGCGTCCTGTGGAGGCGGAAGGCAAGATCGCGGTCGGCGGACAGCGCGAGCGCGTCGGCATCGACTTTCCGCCGATGAAGAACATCACCCGGCTGCGGATCACGAAGCAGTCCTCCGCGACGCTGACGCACGGCTCGTTTTCCGGCTGCTCGGACACCATCCCCGACACCGGGGTCATCGAGATTGTCTCGGTTGCGCAGGGCGATACGACGTACACGGCGGGCAGTGACTACGCCTTGACCGCCAACGCCGTGGACTGGTCGCCGACGGGCGCGGAACCCGCCACCGGCAGCACCTATGTTGTGACCTACAAGCACCTGCTCGCCGTGCAGCCGGAATCGTCCGACGCCACGGGCTACGTCGTGTCCGACGCCGTGGCGGGCACGCTCATCGAAGTGAGCTACAACCAGATGCTGCCGCGCATCGACACGCTGGCGCTGGACGCGGACGGCGGCTTTTCGTGGCTCGTCGGCGTGGCCACCACCGGGATTCCCCGGCCTCCGGCCGTGCCGCAGGGGATGCTCGGCATCGCCTCCGTCAATCAGACGTGGACGGACGGGCGCAGCGTCAGCAACAACGGCGACCGCGTGGTTCCGAATACCGACATCCTGTGGATGGGCGACCAGATCGAGTCCATCCGTTCCGAGGTAGCCCGCCAGCGGCTGGAGTCGGACATCGCCTACCGGGAAAGCGGCATGAAAAAAGGGCTGTTCGTCGACCCGTTCCTTGACGATTCCATGCGCGATCAGGGCATCAGCCAGACCGGGGCCATCGTCGACGGCATCCTGACCCTGCCGGTCACGGGCGTCACGGCCTCCGGCATGGGCGCGGACATCGCGAAACCGCGGGCGCTGCCGCTGTCGCCCGTGGCCGCCGTATCGCAGCCCCTGCGGACGGGGAGCATGCAGGTCAACCCGTACATGGCCTTTGAGCTGACGCAGGGCAAGGCCACGCTGACCCCCGCCGTGGACCGCTGGACGGAAACGGAAACCGTGTGGGCCAGCCCGGTGACGAAAGCCCTGACGGTCAGCAACTGGAGCGGCATCACCGGGACCACGTCCCGCACGACGACCAACCGCCTGTCGACCACGGCCACCGACATCGAATACCTGCGCCGGATCGACATCGCCTTCAGCCTTGAAGGTTTCGGGGCCGGGGAAAACCTGTCCCGGGTCCTGTTCGACGGTATCGAAGTCACCCCCAACGCCTAGGAGCCTGCCATGCTTACCGCTGATTCCGCCGGGAACCTCTCCGGCACGCTGACGATTCCCGCAAAAATCCCCGCCGGGACAAAAGCCGTCCAGTTCGAGGGCCAGGGCGGTTCCCGCGCCGAGGCGCAGTTCGTCGGCCTCGGCACGCTGGTGACGGACGTGCTGCAAAAAGTCACCACCACGACCACGATCCGGTACAATTACGACCCGCTGGCGCAGACGTTCAGCGTCGACGAGACGATGCAGCTTGCGGGCGTCGATTTGTGGTTCACCGCCAAGAACGGCCCGGTGACGGTGCAGATCCGCGAGACGGGCAACGGCTACCCGACCCGCACGGTGCTCGGCGCGGGGCGCATCAAGCCGGATTCCATCGTCGTCTCCGGGGGCGGGCACACGCGCGTCCTGTTCGACTCCCCGGTCAGCGTGCTGGCCGGGACGGAGTACGCGCTGGTCGTCCTCTGCGACGACGCGCAGACATCCGTTGCCGTGGCCAACCTCGGCGAGTTCGACCAGCTCGCCCAGCAGTTCGTGACCGTGCAGCCGTATCAGGTTGGGGTTCTGCTTTCTTCAAGCAACGCTTCAACGTGGACGGCGCATCAGGCCCGCGACCTCACCTTCCGTCTGCTACGGGCCGCGTACACGGAGACGTCGAAAGCCGTGGAGCTCGGCTCCGTCGCCGTTTCCGGGGCCACGGACATGCTGCTCATGTCGCTTGCCGAGGAGCCGGGCGCGGCTACCCGCGTGGACTACCGGCTGACCCTGCCCGACGAGGGCGGCACCGTGCTCAACGTGGCGCAGGGCCAGCCCGTGCGCTTCGAGACGCCGCTGACCGGCACCGTGGCGGTTTCGGCGCTGCTTTCCGGCAGTGCCGCGCTCTCGCCCGTGCTCTGGCCCGGCGCGCAGCTCATCCACGGGGCCGTGGGCCTGACCGCCGATTACGTCACCCGCGCCGTGCCCGCCGTGGGCGGGACGAAAGCCCGGGTCATCTACGATGCCGCCGTGCCTTCCGGGGCCAGCGTCACGCCGACTTTGCGTTGCGACGCCGGGGAGTACGCCGCCATGACCGCCGGGGACAGCACGGCGATGGACGACGGCTACCGCGAGTACAATTTCGAGGCGACCATCAGCAACGCCGACACCGTGCGCGTCAAGCTCGACCTGACCGGCACGTCGCTGGCCCGTCCGCAGGTGCGGAACCTGCGCGTGATGGTGATCTGATGCGAGACGAGCGAACCACAAACCTGAGCCTGCCCCTGCCGCATCCCGGGAACGCCCTTGACGAGGACGTGGAGCGGCTGCGGGCGGCGCTGACGGCGCTGGACACCGAGTCCGGGGACGTGCGGGCAGTGCTTGCGACAGTCTCCGGCCTGCTCGAATCCGCCGCAGGTACGGCAACGTGGACGGGCGTTTCCGGGAAACCGGAGGCGTTCCCGCCCGCAAGCCACAAGGCCAGCCACAAAACGGGCGGGGCCGACGCGCTGGCCCCGGCCGACATCGGGGCGCAACCCGCCGGGGACTACCAGCCCGCGGGCGACTACGCGCTGACGAACGATGAGCGGCTTACCGACGCCCGCACGCCCACGGCGCACGCGGCGACGCACAAGCACGGCGGTAGTGATGAGATTGCCACAGCTACCCCCACAGCCAACGCCATACCGAAGGCAGATGCCAACGGGAAACTGGATGCGTGGGTTACGCCCGTTGCAGACATCACGGGCAACGCGGCAACGGCGACGAAATTGCAGGCGGTACGGACGATTTCCTTTACGGGGGGGATCTCTGGTAGCTTTAATTTTGATGGGAGTGAGGATGTCTCGGTGGAGATATCGGATGTAGTAACCGTTGATACGTCACTTCAGCCACCCACGCTTTTATCTCCATATGGAGTCCCTTATCAAGGTTCTTTGTGGACACCAGCAGTAAAACTGCCTGTAGGCGGAACATATAACTATTCAGTAGTTATTAACAATAAATCATGTTCAGGAACAAATGTTGCAGGTGGTACTATAATATATACTGGAGGAGCAAGCGGTGAAGGTTTAAATGGATCATCAGCGATTGCAGCAGAATATCTTAAAAACGCTACGGGTTCATTTCAGAGGATTGCCTAATGTCATATATCGCGCAACGCCGTCCTGATGGTAGTTTTGTCATCAAGAACGGCACTTATCACGTCCCGAATACAGATGAATGGGCCGAACAATGGGCTGAACTGCAAGCGCAGTATGAAGCAGACCCATCGCAGTTTGAGCAGCTTGTCGACCCCGAACCCGTACCTCCGACGCTTGAAGAGGCCAAGGCCGCAAAGCTCGCGGAAATCATGGTTGGCAGCAACGCGATGGAAGCGGTGATCAAGTCCCGCTACAGCAAGCTGGAGATCGACAGCTGGGGCGTCCAGCAGACTCAGGCCGAAACCGTGCTGTCCGGCGGAACGCTCCCGGAGGGGGCCTTGCTGGTCGCGCTGGCCAACGCCAACGGCGTCAGCGTCTCCGACTTTGCGACCCGCGTACTCGCAAACGTCGCGCAGGCCGAAACCGTGACCAAGGCCGTAGTCAGCCAACAGCAAGCGTATGAGCTGATGCTGAAATCCTGCATCACGGTTGAAGAGGTACAGGCGATCACGGTCAACTACACGCTTCCCGAGGCTGCGGCATGAGCGACGAGAAGCCGTGCCCGCACGTCGACGGCTGTTCCGGCGGCTTGAGCTGGTTTTATCGGCATATCCTGCGCTCGCCCGCGCACTGGGAATACTGCTGCGACGAGCACGACGTGGCGTACTCCGAGGGCGGCACATCCGCAGACCGTGCGCTTGCCGACGGCAGGCTCCGGGAATGCATCGCCGACGCGGGCTATCCCGTCCGGGCATGGATGTACTGGGCGGCGGTGCGGGTGTTCGGCGGGCGGCATTGGGAAAGATAGGCGACAGCTTCAGCCGGAGCCGATGGTCAGGCCGGGATTCGTCCCGGCCTTTTTATATGTAAAAACAGCTGGTTATCTGAGAGAAATGACTTGCATCTCTTCGCAGCAAGAGCGAACACACAACCACGGCAAGGGGTGATAGCAAACAATAACGACAGGTTAAGGAGATACAGCATGAACGTATTTTTGATTGAAACCGAAAGCAACCATTTCGCCAACCAGTTGTTCTCATCTTGGGTGCACAAGAATCTGCCCGGCTGGAACCTTCTGCGGGTGGGGTCGGATGGCGACGACATTATAGAGCAGGTGCAGGTCGCGCTGACGAAGAACATCTCCAAGGTGATTCACCTTGGAAGGCCGACAACCGGGGCCATCATCCAGATGACGATGGCCTTTTCGATGGGGATGCCGGTATATGCCCTTGGCTTGCCGGTAGACAGGCAGGATGCCGCTTTCCGGGGGATACTGGAAGGCTGGAGCTACGAAGCAGAAGACTTTGAGCGGAGTGTCGCGGGTATCTTTGGCAAACCGGCATAACGAAACGGCGGGGGGAGGCTATGTCCTCTACTTCCCAAAGGCAAGCTGACGGAATAAAGCCCGCGTGGACGTTGATGTCCGGGCGGGCCTTATAAAAAAGCAATAAAATCAGCAACAAAAGACTTGCAATCAACCCCGCAAAGAGCGAACACACAACCACGGCGAGAGTGTAACGCTAGTAAAAACAAGGGGTTAAAAATGAATCGTAAGTTCGGCATTGAAATGGAAATCGTGGGTATCGACCGCCAGACCGCGCTCCGTGCGCTCCGCGCCATCAGCATCTCTGTCCAGAACGAAGACTATAATCACAACACGCGTGGGTATTGGAAGCTGGTCAGCGATTCCAGCGTGCGTGGCGGGTTCGAAGTCGTCAGCCCCGTTCTGCACGGCGAGGCTGGCCTCGAGGAGGCGCGTGCGGTGGCTACCGCGCTGGATGACGCAGGAGCGACGGCAAACCGCAGCTGTGGACTCCATGTCCATTTCGACGCCCGAGACCTGACCGCTGGCGACATCCACACCATCGTGCGCCGCTATGCCAGACACGAAGCCGAAATTGACGCATTCATGCCGCAAAGCCGCAGGGGCAGCACCAATACATACTGCCGTTCGGTATCCGACTTTCTCGATGCCCGCTTCGAAAGCGCCAGAACCATCGAAGAAATGGTCCGTGCACAGTCTGGTCGCTATTTCAAGGTGAATTTGCAGTCTTTTCCCAGATATGGCACCGTTGAGTTCAGGCAGCATTCTGGAACCGTAAGTGCCGCGAAGGTGACGAGCTGGGTGCGTTTCCTTGGGGAATTCATTGAAGCCTGCAAGACTCCGAACACTCCGGCAGCAGCTCCGGTCATCGAATACCCCGGATTGCGTGGGGTACAGGCCGAGCTTGCTGGCATGTTTACGGAAAGCCGGGTTGTAATGCTGGATGCGATGTGCGAACGCTTTGGCTGGCTGCCTCATACCGGACGAGCTGCGATTACCCGGCTGCGCCGTGTCGGACTGCAGATTTCTCCGGTCACTGTTGACGGCCGTCCCGCCTATCGCCTTGACAGCGGGCTCGCCAATCGTCCCGCTCCACAGACCGAATCACTCTGGACCGGGATCAGCGAAGGTGTCGTCCGTTTTTACCGCAACCGCACCGCCGTTCTCGCGGCTGTCGTCTAGGAGAACCATGCGATTCAAAACAATGGATGGAATGTTGCTGGAGGCCGAGGGCTTCCAGCAACTGGCGGAGGCACTCTGGAAGTCCACCTTTGATCCCGATCCGACCATCGAAGAATGGATGCGCGGCTCGGCAAAGCGGGCAGCGATGTATAACGGCAGCGTGATCAGGACTGAAAGCCCCACTGCCCATGTCGAGGACCTGATACGGGCGGGCTTTATAACCCAATGTCAATAGCAGGGCAGGCCGGAGCAATCCGGCCTGTTCTGTTTTTGAGATATTCAATTCTTACTGGTAAAGCTCTCTAATATGCCACCCTGCGGCACACCACGCACAGCGCCAGCGGATTCCACATCTCCTCTGTCCAACCCCTGCTCACTCTGTTTGGCCACCAGTTCACTCAATTTCGCGTTTGCCCTGCCCATCTCGGTGTTGGCTTCATGAGCCGCGAGCAGCCGCTCCTTCAGGGCTGCATTTTCCCGCTCAAGTTCCGCTACCCGGCTTCTCAGGTGCTCTGCCTCAGCAGAATCATTCAGGTTCGCAGCATTCCCCTCTGAATCAAAAGGCTCCCCTGTTCCTGTTACCAGCCACCTGTACGAGAGGCCCAGCTTGTCATGAAGTTTGGACAGGTCTTCAGCACTCGGCCATTGTCCAGCCTCCCATTTCTGTGTTTTACCAGATGAAATACCAAGATATCTTGATAAACCACGACGGGATATGCCTTTCTCGACCGACTGGGGATGCGCGAGAAAAATATTCCAAACGATCTTGTATTGTTCAGACCAATCTTGTTCCATTTTTACAGCATCCAGAATTAAAAATGTTTGACCTGAACTCTTTTTAGTTCTACATGATCACTAAAGATACACGCCAATAGGCAGTCGAAGCATCTTGGGAGTAAAAAACATGCAATTGGTTGCAAACGTAACACAATCTCCACTCACGAGGCAAGAACGGCTCTCCCTGTTTCTGCGAAGGAATGGCAAAAGTATCGCTCAGATAGCAATCGAGATGAATATGTCTCGAAGCGGTCTAAGCAAGCTCCTCATCGCGGATATAGCCTCTCCGGAACGTGTGAACCAACTTCTTGAAATGGGTTTTCCTAAAGACTTGCTGCCGGAACCAGTGGCAAGAAAGCGCGGGCGGAAACCGCGAATTCAAACTGAATCTTTTTGAACCGCAACTCAACGGAGTGAAAGAGCATGAGAGGCACTTGCGGCTTTCCCTCACTGCGTCAGTGCGTGCACGCCAGCGTGCTTGGCTGCGACACGCTGGACGGCAAGGGCATCGCGGAGCTGTTGGGGCTCAACTACCAGACGTTCATGTCGAGCATTTCGGGGCAGCCCAAGCACAAGCTCGACGCGGACTGGCTCCTCCCCATCATGGCCACGACTGGCTCGGTGGAGCCGCTGCAATTCATGGCGCGGGAGATGGGCGGTGTCTTCGTCAAAGTAAAGCCCTGCACGGGAACCGGCGATCTCATGGATACGCTCATCGGCAGCGTCAAAGAGTTCGGCGAGTACGCGGCGGAGTGCGCCGAGGATATCAGGGACGGACGCCTGCCCCGCGACCAGCATGACCGCATCCTCAAGGAAGGGCAGGAGGCGCTGGCCTCCATCGCTTCCATGATGCAGCTGGTGCGCGCCGTGCATGCGGAACAGTACGGAGGTGGACAATGAACTGGACGCTTGTAGTGCTTGTGGCAGGGTTTGTGTTCGGGGTTGTCTTTTTGAAGGCGTAGAGGAGGATGTATGAATAGTGCAGTGACGCTGTTTACCTTTGAGGATCATTTGGTTCGTACCACGATAGATGAAAAGGAGCTGTATACGGTACAGCCACTTTATCGGAATTGTGCGCTGCGGGAGGGGTGGGGCGTATGAGTCAGAGCGTCGTTGTCATCTCTCCTGACGAGCTGCGGAATCTCGTTTCGGATGCCGTGGTTGCCGCTGTGGCGCGGGCGCAGCTTGTCCATATTGCCCGCAAGGCCATTCTTTCGGAAAAGGAGGCGGCTGACTTGCTGGACGTGAATCCCGGCACACTGAAGCGATGGCGTTCCGAAGGCAAGGGGCCTGCATACACAAAAAACGGCAGTGTCCGTTACCTTCGGAGCGATATTGATCAGTATCTTGAACGGATGCGGATCAGCACAAGGGACAGTTACTGATGCCAGTCGAGAGCCGCGCTGATAACGCTGGTGGTGCGCATCCGGTTTTCCGGCATGATGTGCGCGTAGCGCTGCGTCATCTGGATGCTCCGGTGGCCAAGCATGTCCGCGATGAGCTGCAGGGGGACGCCTCCCGCCGCGAGCCAGCTTGCATAGGTATGCCGGAGCGTGTGGAAGACGACTTTCTGTCGCCTGTCGGTAATGCCCTTGTTGAAGCCCAGCTTCTCGATGGTCCTCGCAAAGGTATGCGAACACAGTTTGACGGAGTCCCTCTTGTGCGGACGAAGGCAGGGAAAGAGGGACTCGTGGGGCAGCAGCGACCGATAACGCTCGAGAACGGAGGCCACGGAAGGCGTGAAATAGGCATGTCTGCTGTGCCCGTTTTTGGGGTTGCGGATGTAGAGCGTTCCGCGTTCAAAGTCGATGTCGGAACGAATCAGCTTGGTTATCTCACCGAGGCGCAGGCCGCAGCTCAGGGACAAGACGGAGGCTGCATGCCAGAAGGGGTCTTCACGCTGGGCCAGCTCGGAGAGGAGTCTTTGGGCCTCATCGCGTGTCAGATAACGTGTTCTCTGATTGTCCAGAGGGCGCAACGGGGCGTTGCGGAAGACGTTTTCACCCTTGAATTTTCCCCAGTCGCTTGCTTTGGAGACGATCCCCCGCAGCAGGGAAACAACTTGGTAGATGCTGCCGGTGGAAAGGCCTTTCCCATAGAGCATGGCGATGAAATCTTCAACTTCCCTACGCGTGATGCTGGCGATGACGCGGGGACCGAAATAGCCGGAAATATGTTTTTTATAGTAGGAATTGAAGGTATCGACCTTCATCGTGTTGCGTTCGAGCCAGTCCCTTCGATACATCTCCCAGCCTTCCTTGATCGTCAGCTCGTGGCGTCCTTTTTTTCTGGCGTTGACCTTTTCGACAAAGGGATTGCGGTCTGCTATGCAGTCGGCTCGGATGGAGGCCGCCAGCACGGCGGTCATTCCCGTGCTCTTGCGCCCGACGACGCGACGGACGCGTGCGCCTTGGGCATCGTAGTAGTCGATGATGTACGAGAGGTCAGGCTTGCCCTTGAACGAGCGGGCAGGGCATTCGCGCTGGAAGACGCCATCAAAGCGAGTTTTATTCTGGCCTTTGGACATGGTATAAGCCCCCACGATTGGCTTTCGGAGTATGTCCGGAATATGACCGGACCTCTCCTTTTTGTGTCTGAAATCTGCCTTGACCTATACACGAGGTGTGGAGGTATGGCATCCAATTTCAGCCGTAATCGTGAGGGCTTATACGTTATGCTACCGTTTGTGCCAAGATATGCCGGGGGAATGAATTACACATTGAACAAGAAGTGCATCACGTCGCCGTCTTTGACGACATACTCTTTGCCTTCGGTGCGGAGGACTCCGGCGGTGCGGCAGGCGGCTTCGGTCTTGTACTTGACGTAATCGTCGAAGCCGATGACTTCGGCACGGATGAAGCCGCGCTCGAAGTCCGTGTGGATGACGCCCGCGGCCTGCGGAGCCTTCCAGCCGTCCTGAATGGTCCACGCACGCACTTCCTTTTCTCCGGCGGTGAAGTAGCTGGCAAGGCCGAGCGCCTTGTACCCGGAGTGGATGACGCGCAGCAGGCCGCTTTCCTCGATGCCGTACGCGCCGAGCATTTCGCGCTGCTCTTCGTCGGAAAGCCCCTGCAGTTCTTCTTCGATACGGGCGCAGATTTTGACGACTTCGATGTTGCGCGTGGCGGCGAACTCGCGGAGGCGGGTCACATGGGCATTGTCCTCGGCAAGGCTGTCCTCGTCCACGTTGGCGCAGTAGATGATCTTTTTGGCGGTCAGAAGGCCGAGTTCATGCCATGCGGCGGCGAAAGCCGGGCAGTCCTTGGCTTCAAAGGTGGAAGCCGGATTGCCGTTGTTGAGGTGCTCCAGAAGGCGGGCCATTTCGTCGGCGGCCACGCGGGCATCCTTGTCGCCCTTGGACATCTTGACCATACGCTCGTGGCGCTTGGACGTGCCCTGAATGTCGGCGAGCAGGAGTTCGGTTTCAATGGTCTCGATGTCGCGCAGCGGATCGACCGAACCGTCCACATGGGTGATGTCGTCGTCCTCAAAGCAGCGCACCACCTCAAGGATGGCGGCGCATTCGCGGATGTTGCCGAGGAACTGGTTGCCGAGGCCTTCGCCCTTGCTGGCCCCGCGCACGAGCCCGGCGATGTCGATGAAGTCCACGGTGGCATTAATCGTTTTTTGCGGGTGCACCAGATCGACGAGCGCGTCGATGCGGCGGTCGGGCACGGGAACCGTGGCCTTGTTGGGCTCGATGGTGCAGAAGGGGTAGTTCGCGGCCTGCGCGTTCTGTGCCTTGGTCAGCGCGTTGAAAAGGGTGGACTTGCCCACGTTGGGAAGGCCGACGATGCCGATGCTCAATGCCATGAGAGCGTCTCCGGACGGTTATTTTTTGTTGCTACAATCGATTTCCGGCCTGTTGCCGGAACGAATTCCCTCCGCGCCGCCTCCCCATCAGTCAAAGGTCTTGGGAGGTGGAGGGACGGGGGGGGAAGGGAGGAAGCCTTTCTCCAGAAAGGCTTCCTCCCTTCCCCCGGTTCTCCATATCGGTTACTTCTTAATCCACGTCTTTTCCTCGCCCTTGGCGAGACGGCGGATGTTTTCGCGGTGGCTCCAGAAGACCAGCGCGAGGATGATCAGCGAGAGGGGCAGGAGGCCGAATTTGCCGGAAAGCGCCAGCAGGATGGGCATGGCCGTTACGAGAGCCAGCGAACCAAGCGAAACGAAGCCGGAACGCCAGATCAGGAACAGGCAAATGCAGACGGCGATGAGGAGCTGCCAGAACGCCAGAGGGATAAGGACACCAATGGAGGTCGCCACCGCCTTGCCGCCCTTGAAGCCGAGGAAGCAGGAATAGAGATGCCCGAGGATCGCCGCCAGCGCCGTGAGCGTCCAGACAAGCTCGGACGTCGAGTACTGCATGGCGATGAAGACGGGGATGGTGCCTTTCAGGAGGTCACAGGCAAGCGTGGCCGCCCCCCATGCCTTGCCGCAGAGACGCGCTACGTTGGTCGCTCCCACGTTGCCGCTTCCGGCCGTGCGGGGGTCGATACGGCAGAAGGTTTTGGCGAAGACCAGGCCGAACGGGACGGAGCCGATGCAGTAGGTAAGGCAGATCCACAGGATGTCGAACATGGCGTTTCCTTAGATTTCTCTGGTTTCCAGAAGCTGGAAGTCGTTTTGCAGAGGATGCACCTTGCCGAGGCGGATTTCAAGCTCTTGCCCCGGATGTGTGCGCTCGCCGAAGAACTGGCGGCGCGCCCGGACAATCATCTGCTCCTTGGGCATATTGACGGTGACGAAGGCGTCGTTTTCATCAGTGATGACGGCGGGCCACCAGCGGTCGCCCTGCTGCTTGAAGTAGAGCAGCTTCCAGTAGCGGGGCCGGAAGCGCTGTACCTGCCCGGCGGCGTCGAGATGCGCGTTGAGCAGGGGAAGCAGGGTGTCGAGCTCTTCCTTGCTCCAGCGCGGCTTGCCGTCCCGGAGCAGGGAAATGATCTGCGTTTCGTTGATCATATCGGGATAGCGGCGCAGCGGAGACGTGGACGGCGCATACATCGCTTCCCCAAGGCCGGCGTGCGGGCGTGGATTGGTTTCCAGCACGGCGGGGGCCAGCGCTTTGACCACTCGGGCGATTTCAAGGGGCGTCTGCCAGATGCCGGAGAACTCCTTGGGGATGGCGACGTCCTGCGTCCGGTGGAGCAGGGTGACGCCGTGTTCCTTGGCCCATGCTGCCAGCGCTGCGTTGGTCAGGACCATCAGCTCGGAAACGAGCAGGTGGGCCTTGGGCGCGAGCGGATCTTCATCCAGCGAAACGGTGATGTTTTCGCCAGCCCCTTCAAGATTGATCGTGATGTCCGGGCGCTCGATGATGACGGCGCCTTTTTCGATGCGGCGCTCCTGATGGGCCCGCGCGAGTTCGAGGGCCTGCCGGAGCTGCTCCAGATAGGGAGACGCCGGGGACTCCCCGCCGTCCAGCGCGGTTTCGCAATCCTCGTAGCACAGGTTCGCCGCAAGCCGGGCATAGCCGACGCGCGGTTCGCACGCGGCCACGAGGCCGTCGGCTCCCACGGTGCATTCGATGAGCAGGGAAGGCCGCGTCTTTTGGGCCAGCAGGCTGTAGGCTCCCGTGCCGAGGGCTTCCGGAAGCATGTGGTGGGTGGCTTCCGGCAGATAGATGCTGGTGGCGCGGTTGAAGACAGCCTTGTCCAGCTTCCCCCCGAACGGCCAGCGGAAGGCCGGGCAGGCCAGCGCCAGCGTCAGGTTCCAGCCGCCGTCGGGCCGGGCTTCGATGAAAAAGGCATCGTCCACGTCGCGGGTGGTCGGGGCGTCGATGCTGATGATGGGCCTGTCCGGGAAGGTCGGCTCTTGCCGTTCGTCTTCCGCCGCTTGCGCAAGCAGGGCGTCGAGCTCGTCCCGGTGCTCTTCGCACCAGCCGTTGCCGGGGGCGTATCCGGCCCTGTCCATCCAATAGTTATGGTGCGGCTCCACGAGCCCCCACGCCTGCGCGAGGTAGAGCGGCATGAAGGGATCGTCGGGCAGCCCTTTGACCATGAGTTTCCAGAGTCCGTCGTCTTCCGAGGTCTCGGGATCGGCGATGCGGTTCATGATGGTGCGGCGCAGCCGTTCGCGGACATCGGGGTCCAACGATTCGGCGGCCCGCCCCGGGGACTGCGTGCTTTTCTTCTGATGGATCTCCCACAACAGGCGGATGAAGGCGCTTCCCTTGTTGACCAGCTCTTCACGCCTGCGGGCGGCTTCCAGTTCGGCCATGCGGGTGGCGACGACGCTTTCGGGGTAGACCTCGAAATTCGGCGGATTGAACTTGAAATGGCTCTTGGCCTGCATGAGCGCGTGGCCGCAGGCCGCCACGGCGTCCATATCCGGCTCGCTCATGGCGAGTTCCGCGAACCACTGGGCCGGAGCCTGTTCCACTTCGCCCTGCGCCAGTTCCCAGAGTTCCAGCGGATCGACGTTGGCGACTTCCCGGCGGCTCTTGTGGCGTTCGAGGATTTCCAGCGCCGCGTCGCGGGAGCAGTTCTTTTCGTAGGCCGGGCCGGGCCACGGCAGGATGCGCGCGGCTTGCAGGGCCGTTTCCCGGCGGTTCGGAAGCAACAGGCGGAGCCTGCCGTTCTGTTCCTCCAGCACCCATGCGATCTGGGGCGCGTTGCCCTGCATGAACTCAACCACACACCCCGCGCCGGGGTAACGAACCAAGCCTTGAACCATCTTGAATCCTTCTGTTGCCGGGGGAGGGAAGAGGGAACCTTTCTGGAGAAAGGTTCCCTCTTCCCTCCCCCGAACCCCCTCTCCTTTCCAAGACGTTTACGTTTTGGTGCTGGGGAAAGGCGGCGGTCTTTTTTTATCTCATGAAAAGATTCCGTACACACAAGGGCTCCGGAAGGGCTGTAGCCTGAACATTCGCTTCCTTTTTCCCTTACGGAACTCTTGGGAGAGGAAAGGGGGGAAATCCTTTATCCGAAAGGCGTTCCTTCCCCTTTCCAATCTTCATTAATGCTTGAACGAACGCTGGCCGGTGAAGACCATCGCCACCTGCGGGGAGGCTTCGTTGACGGCCCCGATGACTTCGTAGTCGCGGAGGGAGCCGCCGGGCTGCGCGATGGCGGTCACGCCCTGCGCGATGCACACGTCCACGCCGTCGCGGAAGGGGAAGAAGCCGTCGGAGACGAGCACCGTACCGGCGAGGCCGCCCTTGGCCTTCTGGGTGTCCGCTTCGATGGCGGCGAGCTGTTCGGCGGCTTCGGCGTCTTCCTTCGCCTTGAGCTTGAGTTCGTAGAGCGTCATGCCGTGGCGGGTAAAGGCCAGCGTGTCCGCATACTTGGTGTACGCCTTGAAGATGGCCAATTCCACGCAGCCCACGCGGTCCTGCTCGCCGGTGCCGATGGCGACCGTGGCGCCGTTGTGGGCGAAGATGACCGAGTTGGAGGTCACGCCAGCTTCCACGGCCCACGCGAAGACGAGGTCGTCGGCCTCCTGCGGGGTGGGTTTGCGGGCGGAGACGGTCAGGCCGTCCTTGGTGGTGGCGACCGCCGGGATGAAGTCCGCGGCGGAACGGATGCGGTTCACGAAGGATTGCTGGAGGATGATGCCGCCGTCGGCCATGCTCTTGACGTCAAGGAAAGGAACGCCCGCGAGTTCGCCGAGGCGGGCGAGGGCGGGCAGCTTGAAGATACGGAGGTTTTTGCGTGCGGCGAGTTTTTCGAGCACGCCCTCTTCGAAGTCGGGGGCGGCGACCACTTCAAAATAGTTGGCGGCGATGAGGTCGGCGGCCTGCATGTCCAGCGGGCGGTTGACCACCACGGCCCCGCCGAAGGCGGCGATGCGGTCGCACCAGAATGCCTTGTCCAGTGCGTCGCCCACGCTTTCCTTGGACCACGCCGCTCCGCAGGGGTTGTTGTGCTTGAGGATGACGGCGGCGGGGCGTTCCGCGAGGTATTGGAGGATGTTGCAGCCGTTGTCCACGTCGGTGAGGTTGGTCTTGCCGGGATGCTTCCCGGCCTGCAGCATCTGGGCTTCGGTGAGGGCGGACATGATGCCCTGCGGACCGCGCCATTCGACGCCGTCGATGGCGAGCTTGCCGGATTCCATCTCATACAGGGCGGCGGGCTGATCGGGGTTTTCGCCGTAACGCAGCCCCTTGGTTTCGCCGTCGATGTGCCATGTGCGTTTTTTGTAGGTGAGCACGGCGTCGCCGAGCGTGATGGTCATGGTGTCCGGGAAGGTGTCCTTCAATACGGTCCGATACATATCTTTGAGGCTGGACATGGCGTCTCCTGAGGTTGGTCGGGTAAAAGCGGATCGGCATTCCCTATCATAACCCGCGCTGACGGGCAAATTCCATTTGAACCCCTTGGCGGATTGGCGTAGCATGTCGCGGGTGTGCGGCAATGGCAAGAGGCGCCGGAAGATGTTCCGCCGCCTTGCCCGAAAGACCGCCGAGGCGCTCATGCCGCCCCTTGCATCCCGTTCGAGGAGGAATCCCCCCTATGGAACAACTTTTGATCAAAATGGCCCGCCAGCTCGATGCGCTGGATGAGGCTTCCCTTTTGGCGCTCTGGGATAAGTACGCCGTCATCGTTTCCCATTTCGAACCCACGAAGCGTTGGGAGGAAGCGGCGCTGGTTTTTTCGTTCATTCAGGCCAAGCGGTGGAAAAACCAGTTGTTCAATTACAGCTGGTCGGCGCAGGTACATCCCGGCGCGGCGTCGCAGCCCGTCGCGGAGCCGGACTTTTTTCTGGACCCGCCAACGGGCAGGCCTGCTCCTGCGAAGCCCAAGCGCAAAGCCGCGATTATCCAGTTCCGCCCGCACCGCAGTCCAGAGAAGGATGCCTCCAAAGAGCCCGGCGGAAAAGGCTGAGGCCGCAGGAAAACCGTTTTTTCCGCCCGATTCACGTTGACGATCCCGCTGAACCTTTGTAGACTCCAAGCTGGATCTTCATGGACTGTTGCGGGCTTCCCCCCAGCGATCCTGACGGATCGGAAACGCGAAGCACAGTGAATACAGGTATCAAGGAGTAACCCATGTCCAATGTGGTGATCGTCGGCGTCCAGTGGGGCGACGAGGGAAAGGGCAAGTTCGTCGATCTTCTGGCTCAGGAGATCGACTATGTGGTCCGCTTTCAGGGCGGAAACAACGCGGGGCATACCGTCATCGTGGACGGCAAGAAAGCCGCGCTCCATCTTGTTCCCTCGGGCATTCTACACGAAGGCAAAATCTGCCTGATCGGAAACGGCGTCGTCCTTGATCCCGTCGTGTTCGTGGAAGAACTCGATACCCTCATCGGGCAGGGCGTGGACGTCTCCCCGAACCGCCTCAAGATCAGCTCGAAGACCCACCTCATCATGCCGTACCACAAGGTGCTGGACAAGGCCCGCGAGAACAAGCTCGAAAAGGGCCAGAAGATCGGGACCACCGGCCGCGGCATCGGGCCCTGCTATGAAGACAAGGTGGGCCGCGTGGGCGTGCGCGCCTCGGATCTGGCCGATCCCGACCTGCTCAAAGCGAAGATCGCCGCCGCCCTCAAGGAAAAGAATGTCCTGTTCACGGCACTGTACGGCATCGACGCTCTGGCCGTGGATGCCGTGTTCGATGAAGTGATGGCCGTCGCGCCGCGCATCATCCCGCATCTGACGGACGTGTCTTCCGAGCTTGAACAGGCGTGGAACGAAGGCAAGAGCGTGCTCTTCGAAGGCGCGCAGGGCATCCATCTGGACATTGACCACGGGACGTATCCCTTTGTCACTTCGTCCAATACCGTGTCCGGCAACGCCGCCGCCGGTTCCGGCGTGGGCCCGAACAAGCTCGACCGCATCATCGGCATCCTCAAGGCCTACACCACCCGCGTGGGCGAGGGCCCGTTCCCGACGGAACTCAACGACGCCACCGGCGAACTGCTCCGCACCAGCGGCGGCGAATTCGGCGTGACCACCGGCCGCCCGCGCCGTTGCGGCTGGCAGGACATTCCCGTGCTGCGCGAGAGCGCCCGGCTGAACGGCCTCACCGACGTCGCCCTGACCAAGCTGGATGTGTTGTCCGGTTTTGATACCATTCAGATCTGCGTGGCCTATGAATACAAAGGCAAGCGCATGGACTATCCTCCGCAGGAACAGGGCGCGCTTGACCTCGTGAGCCCGGTTTACGAATCCATGCCCGGCTGGAAGGAAGACATCACCGCGTGCAAGACGTGGGACGAGCTCCCCGAAGCCGCCCGCGCCTATGTGCAGCGCCTCGAACAGCTTTCCGGCGTGCCGGTCAGCATGGTATCCGTCGGCCCCGACCGCAATCAGACTATTTTCAGATAAGGGGATGGCCGGGGGAGGAACCTTTTTGAAGAAAGGCTTCCTCTCCCGGCCCCTCTTCCAAAGGCTTTCGACCAGTGGGGAGGTTGCTCGACGGCAACCTCCTTTTTCTTTATAGAAAACGTACCTCATGTATTTGACTATCCCGTGAAAGTCTTGGGGGATAAGAGGTGCGAGGAAGGCCCCTGCTGTGGGGAATCATGTCTCGCGCGCTCCATTCCCTAAAAAGGATTTCTTTATGACCATAGCCGTAGCCGTAAGCGGCGGGGCGGACAGCCTGTATGCGATGGCGTCCCTGCAACGTGAATATCCGGGACAGGTGATTGCCTTCCATGCCCTCCAGAAAGAAACCTCGCCGGAGGACGATCCCGTCCCGGGGCTTGAGGCTTCGTGCCGTGCCTTGGGGGTGCCTTTGCATATCCTCGATTTGCAGGAGGCGTTTTTCCGGCAGATCGTCCGGCCTTTCGCGGAGAGTTACGCCCACGGGGAAACGCCCAACCCGTGCGTCCGCTGCAATGCGCTGGTGAAGTTCGGTTTGTGGATGGATGAAGCCCGCAAGCTTGGCGCGGACAGGTTGGCGACCGGTCACTATGTTTCCCTTGCCGAGCATCCCCGTTATGGCATGGCGTTGCATCAGGGGGCTGACGAAGCCAAGGACCAGAGCTATTTTCTTGCCCTGACGCCCATAAGCCGTCTGAAAAACGCGGTGTTTCCCCTTGCCCGCGTCCGCAAGAGCGAGGTCCGCGCCGCACTAGCGGAGTGGGGGCTTTCGGTTCCCCTTCCTCGCGAGAGCCAGGAAATCTGTTTTGTGCCCGACGACGATTACCGCGCCTTCCTCAAGGGGATCGGCGTGCGTCTTCCCGCCGGGGGGCCGATGGTCCTGCTCGACGGGCATGTCGTGGGCAGGCACGGCGGCCTCTGGCAGTATACCGAGGGGCAGCGCCGTGGGCTCGGCGTATCGTGGACGGAGCCGCTGTACGTCATCGGAAAGGATCGTTCCCGCAACGCGCTGCTGCTTGGGACGGCTGATGAGCTTCCCGTCAATGCCTGCGCGGCGGGCGAACTGAATTTCCTTGTCCCCCCGGAACTGTGGCCTCACGAGCTGCGGGTGCGCACCCGGTATCGCCAGAAGGCGGTTCCGGCGGACATCCGTCTGGTGGGCGGCGGCGAGAGCGGCATGGACGCCACTGCCCGGATGCTTATCCGTTTCCATCAGCCGCAGCTCCCCTCCGCCCCCGGCCAGCTCGCCGCCGTTTTCGACGAGCACGGGCATGTGCTCGCCGGGGGGATCATTTGTAAGGAGCGTTAAGGCGGAGGATGAAGAGGCTGGGAGGGGCGGGGAGGCCGCGCGGCGGAAGTTCCTGTCGGGCAGCGGATTAAAGCAAAAGAACGGCTTGCTGGAGAATACCAGCAAGCCGTCTTTGTTTTCCGTAAAACCGGAAAGAGGGATTCGATAAGGTCAAAAGTCTTTGAAGAGGGAGGGAAGGGGGGCCGGTGGAAGGGAGGGGAAAACGTGGGGGCTCCCCCCTTCTCCAGAAAGTTTTCCCCTCCCTTCCACCGGCGTTCCCTTCCTGATAAGGCCCTTGACCCGTATGGCGAGCAATAGTATTTCTTTGCATTACCGCGTACTGTGACGTGTGGACCACGCATGGCGCGACACGAAAGGCTGACAGACACCCCCGCAAGGGGCGTTTCTTTCTAGATGATTTTTGCGAACTATCTCAAGGAGTCCTCATGATCGGCATTTCCAAATTGTACTGCGGGCAGGTGGAGCCTTCCGACGCTCTGCGCTACGGCCGGCATTCCAGCCAGCTCCCTTCCCACCTGCTTCAGTTCTCCGAAGACAAGAAGCCGGTGGTGGTCTGGAACATGACCCGCCGCTGCAACCTCAAGTGCGTGCACTGTTACGCTCAGGCCGTCGATCCTGACGGCAAGGATGAAATCTCCACGGAACAGGGCAAGGCCATCATCTCCGATCTTGCCGCATACGGAGCTCCGGTCATGCTGTTCTCCGGCGGCGAACCGCTGGTCCGTCAGGATTTGCCGGAACTCGCCAGCTACGCCACCGAAAAGGGGATGCGCGCGGTCATCTCGACCAACGGCACCCTGATCACCAAGGAAAAGGCCCGCGAACTCAAGGCGATCAATCTGTCCTATGTGGGCATCTCGCTGGACGGCGCCGAAGAAATCCACGACAAGTTCCGCGGTGTGCCGAACTCCTTCAAGAAGGCGCTTGAGGGCCTCGAAAATTGCAAGGCCGAGGGCCTCAAGGTCGGCCTGCGCTTCACCATCAATAAGCGCAACGTGGTTGAAATCCCCAAAGTCTTCAAGCTGCTGCGCGAACTCGAAGTGCCGCGCATCTGCTTCTACCACCTCGTATACTCCGGCCGCGGCTCCGAAATGATCAAGGAAGACCTCAACCACGCGGAAACCCGTTCCGTGGTCGATCTGATCATGGACGAAACCCGCGCCCTGTTCGACGCCGGGATGCCGAAGGAAGTCCTCACCGTGGACAACCACGCCGACGGTCCCTATGTCTGGATGCGCATGTTGAAGGAAGATCCCAAGCGCGCTGAGGAAGTGTTCCAGCTTCTCCAGTACAACGAGGGCAACAGCTCCGGCCGCGGCATCGGCTGTATCTCGTGGGACGGCAAAGTCCATGCCGACCAGTTCTGGCGCAACCATACCTTTGGCAACGTGCTCGAACGCCCGTTCTCCGAAATCTGGGACGATCCGAACATCGAACTGCTCCACAAGATGAAGAACAAGAAGGCCTATGTGAAGGGACGCTGCGCCTCCTGCCGCTTCCTGAACATCTGCGGCGGCAACTTCCGCTCCCGTGCCGAAGCCTATTACGGCGACGAATGGGCCCAGGATCCCGCCTGTTACCTGACCGACGACGAAATCCGCCGCCCTGAATAAGGGATGGGCGCGGGGAGAGGGCACCTTTCCCCGCGCTTTTGCGGACTGTTTGGAGGGCGGGGAGGCTCGGGCCGCAAGGATGGGAAGCGGTGACTCTCTGGAGGCAGGAACAGCGATGTTCTTGCCTGTTATCATAAAAAGGACAATGTGTTATGAATGAATTTTATCGTGGGCGCCGTCTGCGCCGCAATCCCGTGATCCGTGAAATGGTGCGTGAGACGCAGCTGTCCGCCGCTGACCTTATGATGCTGTATTTTGTGGTGGATACCACGGATGAGGATTTCAAGAAGGAAATCCCGTCCATGCCGGGCCAGTACCAGCTTTCTCTCAAGCAGCTTGAGAAGACCGTGGGCGAAGCCGTGGACGCGGGGCTGCGTTCGCTCATGCTGTTCGGCATCCCCAAGCACAAGGACGCCATCGCCAGCGAAGCCTATGCCCCGAACGGCATCGTGCAGCGCGCCATCCGTATGCTTAAGGCGAAGTGGCCGGATCTGCAGGTTGTGACCGACGTGTGTCTGTGCGAATACACTTCGCACGGTCATTGCGGCATCCTGAAGGAAGGCGACACCTGCGGCGAAGTGGTGAACGATCCCACGTTGGAACTGCTTGCCAAGACCGCCCTCAGCCATGTCGAGGCCGGTGCGGACATGGTGGCGCCTTCCGACATGATGGACGGCCGCATTCTGGCTATCCGCGAAACGCTGGACAAGGCGGGGTATGTGAATACGCCGATCATGTCCTATGCGGTGAAGTACGCCTCCGCGTTCTACGGCCCGTTCCGCGACGCGGCGGAGTCCGCCCCGCATCACGGCGACCGCAAGACCTATCAGATGGACCCCGCCAACGCGATGGAAGGCTTGCGCGAAGCCGCCGCCGACATCGACGAGGGCGCGGACATCGTCATGGTGAAGCCCGCCGGTCCCTATCTGGACGTCATCCGCATGGTGCGCGACAACTTCGACGTGCCCGTCGCCGCCTATCAGGTGAGCGGCGAGTACTCCATGATCAAGGCCGCCGCCATCAACGGCTGGATCGATGAAGAGAGGATTGTTCTGGAGTCGCTGATCGGCATCCGCCGCGCCGGGGCCAAGCTCATCCTGACTTACTACGCCGAAGAAGCCCTCAAGAAAGGATGGGTGCGCTGATGAATTGCCATGAGCCGCCATGCGGCATGGGGCGGGAAGATTCCCGCCCCGGCACCGGACATCCCGGCGGCCACACCGGGCATCCGGGCGGTATGCCCGCCGGTCCGCGCACGCTTGAGGACGGTTCCCCGCTGTGCCGCCTTATCGCGTGGGAAGTGACCCGCTCCTGTAACCTTGCCTGCAAACATTGCCGGGCCGAGGCGCATCCGGAACCCTATCCGGGCGAGCTGTCCACGGAAGAAGCCAAGGCGCTGATCGATACCTTCCCGAGCGTGGGCAACCCGATCATCATCTTCACCGGCGGCGATCCCATGATCCGCCCCGATGTATACGAGCTGATCGCCTATGCGGGTTCCAAGGGCCTGCGCTGCGTGATGTCCCCCAACGGGACGCTCATCACGCCGGAAAACGCCCGTAAGATCAAGGAAGCGGGCGTGCAGCGCTGTTCGATCTCCATCGACGGCTACAACGCCGAGAAACACGATGCGTTCCGCTGTGTGCCCGGCGCGTTCGACGCCACCATGCGCGGCATCGAGTGCCTCAAGGCCGAGGGCGTGGAGTTTCAGATCAACACTACGGTCACTCGGGATAACCTGCATGATTTTAAGAAGATATTCGAACTCTGCGAGCGCATCGGCGCGGCGGCGTGGCATATCTTCCTGCTGGTGCCGATGGGCCGGGCCGCCGAGCTTGCGGATCAGGTGATCACGGCGCAGGAATACGAGGACGTGCTGCACTGGTTCTATGACTTCCGCAAGACGACCTCCATGCACCTCAAGGCTACCTGCGCGCCGCACTACTACCGCATCATGCGCCAGCGCGCCCGCGAGGAAGGCGTCTCCGTAACGCCCGCCACGTTCGGCATGGATGCCATGACGCGCGGCTGTCTCGGCGGCACGGGGTTCTGCTTCATCAGCCATGTGGGGCAGGTTCAGCCGTGCGGGTATCTGACGCTCGACTGCGGCAACGTCCGCACGACGCCGTTCCCGGAAATCTGGCGTAAGTCCAAGCCGTTCCTCCAGTTCCGCGATCAGTCCGAGTATAAGGGCAAGTGCGGCGTCTGCGAGTTCCATAAGGTATGCGGCGGCTGCCGCGCCCGCGCGTGGAGCATGGACGGCGACTACATGGGTGAGGAGCCTCTGTGCACGTACCAGCCCCGCAAAGCGAAGGAGGCGGAATGACGGAAATGACTCTCGACACGATGGACAAGCGCATTCTGGACATCATCCAGACGGATTTTCCGCTGGAGTCCCGGCCTTACGCCATCATTGCGGAGCGTCTCGGCATCACGGAGCAGGAAGCGCTTGATCGCGTGAACGCCCTGCGCAAGTCCCGGCTTATCCGGCGTCTGGGGGCCAACTTCCAGTCGGCCAAACTCGGTTTCCGCTCCACGCTGTGCGCGGCCAAGGTTCCGGAGGACAAGCTGGATGCCTTCATAGCCGAAGTGAACCGGCATGTGGGCGTGACGCACAACTATTTGCGCCGCCATGCCTACAACGTCTGGTTTTCCGCAATCGGCCCCTCGTGGGAGGCCGTGTGCGCCATGCTTGACGACATTGCCGCCAAGACGGGCATTCCGATCCTGAATCTGCCCGCCACGAAGCTGTATAAAATTCGCGTTGATTTTCAGATGGAAGAGTAAGACGAATCGGGGGAAGGGAGGGAGAAACTTTCTAGAGAACGTTTCTCCCTCCCTTCCCCCGGACCCCCTTCCCTCCCTCTTCAAAGACTTTTGACTTTATCGAATCCTTCATCACGGTTTTACAGAAAAGAACGGCTTATTGGTGCCACCCAATAAGCCGTTCTTTTCTTAGGGACTCCTACCGTGCTACCTCCCCGCCCCTCCCAATCTTCATCTGCTTCCCCGTACGACTTCCTCGGCGGAAGGGCGCAGGAGCTTGTCGAGCTGGGCATAGGCCTCTTCGGGAGCCTGACCGCGCTTGGCGGCGATGGAGGCGAGATTGTCCACGGCGTCGCAGGGGCGGAGATAGAGCGGATCGAGATCCTTGTGCCCCCATGCTCCGTCAGGCAGGGCGAGAGTCAGATCAAGCAATGCCTGCGCTGTGGGATGGGTAAGGGCGGGCAGAAAGAGGGGCGCGGAATCGCCGAAGAGTCCCTCCAGCTGGGGCAGATTGCGGGCTACCCCGCTGCCGAGCATGATGTCGGGGCGCTCTCCGCCGCAGGCCGCCGGGATTTCCCACATGGCAGGCTCGTCCACGGGGGATGGCAGGGTGGAACCGGGGGCGCACAGAAAATCCTGCCCGTGCACAAGGCCCCGCCGGGCGTGTGTGATCACGCGGATGCGCGTTTCGCGGGCGGGAAAGAGGAGGCTGAAGGGCACGGAGCCCGCGAGGGCTTGGAGCGCATTGAGCGGCGCAACGGCGGCTCCGGTAGCCCGGCGGAAGGCGGCGGCGGTCGTCAGCGCCAGCCGGAGGCCGGTAAAGCTCCCCGGACCGGCTACGCAGGCGATCCGGGAGATGTCCGAAGGCATGATGCCAAGGCGCTGGAAGGCGTCCGCCAGTGCGGGCGTCAACAGTTCGGTCCCCTTGGAGGGGGCGCTCCATTCCTGCGCGCACGCGAGGGAGCCTTCCTGCTCCAGCACAAACTGGATGCGGCCCTCGGAGGCGTTCATGATCAGCGTGGTATTCATGAGAACAGCCTTGTCAAATCATTCCATGTGGCGAGGATCATCAGCCCGAGCAGCAGCGCCATACCCACCTTCGCGGACCATTCGCGCGCCGTGGCGCTGACGGGGCGCCCCATGATCATTTCAAGCGTAAAGAAGACGATGTGCCCGCCGTCGAGGATCGGGATGGGCAGCAGGTTGAGGATGCCGAGGTTGACGCTGATGAGCGCCGCGAGCAGCAGTACGGCGGAAAGGCCCTGTTCGGCCTGCTGGCCGACCATCTGGGCGATGAGGATGGGGCCGCCCACGTTGTCCAGCGGAACCACGCGCTGCGCGAGCTTGACGAAGCTCTCACAGGTGAAGGCGATCATGTCCCACGTCTGCCTGAATCCGGCTCCGATGGCTTCAACGGGGCCGAGGGGCAGGTGCCCGGTCGCGGTGGAGGCCCGGATGCCGATGAGCCACGCGGGTTTTTCCTCGCCGAAGATATTGGCGCGGGTCTTGGCTTCGGGGGTGAGGCTCAACGTGACTTCCGAACCGCCGCGCGACAGCACGATGGTTACCGGTTTGCCGTTTCCGGCTCCGATGCCTTCCGCGACGGCGTTCCAGTTTTCGATGGGCTTGCCGTCGATGGACAGCACGCGGTCGCCGGGCTGGATGCCGGCCGTGGCGGCGGGAGTCCCGGGGGTGACGTCGCCGACCTCGGGAAGCAGATAGGTCTGGCCCTGCGCCCATGCGATGCCGCAATAAATGATCAGCGCCAGCACGAAATTGGCGACCGGACCGGCCAGGACGACCAGAAGGCGGTGCCACGCGGGGCGGCCGGAGTACAATTCCTCGGGGGCGAACAATACGCCGTCGATTTCTTTACCTTTGGGATCGGGCTGTTCGGCTTCGTCCTCTTCCCCGGCAAGGGCCACGTAGCCGCCGAGGGGGATCAGGGAGAGGCAATAGTCGGTTTTGCCGCGCCGGAGCTTGAGGAGTTTGGGGCCGAACCCCAGCGAGAAGGTGCGCACGCCGATACGGAACAGGCGGGCGACGGCGAAATGGCCGAGTTCATGAAAAAAGATGAGGCCGCCAAGGACAAGCAGCACGGCGAGGGCGCTTTCCCAGTGCGAGAGTATGTTGAGCAGAAAGTCCATTTACACCTTCTCTATCCACAGGCCGACGCGGAGCCGGGTTTCGTGGTCAAGGGTTTCGATGGCTTCGAGCGAAGCCGGATCGGGGGCCGAACACTCGTCCAGCGCCCGGCCGATGATGTCGGGAATGTCCATGAAGCCGATGCGGCCGGACAAAAACGCCTCGACCGCGACCTCGTTGGCCGCGTTGAGCGCAACGGGCAGGGCGGAACCTTTGCCGATAGTCCGGCAGGCGAGTTCAAGGCACGGAAAGGAATGTAAGTCCGGCTCCTCGAAGGTCAAGGCGCCGGAACGGGCAAGATCCAGAGGCGGAACGCCCGCGTCGAGGCAGAGCGGCCATGCGAGGCAGTAGGCGATGGGCATACGCATGTCCGGGGTTCCCGCCTGCGCCATGAGGGAGCCGTCTTCGAACTCCACCAGCGAGTGCACCAGCGACTGCGGATGGACCAGTACGCCGATGCGTTCCAGCGGCAGGCCGTAGAGGTGATGGGCTTCGATGATCTCCAGCCCTTTGTTCATCATCGACGCCGAGTCGATGGTGATTTTCGCGCCCATGCTCCAGTTGGGGTGCTTGAGCGCCTGCGCGGGCGTCACCGTGGCGAGGAAGTCCCGCTTCTTGCCACGGAAAGGGCCTCCTGAGGCCGTGAGGATGATCCGCCTGACCGTTTCGGGGTTGCGCCCCCGCAGGCCCTGAAACACGGCGTTGTGCTCGGAATCCACGGGCAGGATGACCGCCCCGGTCCGTGCGCAGGTTTCCCGGAGCATCCCACCGGCGAGCACGAGGGATTCCTTGTTGGCGAGGCAGATGACCTTTCCCGCTTCGGCGGCGGCCATTGTCGCCCGCAGTCCGGCGGCGCCCATTTGCGCGGAAAGGACCGTGGAGGCCTCGGGCAAGGAGGCCAGTTCCGCGTACCCTTGCGGACCCACGAGTATCTCGGGTTCATAGCCGGACGGAAGAGCGGCGAGCAGGGCTTTGCGTCCCTCTTCGGTCTGGATGCCCAGATACGGAGGGCGCCAGCGGAGGGCCTGTTCGATCAGGCGTTCGACATTCCGTCCCCCGGCCAGCGCCACGACCTGAAACAGATCGGGATGCTTTTCGATGATGCGCAGCGTGTTGACGCCGATGGAGCCCGTGCTGCCCAAGAGGACGACAGGGCGGGGGAAGCTGTTTTCCCATTCGGACGAAGGAAGTTCTGTGATATAGCGGATCATGCGTTTCCCGGTGCGAAAAAGGGAAGTCCTGAAACTTCCCCGGTATTGGCGTTTCGGCGGCGGTGCGTGCCGAGACGTTCAGTGTTTCCCTGCCCCTGCGGACAGGGATGCAATAAGCGCGAAAGCCTTTTGCAAGGAAAGGTTGGGCTCCGTGCCGGCGGGCTTGAGGAAGGGAGGGAAAACGTTCATGGAGAGAGCTTTTCCTTCCTTTCTCAAGCGTTCCTGCAGTGCAATCCGTTTTAGAAGAATGTCATGAGGGCCCTGGCACACTCGTAGGTCGGGATCACGAACAGCAGGCTGTCCACACGATCGAGGACCCCGCCGTGGCCGGGCAGGACGTTGCCTGAATCCTTGACCGAACGGGAACGCTTGAGCGCCGATTCAAAGAAATCGCCAAGCTGGGCCATGACGCCGAGCACGAGGCCGAGCAGGGCGTAGTCGCTGATGCCAGTCTCGGGCACGCCGAACGCGAGGCCAAAGCAGACCGCCACGACCACGCTGGCGGCGAGCCCGGCGGCGCTGCCTTCGACGCTCTTCTTGGGGCTGACTTTGGGCCAGATTTTGTGCTTGCCGAAGCGCATACCGAAGAAATAGGCCACCGTGTCCGAACCCGCCGCCGTACAGATGAGCAGCAGTTGCTCGTGAATGGAGAAATTCAGGGCGGGCATGATCAGCATGGGAACGTACAGCAGCCCCCCGGCGAGCACCGCGACCCGCGTAAAGCGGTACTTGTCGTCGTGCGACCAGCAGAACAGGAACATGCAGGCGAGGATCAGCGTGGACAGGGCGAGGGTCATGACGACCATTTCGGGGCGCATCCATGCGGCGGTGATGAGCAGGCCGCCGAGCACAAGGCCGAGGATACGCCCGCCGATGTTGGCCTTGAGCGGCCAGAACATGGCGTAGAATTCCCACAGGCCGACGAGCGTAAACAGGAGCAGCAGGCCGAAAAGGTACGGCCCGGAAAGGTAGAGGGCGGTTCCGAGGACGCTCACAAGCACGGCGCCGGTGATGATCCTCGGAAAATGTTTTGAGGCGATGATCATTGAATCTGCTCCTGCGTCAGCCCAAAACGGCGATTGCGGCCCGCATATTCGACGAGAGCCCTGTGCAGGGCTTCGGGCGTGAAGTCGGGCCAATAGGTGGACGTGAAATAGAGTTCGCTGTAGGCGCTCTGGAAGGTCAGGTAGTTGCTGATACGCTGCTCGCCGCTGGTGCGGATGATGAGGTCAGGGTCCGGCTGCCCCGCGGAATACAGGCATGAGCGGAACGCCTCTTCCGTCACCGCTTCCGGCTTGACGCCCTGTTGCATGAGCAGGCGCGCGGCCCGGAGGATTTCTTCCCGCCCCGAATAGTTGAGGGCAAGATTGACGATCATGTCGGAACACTTCGCCGTGCGGTTCATGGCATGGCGCAGGGCCGTGCGCGCGGGAAGCGGCAGGCCGTCGAGCTCGCCGAATACGCGCAGGCTGATGCCGTTGCGCTCCATGGAGGGGAGCTCTTCGCCAAGGAAGCTGACCAGCAGCTGGAAGAGCAGGCTGACTTCATCCTTGGGGCGGCCCCAGTTTTCCTGAGAGAAGGTGTAGAGCGTCAAATGGCGGATGCCGAGCGTGCGGCACTCGGTCACGATGGCTTTGGCGGCGCGGACGCCGGCCTTATGGCCTTCGCTGCGGGACAGGCCGCGTTCCTGCGCCCAGCGGCCGTTGCCGTCCATGATGATGGCAATGTGGGCCGGGAGCGAGGCGGCGTGAATCGGAAGCGGGGAAGGTTCGGACATGGACGTCAGATAACCTCAGCGTAACAACGTAAAAAGACCGAAGGGAAAACGGAAGCGGCGCTCTCCAACCCCTCAATGGTATGCGGCTGTCAGGCCTTTCAGGTTTGAAATGGCCTAAGGCCGGATGTCCCGGCACGCCGCGCGGTGAGAATTCCACCGAAAACGGCATGTTCCGGCAGGGCGAACCTTTGAAATGGATACTCTTTCAAAGGAAATCTGTCTGAACAGAGTCTTCCCTGCCTTTCGAGGAGAACCAATCCGCCGCTCCCCATCAGCCGAAAATCCTAGGAGAATGAGAGGCAGGGGCCGGGAAGGGGAGAAGGGAACCTTTTTCATATGGTCTCCTCCCCTTCCCGCTCTTACCTCTTACAGATCCATGATTTCCTTTTCCTTGGCCGCACACTTTTCGTCGACTTTGGCCACGTACTTGTCCGTCAGCTTCTGGACGTCGTCGGTGGCCTTCTTGAGTTCGTCCTCGGAGATGGCCTTGTCCTTTTCCAGCTTCTTGAGCTGGTCGTTGGCGTCGCGGCGGACGTTGCGGACGGCGACCTTGGCTTCCTCGCCGGACTTGCGGGCGAGCTTGCCGAGTTCCTTGCGGCGGTCTTCGGTCAACGGCGGGATGGAGATGCGGATGATCTTGCCGTCGTTCACAGGGGTCAGGCCGAGGTCGGACTTGAGGATGGCCTTTTCCACGCCGGCGAACGCGCCGCGATCCCAGGGCTGGATGGTGATGGTGCGGCTATCCGGTATGGCGACGGACGCGAGCTGGCTGATGGGCGTGGGCGTGCCGTAGTAATCAACCTTGATGTTGTCCACAAGGCCGGTGGAGGCGCGGCCGGTGCGGAGGCGGCTGAAGTCGCGATCCAGCGCGCCGAGAGCCTTGTCCATGCGATCTTCGGAATCCAGCAAGACGCTTTCTTTATCCATAACGCTTAATCTCCTTCGACGGTGGTGCCGGGGTTCTCGCCCGTGACCACCTTTTTGATGCTGCCGTTGAACATGTTGCACACGATGATCGGGACCTGGTTTTCCTGGGCCAGCGTGATGGCCGTGGAATCCATGACCTTGAGATGCCGCCGCAAGGTTTCCTCATAGCTGAGGTGCTTGAACATCACGGCGTCGTCGTGCTTCATGGGGTCCTTGTCATAAACGCCGTCGACCTTGGTGGCCTTGATGATGGCGTCGCACTTGAGCTCCATGCCGCGCAGAGCCGCCGCGGTGTCCGTGGTGAAGTACGGATTGCCCGTCCCGGCGGCGCAGATGATCACGCGGCCCTTTTCCAGATGCCGCATGGCGCGGCGGCGGACATAGGGTTCGCAGACTTCCTGCATGGCGATGGCCGAAAGCACGCGGGTGGGATGGCCGGTCTTTTCCAGCGCGTCCTGCACGGCAAGCGCGTTCAGCACTGTGGCGAGCATACCCATGTAGTCCGCGGAGGAACGATCCATGCCCTCGGCGGACGCGGACAGCCCCCGGAAAATGTTGCCGCCGCCGATGACCAGCGCGACCTCAAGCCCCATATCCACCACATCGGCTATTTCTGCACATATCTTTGAAACCGTATGGGGGTCAATACCTATCTGTTTTTCCCCGGCGAGCGCCTCGCCGCTGAGCTTGAGCAGTACGCGCTTGTATTTGAGTTCGGCCATGTCCTCTCCCTTTTTTAACGGTGGTTGTAGGGAAAACCCCAGTTGCCTTCATCGACCCTGACGTATTTGAGGAACGCGTAAAACGCCCCGTGGACCGCGTTGATGAACCCAGCCTTGCCGTCAAGGAAGCCTTTTTTGAGCAGGTAGATACGGAGGAACCGCCCGATGCCGTGCAGCACGCCGAGGGCGAGGCCGCCCTTTTTGCCGCGCGCCGCGAGATCGTCGGCCCCCTGCTGGGCATAGGAGTTGATCTTGTCCAAATGTTCCCGGAAATGTTTGTAGGGATAGTGCAGGATGTCGCCGTCGAGTTCCCGCGTGCGCCCGTTGGGGTCGATGTGCTCGTGCGCGCCGCTCTGGGTGAAGTGGACACCGTTGCGGCGGAAAACGCGCAGGAGGCGATCGGGATACCAGCCGCTGTGCTTGAGGAAACGGTCGTAATACCACGAGCGCCGCGCCGGAGTGAAGCCGCAGAGATCGGCGGGCGCGCCGGGCAGGGCGGCAAGGATGGCGTCACGGAGCGGTTCCGAACAGATTTCGTCCTGATCGAGGGAAACCACCCAATCGGTTTCGACGAGGCCGAGGGCGTATTCGAACTGGGGGAGGGCTCCGCTCCAGGGATGCTGCACGAACGTCGCGCCGTGCTCCCGGGCGATGGATTCCGTGGCGTCGGAACTGAACGAGTCCACGACGATGACGGCGTCACAGAACGCGAGCGACTCAAGACATTTCCCGAGCAGGCGTTCGCCGTTGTAGGTGAGGACCAGACCCGTAATGGTGGGTTTTCCGGACGTGTCGGAACTCATGCACGCTCCTTGGTCAGAGAGGAAACGACATCGCGGACGGCTCCGGCGACGGCAACGGCGTCGGCCTCGGAGAGTTCGGGATACATGGGCAGGCTGAGGATGTGCGGCATGATCGCCTCGGTAACGGGCAGGCCGTCCGGCGCGAGGGCCACGCTGCCCCGGTAGGCATCCTGAAGGTGCACCGGGAAGGGATAGTGGACGGCAGTGCCCACGCCCCTGTCGCGGAGCCGCCTTTGCACCTCGTCGCGATCCGGGCATTGGACGACATAGAGATGGTAAACCGGTTCCACGGCATCCGGAATCGTCGGCAGGACAAGGCCGGGGACGCCGGACAGCTCGCGGCGGTAGAGCTCCGCCAGCGCGCGGCGTTTGGCGTTCTTGGCGGGCAGTTCGGGCAGGAGGACATTGAGGAAGGCGGCCTGCAATTCGTCGAGCCGGGTATTGATGCCGGGCTCGCTGCTCAGGTAATGCGTCCGCCAGCCGTACTCGCGCACGCTGCGGATACGTTCGGCAAGGGCGTCGTCGGAGGTGACGACGCAGCCGCCGTCGCCCACCGCGCCGAGATTCTTGGTCGGATAAAAGCTGAACGTCCCGGCGATGCCGGTGGACCCGGCGGGACGGCCCTTATAGGCCGCGCCGTGGGCCTGTGCGCAGTCTTCGATGAGTGGCAGGTCCCCCGCGACGGCGCGGATCGCATCCAGATCGGCGCAGCATCCGTAGAGGTGTACCGGCAGCACGGCGGCGGGTTTGCCCGGATAACGGCCCGCGCGGGCGGCCTCAAGCGCTTTGGCGAGGCTTTCCGGCGACATGGTATAGGTCACCGGATCGACGTCCACGAGTACGGGCGTCGCCCCTGCGCATTCGATGGCGGCGACGGTCGCGACGGCGGTATGGGACACCGTGAACACGAGGCCGCCCTTGCCGATGCCGAGGGCACGCAGGGCCACCTCTATAGCATCAGTCCCGTTGCCCACGCCGACGGCATGTTTCACGGAGCAGAACGCGGCAAACGACTCTTCAAACTGCCGGACCTGTTTGCCGTTGATGTACCAGCCGCCGTCCAGCACGTCGGCGGCGGCCTTGAGCAGGGCGTCGCGCCGGCTGCGGAACGCCGCGCCGGGGTTGGCTTGTGGGATGAGGGGTGCGTTCATGGCAATCCTTACAAATAGTCCTGAAGCCGGGGACGGTAATAGTCGATGATCTGCCGGAGGCCGTCCCTGAGTTGGGTCCGGGGTTCCCAGCCGAGGAGAGAGCGCAGGCGGCTGTCGTCGGCGTAGTAGTCGCCGATGTCGATTTTTTTACGGTCGGCGGGGTATTCCCGGACTTCATAAGCCCCTTCGCCCGCCGTGTCCACGAGGAGATCGGCGAGATCGCGCAGGGAAATCCGCTTGCCGCCGCCGATGTTGAAAATCTGGCCGAAGGCTTCCTCATGCAGCGCGGCGCGCATCATGGCGTCCACGCAGTCATCGACATAGGTGAAGTCGCGGAGCTGTTCGCCGCCCCATACTTCAAACGGCTTGCCGGTGAGCACCTGCCTGATCCACACGCCGAGGAAGGTCTGGCGGGCGTCCTTGATGCGCATACGCGGCCCGATGGTGTTGGTGAGGCGCAGCGAGCAGGCGCGGATGCCGTACACGTTGTTGTAGAGGATATGGTACCATTCGCCGGCCATCTTGTTGATGCCGTTGACGTCGACGGGGCGGACGGGGTGGTTTTCGTCCACGGGCAGATAGTCGGGCTTGCCGTAAATCTGCCGCGTTCCGGCGAATACGATGCGGATGCCCGGATTGGCGTTCCGGCAGGCTTCGAGGATGGAAAGCTGCGCCTTGCAGTTGATGTCCAGATCCGTATACGGATCGGCCATGGAATCCATATGGCTGGTCTGTCCGGCGAGATTGAACAGAAAGTCGTGCCCCTTTACCAGCGTTTTCATGCTGTGGGGATCGCGGACGTCGGAAATATTGACTTTGAGGCGGGATTCGTAACCGCGAATGTTTGCCGGATTCCCGCCATACTCGGGGATAAGGCTGTCGACGAGCGTAACGGAAGCGCCTTCCTCAAGAAGGCGGATGCCAAGATTGGAGCCGATGAACCCCAACCCTCCCGTGATGAGCACATGCGCGCCGGAATAGAGACTCATTATCGGATCCTGCGGTTGCGATTACAAAAAAGGGGGGCATGGCCCCCCTTTTGCAGTCAGTGGCGTAAACTATTCGGCGCCGAGCTGAATCCGCACGAAGCGGACCACGGTGATCGGCTCGCCGATGGTCTTGGCGGCGCCCTTGATGAGATCGCCGATCGTCATCTTGTCGTCGCGGATATAGAGCTGGTCGAGCAGGCACACGTCCTTGCAGAACTTCTTGACCGCGCCTTCGGCGATCTTTTCGATGATCTGTTCGGGCTTGCCTTCTTCACGGGCCTTCTGGCGATAGACTTCGCGTTCGTGTTCGACCACTTCGGGGTTCAGGCCCTCGGCGGACACGGCGAGCGGGGAAGCGGCGGCGATCTGCATGGCCACGTTCTTCGCCACTTCGTGGAAGGCTTCGGAAGCCGCGGCGGCGTCGCTGCCGGTCTGCATTTCCACGAGTACGGCAAGCTTGCCGTTGGAGTGCAGATAGCCACCGATCAGGCCGGACTTGCCAGCGGCGAGTTCCATCTTGGCGAACTTGCCGAGGCCCATGTTTTCGCCGGTGGTGGCGATAACGCCATCAAGAGCTTCCTTCACGGTGACGGAGGCGTCGGCCACGAAAGGAGCGGCGAGCAGCGCTTCGGAGTCAGCGTATTCACCCTTGGCGACCTGGGCCACCATGTCTTTCACGAAGCCCTGGAACTTGTCGCCGCGAGCCACGAAGTCGGTTTCGCACTTGACTTCGACGGCCACGCCGGACTTGCCGTCGGCGGCCAGTTCAAAGCCCACGAGACCTTCGGAGGTGGCGCGGCCGGCCTTCTTGGCGGCCTTGGAAAGACCCTTCTGGCGGAGCCAGTCGACGGCCTTTTCCATGTCGCCGTCGCATTCCGTAAGGGCTTTCTTGCAGTCCATCATGCCCGCGGCGGTCTTTTCGCGCAGGTCTTTAACCATAGCAGCAGTGATGCTCATGAGAATCTCCGGAAAACGTTGGTTATTCGGCGGCGGCTTCGACAGCGGGGGCTTCTTCAGCCTTGGCTTCGGCGTCGGCAGCCTTCTTCAGTTCTTCCTCGGCGTCCTTGTTCTTGGAATCCTTGCGCATGGCTTCGCCTTCGAGGCAGGCTTCGGCCATGGCGGTGACGAAAAGCTTAATGGCGCGGATGGCGTCGTCGTTGCCGGGGATGATGTAGTCGATGACGTCGGGATCGCAGTTGGTGTCGGTGACGGCCACGATCGGGATGCCGAGCTTGCGGCATTCCTTGACGGCGATTTCTTCACGGTTGGGGTCGATGATGAAGGCGAGCTGCGGGAGGCGATCCATGTCCTTGATACCGCCGAGGGTCAGCTCAAGCTTGGCCATTTCGCGCTGCAGGGTCAGGATTTCCTTCTTCTGGTAGCGGTTCACGGAACCGTCGGCGAACATGGCTTCGAGCTTCTTGAGGCGTTCGATGCTCTTCTGAATGGTGGCGAAGTTGGTGAGGGTGCCGCCCATCCAGCGGTTGGTCACATGGAACTGACCGGCGCGGCCGGCTTCGGCGGCGACGGCTTCCTGAGCCTGACGCTTGGTACCGATGAACAGCACGCGGCCGCCGTTGGCGACGGTTTCCACGATTTTGTCGTGGGCGGTGCGGTACAGCTTCACGGTCTGCTGGAGGTCGATGATATGGATACCGTTACGGGCGCCGAAAATGAACGGGCGCATCTTGGGGTTCCAACGGCGGGTCTGGTGACCGAAATGGACGCCGGTTTCCAGCATCTGCTTCATGCTAACGTATGCCATGGTATGTCTCCTTCGACATGGGGGTTTGCTTCCACCCCGGCCCTGACCCTTCTACCCGTATGCGTTCCGCGGACCCATGCCGCGGGGCGAAACGAGCACCCCAGGCCGCTGCCAGAGTGTGCTTGATAAAAAGCTGCTTATCTTTACGGCAGCAAGGGGTGCCTGTCAAGGGGACATAGGATTTTCCTTGTTTCGCGGCCCGGTTCCGTCTGCGGGGCGGGCGTCCCTCTTTCCGCTTGAGGGGGCGGTTGCGCTTCCGGATTGAACCTCCGGCGTTCCCGGTGTACAACCGCGCCGGTGCGGTACAACGATTCGACGAGGGCGCGGTGCGTCCGATCTTTTTATGGAGGGTTCATGGAAAGCAAGCTGAGCCGTGCGCTGGCTCCGAAACGTCCGGATGCGCCCACGCTGACTTCCCGTCAGCTCGTCAAGGCGTGGTGGCAGGCGCTGCGTCCGCCGTTCTTCATCGTGGATCTCATCCCCGTAGGGCTTGGGGGGGCGCTGGCGGCCCGGGATCTCGGGTATTGGCCCTGGGGGATTTTCGCGGTTGTGATGGTGGGGTGTTTTTGCCTGCATACGGTCGCCAACATAGCCAATGATCTTTTTGATTATCTGGAAGGCGTGGATACCGACGAGACAATCGGGGGCACGAAAGTCATCCAGAACGGCTGGATCAGCCCGCGCCAGATTTGCCTGACCATCATCGGGCTGTTGCTGTCCACGGTACTGATCGGCTGGTGGCTCATCGGGCACAGCGGACAGGAATGGCTGTGGGGGCCTGTGGTCTTTGCCGTGCTCTCCGCCGTCTTTTACGTCGCGCCGCCCATACGCTACGGGTGCCGGGGATACGGCGAGCTGTTCGTATGCCTGAATATGGGATTTATCATGGTTATGGGCTCCTATGCGGTAATGGCGAACGGCTTTTCGGCGCAGAGCCTTGCCCTGGCGCTTCCCGTGGGGCTCATGGTGGCGGGGATTCTCTATTATCAAAGCCTGCCTGAGATCGAGACGGATCTCGCGGCCGGGAAGCGGACGCTGGCGAACATCCTCGGCAAGGCCAAGGCCGAGCTGGTCTTCAAGCTTTGGTGGCCCGCCGTTTGGGTTCTCATGGCGAACCTTTGGGCCTGCGGGCTCGTCGGGTGGCCGGTGTTTCTCGGGCTGCTGACGTTCCCCTTGTACTGGCGGGCCTGCCGCCTTATCCATGAGGCCGTGGAGTGGCTTGATCTCGACCAGCACGGGCACCTTGTGCGCAAGCTGTATCTCATCAACGGCGCGCTGCTGATCGCCGGGGTTGTGTTGAAGTGAAGACGAGATTGGGGAGGGGAGGAGGGCGCTTTCTTCAAAAGGCGTCCTCCCCCGGTGCGTATCCCCCATCCCTCAATGATAATCACAGCGCTCTCAGACGGACCCAAGTAGTTTATCCGGAATCAACAAAGTAAGGAGTGTTGCCATGCAGAGCCTCATTGCTGTGATTTTCAAGGAAGACATGGATCGGGCGGAAGCGTACCGGGTGGAGCTGCGGGGCCGGGAAGAACTCGCCGGGCTGGTGGATTGCTCCAAAATGGTAGCCGCGGTCTGCGATAAGGAAGGAAAGGTACACCTCCAATATACGCACGCCCTCGCCAAGGACGGTGCGCTGATCGGCGGCGTGTGGGGCGCGCTGATCGGATTCCTGTTCCTCAACCCGCTGCTCGGCATTGTCGCGGGGGCCGGGCTCGGCGCGGCGACCGGCGAGGTGGGCGATTTCGGCATCAGCCACCGCTTTATGAACGAACTGGCGACGCACCTGAAACCCGGCAGCTCGGCGCTGTTCATCCCTCTGAAGAAGGAAGCCGTCGACGAAACGTTGCGTGCGCTCGGCAATTCCGACGGCGTGGTCCTGAGTACCGACCTCAAGCTGGAGGACGAGTACCAGATGGAAAAGCTCTTTGAGGAAATGACCGCGGAACGTGCCAAGAAAACGTCCTGAGCCCTGCCTATCTTTCGAAACCTGATGCTGTTACTGTGGGGGCCCTTCCAACAGTCAACACATCAGGTTTTTTTCATGCTGCACAAGATCATTGTCTGTTGTCTGGTTGTGGTTGCGCTGGCTTTTCCGGCACGGGCGTCGTCGTTGTGGCATCCCGAACCCGGTTTTCTGCCCGAGGACGCCCGGCACGCCGTTCCCAACAATCCCGCTCCGCCGGAACGCACGGTTCCCGAACAGGTTCTTCCGCCTCTTCCGGTTCAAGATGAAGGCACCATACGCCGCGTGGCCACCAAGGAAAAAGTGGCGGCCTTGACGTTTGATCTGTGCGAACTGTCCACCATGACTACAGGATACGATGCTGAAATCATCGATTTCCTGCGTGAGAAGCGGATCCCCGCCACCCTGTTCATGGGCGGCAAGTGGATGCGGTCCCACAGCGAGCGGGCCATGCAGCTTATGGCCGATCCTCTTTTTGAGATCGGCAATCACGGGTGGTCGCATGGCAATTTCGGCATTATGAGCGAAAAGGCCATGTTGGAGCAGATCCGCTGGACGCAGGCGGAATATGAGCTGTTGCGCGAGGAGATCCTGAAAAGGGCTCGGGCGGAAGGGCGCAGCGTCGAGCTGCCGGAAGCCGTAACGTTGTTCCGCTTGCCTTACGGCAGATGTACGGACAAGGCGCTTGCACTGCTTGCGCGCGAGGGCCTGCAGGTGATCCAGTGGAGCGTGGTTGCGGAAACGCCGCAGGACAACGCGGTCCACGGTATGGGTGCGCGGGTGGCCGGGCAGGTGCGGCCCGGCGCGATTATCCTGTTCCATGCCAATCGGGTGCCCAAGGGATCGGCGTTCATGCTCAAGGAAACCGTTGGAGAGCTCCAGCGGAAAGGGTATCGTTTCGTGACCGTCGGAGAACTGCTCAAGCTCGGGGAACCGCAGCGCACGCGGGACGGTTACTTCAACAAACCCGGCGACAACCTGAGCCTTGATACGCATTTTGGAATCGACGGTACGGGACGCAGGAAGTAAGCCCTTACAGGGATGAGAGGGCGGCAGGCACGGCGTTTCCGATACAACGGGGCTCCCGTCACATGTTATTCCGGCCAGCTATAGGAAACCCCCGGCAGGCCTCGATGCCGTTCAGCGCAATCAAGGGAAGCTGTGCAAATCCGCCAAGGGGCTCTGCATCTCTACTAAAGGTGGCGCACCGTATCGCGGTGAGGGCGGATTGCATGGGGCTAACCATAACGAAGTTGAAGACAATAGCGTAACCATAAGTAAAGATGAAAAGTTTTCTTTTTGAGAGAAAATGCTCATTGATCAGCATAACCCTGAACCTTATCCTTACTTGAGAAAACCCGCTGAAACGACTTTTTATCCAGCAAGAAAGAACGGTTGGGCATTCTATTATGCTTTTTGTCGACATGCGGCGTTATAAAGAGAATCATCCTTTTTTCAGCAACAGTCCACATTATCAGGGAAAAGGCTTTCAGCGAGGATGACTGCCGAAAATCCAAGCTCCGGCCAGCTTGAATAAACATCCTCCAACTATTTGTCTCTATTCCTTATTGTGAAAAACAGCAAAAGGGAATGGAACGCTTGTCATGAAAAGGCCTCCGTGCTATTATTCTCACAATGCTAGGTATCCGTAACGGCAATATCGCTTCCGGAGTGGAAGCGGGAATGCAGCGCGCGAGTGTTGTGCCGTCATGGACGCCCCGTCACAATGAAGCTTTTCGTATCGGAAGACGTATGACTCTTTTGGAAAGACAGCGCCGTGAATCCTTCATGAAGGGAATGTTCATTCCTTTCATGTTGCTGGCGCTTGTCTGTTCCCTGTTTGGCGATACGAATATCCTTCACGCGGATGTGCAGAAGGTCGTCGTGTACGATTCGGGCAGTGCCCTTACCGACATGCAGAAGCAGTCTCCGGTCATCCTGGAATCCTTTGAGGAATGCATGGAGACGTCTGCTTCGAAGGCCCCTCTGAAGCATCTCGTCCCGTTGATGGCCCTCTTCATGCTCCAGCTTGGGCTTGCCGTCTCTTCCGTAGTGCGGCTGTTCGTGCGGCATTATGTGCCCACGCTCCGAAAGTCCGACTCTTGGGGCCTGCTTCCCTTTTCTCTCGCTCCCCCCTGCTTCGCGTAGCCGTCAGCGGATCGTCTGATCCGTCATGACGCGCGTCCTCACGGCTTCCTTTCTTTGGGAAGCTGCGTTCGTTTGCGCCCGTTCCGTATCGGGCAGGTTCTTCCCAAGCAATTCTTTATAAAAGCAGTTCCTTTTTCAGAGGGATGGTCTTTCACAACGGTTTCCTGTCAGGTTGCGGTTCGGCTAGGGATCGCGTCGCCTGCTCGGATACAGATGGACGCTTTCGCCATGGTGGCGAAGTCAGCCGTCCGGTACAGTTTTACAAGAGGATATGGCTATGGCAAAGACCAATCTGAACGAAGATAAGATAGCCCTGTTGACGGGTTGTTTCATCTTCCTTTTGGCCGCGTTGAATCTGGCGCATCTCGACGTGTTGGGCTGGGTAGTCAGCACTAATATGTGGACGAGCATGGACAAGGCCTTCTCTGCCACCACCGGCGCATACAAGGGAACGATCTCTGGTGTCGTTTCCCTGCTGTGCACGTATGTGGCTCTGACGGCGATCCTGTCGTTCGGCATCAAGCTGCTCGGCGGCAATGTCGCTCGGTTCGTCAAGTCGTTCACGGTCGTCTTTTTCATCAGCGAAATCTGCTACATGTTCGGCGCGAACGCCCATATCGCGGCTACGCCCGACGCGCAGGCCAAGTTCGGTATCGACTGGTCGATCGGCCTGACTACGGAAGCGGGTTTCATTGTGGCGCTTGTCGCCGGTATTTTCATCAGCAACGCATTCCCGCGCATTGCCGAAAGTTTGCATGACGCCTGCCGTCCCGAATTGTTCGTCAAGATCGCCATCGTGGTCCTCGGCGCCGAACTCGGCGTGAAGGCCGCCGCGGCTTCCGGCATGGCCGGGACGATCATTTTCCGGGGCCTGTGCGCCATCGTGGAAGCCTATCTTCTGTACTGGGCCTTCGTGTATTACGTAGCCCGCAAGTACTTCAAGTTCAGCCGTGAATGGGCTGTCCCGCTGGCTTCCGGCATCTCCATCTGCGGCGTGTCCGCCGCCATCGCTACGGGGAGTTCCATCCGCGCCCGGCCTGTGGTGCCCATCATGGTGTCCTCGCTGATCGTGGTGTTCACCTGCATCGAAATGCTGATCCTGCCCTTCATCGCTTCCCACTTCCTGTACAGCGAGCCCATGGTGGCCGGCGGCTGGATGGGCCTCGCGGTGAAGTCCGACGGCGGCGCCATCGCTTCCGGCGCCATCGCCGACTCCCTGATCCGCGCCCGTGCGCTCGAACTCCTCGGCGTCCACTGGGAAGCCGGGTGGGTCACCATGGTCACCACGACCGTGAAGATCTTCATCGACGTGTTCATTGGCGTGTGGTCCCTGGTTCTCGCCTGGGTGTGGACCGCGAAGTTCGACAAGACCAACAGCGGCCGCACCATGAACTTCGGCGACGTGCTCGCCCGTTTCCCCCGCTTCGTGCTCGGCTATCTGCTGACCTTCGTGATCATGCTGTTCATCTGCGTGAACGTGGAATGGCAGCCCCTCGGCAAGAGCGTGATCAGCACCCTCGGACCCCTGCGCACCATTTTCTTCACCCTGACCTTCTTCACCATCGGTATGGTGTCCAATTTCCATAAGCTTATGGAAGAAGGCATCGGCAGGCTCGCCATTGTGTACGTCGTATGTCTCTTCGGCTTCATCATTTGGCTCGGCCTGTTCATCTCGTGGCTGTTCTTCCACGGCATGACGCCTCCGGTTATCGCTGGCTAACCTCTTCCATTTTCAGCTATAAAGGAGACTGACATGGCAGAAGATACTAAGAACGTGAAGTTTCACGAAGAAGTGCAGAAGATGGAGTATGAGCCGCTGGACGCTACCGAACTGAAGCTCATCCATTGGAGCTGGGCTCTCGGCGTGTTCCTGCTCGTGGCTCTCTATTTCCTCAGCGACTTCATTGCTCCCGGCGCCCACGGCTAAGCCGTCGGCGTAGGGAAGGGCGGACGGAACTTTTTACGGGGGTTCCGAAGGATTCACGGGGCGCGCACACGCCTTTGCGTCTCGCCGTCGCCGCCCATGCAAGGGTAAGCCACTCGGAACGCCTTCCCGGAGACTCCTCCTTCGGGAAGGCGCAAGGAGAACCCGGCCCCCTCCGGGTTCTCCGAATTTCGCCTCACAGGATAAAGGGAACGCATCATGGGCCGCTACAGAGTCCACTACATCGAGGGTTCCGGCGAGAATCTCAGGATTCGCAAAGAGCAGACTGTCGAAGCCCCTTCGTTTCAGGATGCGCTGGAACGGTTCACGCATTGGCCTGCCGCCGAGGCCTGCGAGCAGAGCCCGGCCTGTGCCCAACATCCCGGCGCCAACCTTTGCCATATGGAGGCGTGGGAAGTTTTTCCTGTTGGGGAGAGTTGATTTTGGGGAAGGAGGGCTTCAACGCTGTTTGCGGTGTCCCCCCTTTTTTCCCAATACCCCGTATCTCCTGATGCCAACGCTGTGCGTATCCGCCGCCCCTCCCTGCCAAACGGAAGCGGCGGGACCGGTGTTGCATAAGGAGAGAGGGGGAATGGCATGTGGATTGTGGAAAAAAACCGGAAAAGAGCCCGGATGCGTTGTGCATCCGGGCTCTTTTCTTTTGCGGAGAGGAGGGAGGGTTTGGGGCAATGGCGTTTCGGAACTGCCGTCGCGCCGCCTCCCCATCAGTCAAAAGCCTTTGGGAAGGGGGCCGGGGGAGGACCTTTCTGAAGAAAGGTCCTCCCCCGGTATTCACGCACTCTCTTTTAATACAGGCCCTGCTCGATCATGGAGTCGGCCACCTTACGGAAGCCGGCGATGTTGCCGCCGAGGACGTAGTTGCCGGGCACGCCGAATTCCTCGGCGGTTTCATGGGCGGCCTTGAAGATGTTGGCCATGATGTTCTTGAGCTTGGCGTCGACTTCTTCAAAGGTCCAGGACTGCATACTGGCGTTTTGAGCCATTTCGAGCTGGCTGGTGGACACGCCGCCCGCGTTGGCGCACTTGCCGGGCCCGAAGGCGAGCCCGGCCTGAAGGAAGGCTTCCACCGCTTCGGGGGTGGAGGGCATGTTGGCGCCTTCGCATACGAGGACACAGCCGTTCTTGATGAGGTTGGCCGCGTCGGCGCCGCTGACTTCGTTCTGCGTGGCGCTCGGGAAGGCGAGCTTGCAGGGCACGTTCCACACGGGATGCTGATCTTTGGGGTATTCCTTCGCGGGGATATACTTGGCGTCTTTGCAGAGCTCGGCGTAGCGGGCGAGGGACGCGCGCTCGACTTCCTTGACCTGCTTGAGGGCGTCGAGGTTGATGCCGCCCGGATGGTAGATGCAGCCGCGCGAGTCGCTGGCGGTCACGGGTTTGGCGCCGAGCTGGTACAGCTTTTCGATGGTGTAGATAGCCACGTTGCCGGAGCCGGACACGGCGCAGGTGGCGCCTTCCAGATCCATGTTGCGGGCCTTGAGCATGTTGGAGGCAAAGTAGACGCTGCCGTACCCGGTGGCTTCCTTGCGGGCCAGCGAGCCGCCCCATTTGAGGCCCTTGCCGGTGAGCACGCCTTCAAAGCTGGAGGTCAGGCGCTTGTACTGGCCGAACATGTAGCCGATTTCGCGGGCTCCCACGCCGATGTCCCCGGCGGGCACGTCGATGGTGCTGCCGATGTAGCGGAAGGCTTCCGTCATGAAGGCTTGGCAGAAACGCATGACTTCGGCGTCGGACTTACCCTTGGGATCGAAGTCGCTGCCGCCCTTGGCGCCGCCGATGGAGAGGCCGCTCAGGCTGTTCTTGAAGATCTGTTCAAAACCGAGGAATTTCAAGATGCTCAGGTTGACGCTGGGGTGGAAGCGGAAGCCGCCCTTGTAGGGGCCGAGGGCGGAGTTGAACTGGACGCGGTAGCCGCGGTTCACCTGCACGCGGCCCTTGTCGTCCGTCCATGCCACGCGGAACATGATCTGGCGTTCGGGTTCGACGATGCGTTCGAGAATGCCGTTCTGCTGGTACTTGGGGTCCTTCAGAAAAAGCGGTTCCAGCGAGTGGAGGACTTCTTCCAGCGCCTGAATGAACTCCGGCTGGTGGGGGTTGCTCTTCTTCACACTGCGGATAACTTTCTGCACGTAGCTCGAAGCCATGACGTAAGCTCCTTGGCGGGGACCCCTCCCTTTCTCAGAGGGAGAGAACTCCTGTTTTGACAATTTGAGAAACACACAATCCCGTGGCACGCCCTGAAACAGGATTTCAAGGAAATGTGTGCCGTTTTTATGCCTTTTTAGTCCTTCTGGCAAGGCGTTTTTGCCGTTTTTCGCATAACTGTGCCTATCTCAAAGGGAATATTGTTATTTACAAAAATGTTAACTACGATTTTGTAACCCCCTTCGCAGTGAACCGGAGGCCTTTGCCCAAATCCGCGGAGGCCGCGCGCGGGGCGTGTCGAGGGCGGCCGTTCGGAGCGTGATTTTGACAAACCCTCGGCCTCGGCATAAGGTCTTCCAATTTATTTGGCCTGTTGGATGGGGTTGGCTTCCCGCTTCGGCGGCCCCATGCGTTTTGGAAGCGTTTCGGGAATCCTTTTATTCAGAGGAGAATGGGTATGGCGGTTCATGTAGTTGATCATCCTCTCGTGCGGCACAAACTGGGCATCCTTAGGAAGGAATCCACCTCCACCAGCGAATTCCGTATGCTGGCCAAGGAAATCGCCCGGTTGCTCATGTATGAAGCCACCAAGCAGTTCAAGACCGAAAAGCGGACCATCAAAGGCTGGGCCGGGCCCGTGGAAGTGGAATCCATTTCCGGCAAGATGGTGACCATCGTTCCCATTCTCCGGGCCGGGCTCGGCCTGATGGACGGCGTGCTGGACATGGTCCCGGGCGCGAAGATCAGCGTCGTCGGCCTGTACCGGAACGAAGAGACGCTGGAGCCCGTAGAGTACTACGTGAAGCTCGCCAAGGAGATCGACCAGCGCATCGCCATTATCCTTGATCCCATGCTGGCGACCGGCGGCTCGCTCATCGCTACGATCGATCTCCTCAAGAAGCGCGGCTGCAAGCGCATCCTCAGCCTCAATCTCGTGTGCGCTCCCGAAGGCATCAAGCGCGTCGAGGAAGCGCATCCCGACGTGGACATTTATACGGCCGCCGTCGACTCCCATCTCGACGAGCACGGCTACATCATCCCCGGCCTCGGCGACGCCGGGGACCGCATCTTCGGAACGCGGTAGCGGGCAGGCGGCGAGGCGCTGCCTCCGATCCGGCTGAGGGGAGCCGTTCCCCTCAAGCCCGGTATGCGGGAGCCGCCAGAGGACAGGGAACATACATTTTTTTCTGAGGAGTGGAGATGGAGTCGGATACGACGTATTCTTTTCGGTTGAAAGATTCCCTGCTCGGTGCGCAGATGCTTTTCGTGGCATTTGGCGCGCTGGTGCTGGTGCCGATCCTGACGGGCATGAGCACCAACGTGGCCTTGTTTACGGCCGGCGTGGGCACGTTGATTTTTCAGATTTGCACACGCGGCAAGGTGCCCGTTTTTCTCGCGTCGTCCTTCGCGTTCATTGCGCCGATCATCTATGGCGTGCAGACTTGGGGGCTTCCCGCGACGCTGGGCGGCATGGTCGTGGCCGGTGCCGTCTATGTGGTGCTGAGCTTCATCATCCGTTGGCGCGGCACGGAGATCATCATGCGCCTGCTGCCGCCCATCGTGACCGGGCCGGTGATCATCGTCATCGGCCTTGTGCTGGCCCCTGTCGGGGTGAACATGGCCCTCGGCAAGGCCGGGGACGGCAGCGCGGTGCTTGTCCCCGAGAACACGGCGCTGATCATTTCGATGGCGGCGCTGGCGACGACGGTGCTCGTTTCCCTGCTCGGGCGCGGCATGATACGCCTTATCCCCATTATGTCGGGCATCGCCGTAGGCTACCTGTGCGCCATCGGGCTCGGCATCCACGATTTCAGCAAGGTGGCCGCCGCGCCGTGGTTCGGCGTTCCGGATTTCGTGTTCCCCGAGTTCCGCTGGGAAGCCATCCTGTTCATCATCCCCATTACCCTTGCCCCGGCCATTGAGCATTTCGGGGACATCATCGCCATCAGCTCGGTGACGGGGAAGGACTTCCTCAAGGACCCCGGCATCAAGAGCACCATGCTCGGCGACGGCATCGCCACGATGCTGGCGAGCTTCATCGGCGGGCCTCCGAATACGACCTATTCGGAAGTGACCGGGGCGGTGGCCCTGACCCGGGCGTTCAACCCCGGCGTCATGACGTGGGCCGCCATTTGGGCCATCGTGCTCTCGTGCGTCAACAAGCTCGGCGCGTTCTTGAGTTCCATCCCCGTCCCGGTCATGGGCGGGATCATGATCCTGCTGTTCGGGGCCATCATGGTGGTGGGCCTGAACACGCTGGTCCGCGCTGGCGAAGACTTGATGGAGCCCCGCAACCTCGCCGTCGTCGCGCTGATCATCATCTTCGGCGTGGGCGGCATGACCTTTAATATCGGCTCGTTCCGCCTCGGCGGCATCGGGCTTGCCGCCGTCACCGGGGTGCTGTTGAATCTCTTCCTTCCCAGAGCGGTTCATGTCCACAAGAAAGTGAAGTCCGAATAGCAAGGATGGAGGCTGGGGAGGGATGTCCGGCAACAGCATTCCTCCCTGTTTTCCTCCACAACCCTTTCGAGCGGCGGGAATGCCCGCCGATTGGCCCCTCCTTTCCGATATCCCCCAGGAAACTTTTGTTGTAACCGTGAGGGAAAAGTTTTAGGGGGATGGGGTGGCGCGAGCCGCGCTGGCAGGTTTTGGAAGGGGTTTCTTCCAAAGGGGGCCTTCCCCCCAAAAAAGTCATTTCCGCTCATCTCCGCAACCGAGTTTGCCATGAATGCTGAAATCATTTCGGTAGGGACCGAGCTCTTGCTTGGGCATACGATCAACACGGACGCGGCGTTTGTCGCGCGCGAGCTCTCCGCCATCGGGGTCAACCTGCTTTTTGCCTGCACCGTGGGCGATAATCCGGGGAGGCTGCGGGACGCGCTGGAAGAAGCGCTGGGCCGCAGCGATGTGGTCATTACGACGGGCGGCTTGGGCCCCACGGACGACGATCTGACCAAGGAAACCATCGCCAGTGTGGCGGGCGCTCCGCTGAAGATCCATGAGGACAGCCTGCGCCGTCTGGAAAGCTACTTCAAGGGACGCCCGGCGATGGGCGAGAACCAGCGCAAGCAGGCCATGCTGCCCGAGGGCGCGACCGTCTTCCCCAACGACATCGGGACCGCGCCGGGCTGCGGCGTGCGGACGGCGTCCGGCAAGGTGATCGTCATGCTGCCGGGGCCGCCTTCCGAACTGGTCCCCATGTTGCAGCATTATGTCGTCCCGTTCCTGAAAGAAGGGAGCCACGCCGTCATCCACTCGTGCATGATCCGCACGTTCGGGCTCGGCGAGGGGGCGGGCGCGTTGAAGATTGCCGATCTGACCGATGCGGCGAACCCGACGGCGGCGACCTATGCGAAGGAAAACGAGATGTTCGTGCGGGTGACGGCACGGGCTGAGAGCGAAGAAGCCGCCGAGGCGCTGTGCCGTCCGGTGGTCGAAGAGATTTGCCGCCGGTACGGGGATGTGGTCTACGGCGTGGATGTGGACAATCTGGAAAGCGTGGTCGTCCGGCTGCTCAGTGAAAAGGGGCTGCATCTGGCCACCGCAGAATCCTGCACGGGCGGTCTGGTGGCGAAGCTCATCACGGACGTTTCCGGCGCGTCGGAAGTCTTCGGCATGGGCCTTGTGACCTACGCCAACGAAGCCAAGATGAAGCTGCTCGGCGTGCCTGCCGCCATGCTTGAGGAACACGGGGCCGTAAGCGAACCTGTGGCCCGGGCTATGGCCGAAGGCGTACGCGAAGTATCGGGCAGCGAGCTCGGCATCGGCATCACCGGGGTTGCCGGGCCGACCGGGGGGACGCCGGAAAAGCCCGTGGGGCTCATCTATATTGCGCTCAGTGACGGCACGCGGACGTGGGTTCGCAGGATGACGCCTCCCGGCCGGGTTCATGGCCGCGGCTGGCTTCGGGATCGCGCCGCGGGCACCGCGCTCGATATGGTGCGGCGGTATTTGTCCGACCTGCCGCTGGAACCGGTTCAGAGTGCCGGACCGGCGACAACGCTGTAGCTGCGGGGCCGATGTGAAGCACGATTACGAAGCTTGCCTCAATGACATAACCCGGATCGTCAAAGACATCGTCTGGGGGGATGCCGAACAGGTGCGCGCCTTGTTCCGTTATACGAACGACCCGTCCGTCCCTGCGTCCGTGGGGCGGCTGGCTGAGCAGATCGGCACGCTCATTGTGCAGAAAGAGGTCCGGGAATTCCAGTTGGAAAACCTGATTGAAGACCTGTTTTCAACCAGAACCGCTCTGGCTCAGGCACGCCATGATCCCCTGACCGGGCTGCCGAACCGGGCCATGTTTGAGGAGATGCTCCACAAAGCCTGTGGGAGCGCACTGGAATGCGGCTCGGGGCTGGCCTTGCTGTTGGTCGACTTTGATCGGTTCAAGGAAGTCAACGACTCGCTTGGACATGCCGCGGGCGACGAACTGCTCGTACAGGGTGCGGCCCGGTTGCAGGGATGCGTCGGCGATCGGGGGCTCATCGGGCGCATGGGCGGGGATGAATTTGCCGTGCTGCTCATTGAACAGGCGGAAGGGGATGTACTCCGGACGGCCGAATGCATTCTTGAGGCGATCCGTGCCCCATTTCCGCTGCAAGAGGGAGAGGCCCGCATCAGCTCGTCCGTGGGGGTCGCGTTTCATTCGCTGGAGGCCGCTACCCCCGCTCGCCTGCTCAAGAACGCCGATGTCGCCATGTATCGCGCTAAGGGGGAAGGACGGGATCGGCTGTGGCGCTATCGCCCGTCAACGTTCACCGATAGCGGATATGGCCGAGTGTTTTAGCGGGTAGGCGGTGCCCCTGTCGGTAAAGTCCTTTTTTGATGTCCGGCTATGCTGAAAAAGCCCCGGAGTGACGGCTCCGGGGCTTTTTTCGATTAGGGTAGGTAGCGCTATCGGGAGTAGGCAGCATTGCTTGGCGTCATCCTTCCTTATAGAAGGAGGGCGGCGCTTCTCCATTCCGGCACACCATCCCGGCAGGGAATGGCTTCCCAGCAAAGAGAGAACAGGCTGGCGTTGCGGCCTGCCTCCTTTGTGCGCACTGAGGTCCCGCCCCGATTTTGGGGAGGGGCTGTTCGACACTCCGTTCCGGGCGTTATTTCGCGGCGGACGCGGCGGCCTCGCCAAGGCGGGCGAGGATATAGTCACGCATGGCGGGATCATCTTCCTCAAGGTTGAGGCAGCAGGCATCCTTCCCCATGAGCCCGGACGGGACGAAGTCGCCCAATTCATCGGGATCGTTGACCATATCCGCGTAAAAGCAGACGGAAAGCCAGCGGGCTTCGGGTTCGTCGTCCACCACGTCCACGAGCACGAACAGCGGGCGTTCGTCGTTCTTGGCATTGGCGGCACGCAGGGAGTAGCTCACGCCGGGGCGGGCCTTGAAATCAAAGCGCACGTCCGGGGTGGTGAGCAGGAAATCCTTGAAGCGGACGAAGGCGTCCTTCGCGTTGTTGGGGTCGGTCGTCCAATTTTCGAGGAAGGTTGCCAATTCGTTGGGGAGCTGTGCTTGCGACATTGAAAGCATCCTTGTTGCGATCTGAAGGAAAGGGCCGTTTTGTGTGGCAGTGTCGCACAATCCGCCGATAGAATCCAGCGGAACGCCGTTTCCGGTTTGGGATTACGGAAGGGAAGGCCGGATGAAGGCGTTTGTGTGCCTCTTCATGTTGTCCGTACCGGTCAGTTGAGGAACATACGGATCATCTGCGGGGGCAGATCCGCTTTCCAGTGGCCGGTGAAAACGGCGGCGGCATAGCCGATCAGGAGGATGAGCAGCGTCCCGGCGGCGATGCCCCATGCCGGAAGGCGGAGGGCTCCGGTCCCGTAGCCGAACCGTATGTCGAGGCAGCGGGAGGGGCAGGCGCTTACGCATTCCGTACAGCCCACGCACTCGGGGCCGGAGAGTCGTTTGCGCCCGTCGACGGGAATCCGCGACGGGCAGGCCGCGGCGCAGCGCCCGCAGCCGGAGCAGGAGGCGGGGTTACGGTTGACCGCCATCGGTGAGAGCAGCGATAGGAGGCCGAGCAGGGCGCCGTAGGGGCAGAAGCCCCGGCACCAGAAGCCCGGCAGGAAGATCGAGCCCAGAACCATGACGACGATCACTCCGAGGGTCAGCGTCCCGGGGGCAAGGAAATACTGGAGCATCTTGATGTCGGCGACGAGGTTGTAGGGCGACTTGAGGAACCATTCGATGCTGGGGAGGTCCATGCTGACCACGAAGCTGTACAGGATGGCGGCAAGAAGCACATATTTGGGAGCGGAGAGGAGCCATTCGAGCCGTCTTCCGGGGCGGCAGCTCACGCCAAGCCGTGTCCCCAGACGGGCGAGGAGGCCGGAGAGCCAGCCGACGGGGCAAAGGTAGCCGCAGAAACCCCGGCGGCACAGGATGGTCGTACACAAGGCGACAAGCAGAATGGTCAATCCCGCGGGATGGATGGGATCGTATTGCCCGGTGAGCAGGAAACGCTTGAGGCCGAGCAGGGCGCTCAGGGGGAGGAAGGCTTCCGCGGCGGCGGGGCGAGGGACGAATGCGCCGTTTCCGGATACCCCTTGGGCATACTCATGGAGCCGCCACGCGACCCAGGAGAGAAAGAGGAAGAAACCAAGCTGGATAAGGCGGTGCAGGCGCGCCGAAGAGAAAGGATGCATGAAAATACTCCAAAAAAGGGAACGGTCCGAAAGGATGCCGGAATTCCTGTCGATCTTGCGGGCCGCTTTGTCAACAGTCGAAACATCCGGCTGGAGGGGGGAATTCGAGGTCTCGCGGGGCAACATCCCCAAAGATTTTTTCTTTTTTATTATCCACTGAATTATTAAGAAAAATCTTGGAAAGAGCGCGAATGTTACAAAAGAATGACAAAGAAGAGGCCCGTTACTCTATTCCCAACAAAAAGATTTCAGATTAGTATAATTCTCGCTATCGAACGGGGCTTGCCTTTCGCTTCCTGATAGTTTTTATCCTCTTTCGGCTGAGGAATGACGTAAGAGAGACATGGGGGTGTCCGTCAATCCCGGCCGAACTCCGTTTATGCCGTACGCCGTTTTCACAGGGGTGAAACGGAATGGAAATGAACCGGTTCCCAGCATTGTTGTGCGTTTCCGGTTCTCAGAGTGATGTTGCGGAGGAGGGCGCACAGGCGCGAAAGGCAGGAGATCTCCCCATGCGGCACGTCAGGAATGTTTTTCCTCACGAAAACGCAGCCGGGGAGAAATGTTCACATTCGAACCGTAAAAAGGTGGAGAAACATGAAACGTGCATTGGCCTTGCTCATCGCTTGCGGTCTGTTGCTCGGCGTTACCGCGACTTCCAGCTTCGCGGCCGACAAAGTTGTCATCAAAATGGCCGGTATGAAGCCCGACGGGGAACCTGAAACCCTCGGTATGCGTAAATTCGGTGAAATCCTGAAGGAACTGTCCGGCGGCAAATACGACGTGCAGGTGTTCCCGAACAGCCAGCTCGGCAAGGAAGACGCCTACATCGCCAGCACCCGCAAGGGCATCATCCAGATGTGCGCCACCGGAACCCAGACGTCCGCCATCCAGCCTTCCATGGCCATGCTCGAAACGCCCATGCTGTTCGACGACTACGCCCACGCCCGCCGTGCCATGAACGGCGGCAAGACGTTCGAACTGATCACCAACGGCTTCACCGAAAAGTCCGGTATGCGCGTGCTGAACGCCTTCCCCCTGGGCTTCCGCCATTTCTACACCAAAAAGCCGGTGGCGACCATCGACGACATGAAGCACCTGCGTATGCGCGTGCCGAACATCCCCTTGTACATCAACTTTGCCAAGGAATGCGGCATCAGCGGCCAGCCCATGCCTTTCGCCGAAGTGACCGGCGCGCTTGATCAGGGCGTTATCGACGGCGGCGACAGCCCCCTGTCCGATATCGTGAGCATCAAGATGTACGAGACCACGCCTGAGATCACCCTCACCGGCCACCTGCTCGTCATCCACTCCCTGTACATCAACGAAAAGTTCTACCAGTCCCTGCCCGAACAGGACAAGAAGTGGATCGACGAAGCCGCCAAGCGTTCCGCCGACTACGTGTGGGATCTCGTGGAAAAGGTCGATGCGGACGCCGTGAAGACCATCACCGAAGCCGGCGGCCATGTCAGCGAACCTTCCCCCGAACTGCACAAGTTCATGCAGGACGCCGGCAAGCGCAGCTGGAAGCTTTTCTATGACACCGTCCCGAATGCCAAGGAAATCCTTGACAGCGCGGACTCTTATCGTCAGGCGAAGTAACGTTTGCGTTCTCAACAGGGCTTCCGGCGCAGGCCGGAGGCCCTTTTTTTCCCTCAAGCCCATGTCTGTCGCATGGGCCCGACCATCACGCCCAGGGGTACATCATGAGCAGTGAAAACAAACCGGTCATGCCGCCGGAACGTATAGAGGAAACCGAAACCGAGGAGGAGATCCGCCGGGAAGAAGCCGCGAAAGGCAAAGGCGAACGGGCCTTTGAAGTCTTTTGCGCCGCTATTTTCTTGGGGATGATCGGCCTCGTGTTTTTCAATGCCTTCCTGCGGTACGTGTTCCGCTCGAGCTTTGCGCCGAGTGAGGAATGGGCCCGGTTCCTTTTCATCTACATCACGTTCATCGGCGGCATTGAAGCTTTTTACCGGCACAAGCACATCGCGGTGGACATGTTCGTCAACATGATCAGCGGCGCGTCGCGCAAGGCCGTGGACATCGTCGCCTCCCTGTTCATGCTTGCGGCTCTGGTGCTGCTGCTTTTCGGCGGTATTTCCGTGGTGCTCCAGACGCTGGACACCTATTCCGTCGCTACCGACGTGAACATGGCCTTCATCAACGGGACGCTGCCCGTCATGGCCTTTGCCGCGATCATCATCCACCTGCGGGACATCGTGCGGCTGATCCGCACGCCCGCCGGCGAGTTCAACACCGCGCCCAAAACGGAATAGGGGAGAGAACATGGAACTTGTCGTCTTTTTGGTCAGCCTGTTCGGCTTCCTCGCGTTGGGCATTCCGATCGCCATCGTGCTTGTCCTGTGTTCTATGGTCCTGATGTATTACGGCGGCATGTGGGACAGCATGTTCGTCATGATCATCCCGCAGTCCATGCTGGACGGCGCGAACAACTATCCCTTGATGGCCATCCCCTTCTTCGTGTTCGCCGGTGAAATCATGACCGAAGGCGGCCTGTCGAAGCGGGTGGTCAAGCTTGCGCAGCTCATCATCGGCCGCGTCCGCGGCGGCCTCGGCTATGCCGCCATCGTGTCCAGCGTGATTTTCGCGGGTCTGATGGGCAGTTCCGTGGGCGAAGCCGCTGCCCTCGGCAGCCTGCTCCTGCCCATGATGGCGCAGGCTGGGTATAAGCCCGGCCGCGCGGGCGGCGTCATCGCCTCCGGCGCCATCCTCGGCCCCATCATCCCCCCGAGCACCAACTTTATCCTGCTCGGCGCGACCGTGGGCCTCTCCATCACCAAGCTGTTCATGATCGGTCTGGTCCCTGGCCTGATCATCGGCCTCTGCCTGATGGTCACATGGTTCTTTATCGTCCGCATTGACGGCTATAAGGAAAAGATCGAGTTCAAAAAGGGCGAAGCCTCGAAGATCGTCCGGGACGCCATGCCCGCATTCATGATGCCCGTGCTGCTGCTTGGCGGCATCCGGTTCGGCGTCTTCACGCCCACGGAAGGCGGCGCGTTCGCCTGCGTGTATGCCATTGCCGTGTGTACCCTGTATTACCGTGAGCTGACCTTCAAGGGCCTGCTCGCCGTGAGCGCCCGCGCGGCACGCACCACCTCCGTCGTCATGCTGATCGTGGCCACGGCCACGGCGGTGGGCTGGTTCATCACCTCGGCGCAAATCCCCATGCAGGTGGCGGAACTCTTCCAGCCGCTGGTGGATTCCCCGATCCTTCTGCTGCTTTCGATCAACGTCTTCCTGTTCCTTGCGGGCATGGTGATGGACCTGACGCCGAACGTGCTGATTTTCGCGCCGGTGTTCTATCCCCTGATCCAGCAGGCGGGCATCGATCCGTACTTCTTCGGGCTGCTGTTCATCCTGAACCTCGGCATCGGCGTCATCACGCCGCCCGTGGGCACGGTGCTCTATGTGGTCTGCGGCATCGGGAACATCAAGATCGGCAATCTGGTGCGGAACATGGCTCCCTTCCTTATCGTGGAAATGCTGGTGCTGTTCCTGCTTCTGTTCTTCCCCTCGCTGTCCATCGAACCCATGAAGTTCCTCATGAAGTAGCGCCGGGAAACCAGGTAACTAAAGGGCGGGCTTGCGGGCCCGCCCTTTTTTTGTACGTGGGTGAGGGGAGCGGAAGAGCGGGGGAGGCCGTGCGGCGGGAGTTCCTGTCGGGCGGGAAGGCGGGAGTTGTTTGGGGATGGAGGGCGGGGCGTTTTTCGGTATGCAGTTGGAGGCGGGGCGTTGGCTTTCGGGCATGGCCGCATGAAGGCGTTTTCGGTGCGTGGGGGGGAAAGGTGAAGCGTCGCGGCCCGGCGGGGCAGGTCTTCCTTGCATACACGGGATGGGGGGGAGCGGTGCCCGTTGCGGAGAACCGGGAAATACGGCAAGGAAAAAGATATGCTTTTCAGCGCGAGCCGTCGTACGGATATTCCAACCTATTACTCTGAGTGGCTTTGCAATCGGCTGGAGGCGGGCAACGTATGCGTGCGCCATGATGCGCGCCGCGTCACCCGGTATGTGTTCTCCCGCGAAGCCGTGGACTGCCTTGTTTTGTGGACGAAGAACCCGCTGCCTTTGCTGGATCGGTTGGCGCTGCTGCGTGGCTGGCCTTGTGTGTTCCAATTCACGCTGACGGGGTATGGGCGTGATGTTGAGCCGGGGCTTCCGGATAAGCGGCAATTGGTCGAAGCTATGAAGCGGTTGTCGGAAGCTTTTGGGAGCGAACGGGTGATCTGGCGGTATGATCCCATCTTTTTCAGCGGGGCCTATTCCCTTTCATGGCATGTGCGCTGTTTTGATGCGTTGGCGGAACGGCTTGAAGGCGTTACGCGTACGTGTGTCGTCAGTTTTCTGGATATGTACCCGAAGCTCCGCCGCCGGATACCGGCTCTTGGGCTCTGCGGGGACAGCGGGCAGGCTCGGAAGGGGTTGCTTGCCGCGTTTGCGGCGATGGCGGAGCGCAGGGGGATACGGCTTTCCCTGTGTGCGGAGGACGTGGATGTCCCCGGTGTCGTCCACGCGGGTTGCCTCAGCCGTGAGCTTGTCGAGCGGGTGGCCGGATGCCGCCTTGATGTCCGTCCCTCGCAACAGAGGGCCGGGTGCAAGTGTGTGGCGAGTGTGGATGTCGGCGTGTACGGCACCTGCGGGAACGGATGCCTCTATTGTTACGCCAACCAGGACGGCGTCCCCGTGGGGCGGGGCTCGGCGCTGCACGATCCCGCTTCGCCGCTGCTTGTAGGGAGGCTTTCCGCTGACGATGAAGTGACGGATCAACGTTGCGCCAGCCTGAAGAGCCGCCAGTTCTCCCTGCTGTGATAGAAAGGAAGACAACGGTGGAGACGGGTCTGCCGCTTTTGTTTGTGTTTCGCCAATCCGCTTTTAGTGCGGACGGAGCCATTGGTTTTTGCCGGATGCCGACGGATTGAGGAAAGGCTGGAGATGGGGGAACCGGCGGTATGGCACTGGATGAAGCCGTCATTTTTGATAAAAAGGCTTTGAGGAGAGGAGCAAGACAAAGCAATCCATGCTATGCGGAAGTCATAAAGGAGCTTGTATGTTGTGTTTTCGGGAAACCGCCTTTGGGCGGGTGGGCATAGAGGACAAAGAGGCTTCCATCACGCGTCTTTATTTGCCGGGCCGGAGTGATGCCGTTTCGGAAGGTCCAGAAACGGCGTTGCTGGGCGAGGCGTTTGCGCAGTTGGAGGCGTATTTCGCCGGTCGGCGCAAAACGTTTGACCTGCCGCTGCGGTTTGATGAGGGAACGCCTTTCATGAAGCAGGTTTGGCAGGCCCTGTGCACGGTTCCCTATGCCCATACGGCAAGTTATAAAGATATCGCCGAAGCCGTCGGCAATCCGAAGGCCTGCCGGGCCGTGGGCATGGCGAACAACAGGAACCCCATTGCGATCATTGTCCCTTGCCATCGTATCATAGGCAGCACCGGTGCGCTTGTCGGCTACGGCGGCGGATTGGGTATGAAGGAACGTTTGCTTGAGCTGGAGCGTAGATATGGCCCCGCTGACTGAGCCGGCGTTCGCCCGATTGCGTTCAGTGGACCCGGTGCTGGCCGAAGCCGCTGGTGATGCCGCTTTCGAGTTGGAAACGGATCTGTTCGCGGCGCTGGCAAAGGGGATCATGGAAAAGGGGGCATCCGATGCGTTCCCGTTCGCGTGGGCATCGTTGGCCGCACAGATTGGGGAGGTTTCCCCCGAGCGCGTGCTTGAGGCAGGATCGGCGTTGGAGGCCTTCGGGAAGAAAACGGCGAATGCATTGCTCGGCGCGGCGAAGGCGGTTCGCTCGGGAAAGATCGGCATGGAGCGCCTTGCCGCCCTGCCCGACGACGAGGCGGTGGGTGCCTTGTGTTCGCTGCGGTGCGTGGATGTGCGCCTTGCCGTGCGCGTATTGATCGGAGTGTTGCGGCGTCCCGACGTCCTGCGGTTCGACGACGAGGCTGTGCGGAGTGGCCTGATGCGGGTACATGGGCCGCGAAGCTGCACGCAGGAAGGTTTTGAGGCGTTTCGGGCCCGCCACGCGCCGTTCGGCTCGGCGGCGACGTTGTGCCTTTGGGAGAGCGAGGAGCGGCTGCGTCCCGTGTTCCCATGCGGCGGGGAGGCGCTCGACGCGCTGAAGCGCCGGGACAAACGGCTTGGGCGGGTGATCGAGCGGCTTGGACCGATACGGCGCGGGGTGGAGCCGGATCTGTTTACGGCTCTCGTCGACAGCGTGATTGCACAGCAGATTTCCGGAAGGGCCGCGCAGACGATTTCCGACCGGCTGCACGTTTTGGTGGGGAACTTTACGCCGCAAGGCCTTGCGGAGGCTGCCCCCTCACAGATCCAGCAGTGTGGCCTCAGTCAGCGTAAAGTTGGATATATACAGGGGATCGCCCGTGAAGTCGCCTCCGGTGCTCTGGATCTGGAGGCCCTGCGCCATGCCCCCGATGAAGAATTGATCCGGAAGCTTTCGGCCCTCAACGGCATCGGCGTGTGGACGGCGGAAATGCTCATGATTTTTTCGTTGTGCCGTCCGGACGTGCTCAGTTGGGGTGATCTGGGCATCCGGCGGGGCATGGCGTTGCTCTACGGGGACAGGGAGTTGACGCGGGAGCGCTTTGAGCGCCGCCGCAAGCGTTATTCCCCGTACGGGTCGGTCGTTTCGCTGTATCTCTGGTCGATTGCGGGCATGGAGGAAGCCTTGGCGGTAAAGCTCCCCAGAGGCTGATGCGTTGCGCTTTACGGAGAACGGGCACGGGATTGGCGTGGGGAACGTGTCTGGAGTTGTCCCGCGTTTCCTCTCCGCGTCCTGTTGTTTGAGCGCGCGGCCCCGTTGCGCCGTATGAGGTTGGCCGTAGCCACGGAGTGGCTAGGGACGGGAGAGGGGCTCCATTATCTGGCTCGGGCCGCCTCTCCTTGTTCCGTACTTGGATTACCGGATCATTTTTCCGATGAGTTCATGCATGGCCTTGTTTCCGGCGAGGATCGACCAGCGCAGATCAAAGGGCGAGCCGTCCAGATTGGAAATGCTGCCCCCGGCCTCGGTGACGAGCAGCGCGCCTGCGGCCATGTCCCACGGTTTAAGTTCGTCTTCATAAAAAGCGTCGAAGCGCCCGCAGGCCGTCCATGCGAGATCCAGTGCTGCGGCCCCGCAACGCCGTACCCCTTGGCAAGAAGACAGCACAGGACGCATTCGCTCCAGAATTTCATCCACGCGGCTGGCGATTTCATAAGGAAAACCGGTGGCTACAAGGGCATTCTCGCAGGCCGTCACGGATGAGACGCTGATGCGTTCCCCGTTGCGCCATGCCCCTTTCCCCTTTTCCGCAATAAAGCATTCGCGGAGCAGCGGCGCGTTGACGATGCCGAGCACAATTTCCCCGTTCAGGCGGTAGGCCACGGACGTGACGGTCAGGGGCAGGCCGTGGGCAAAATTGGTTGTGCCGTCCACGGGATCGATGATCCAGCAGGTATCCGGCAGGCTCAGATCTTCCGCGCTCTCTTCAGCGAGGAATCCGGCCTGGGGCGCCAGGGTTGCAAGGCGTTCTTTCAGGAATGCCTCCACAGCGATATCGGTTTCCGTTACGAGATCGATGCGCCCCTTATGGCGGATAGTGTGGGGATGGGCATGATTGGCGCCGATGATGGCGCCGCTTTCCTTGACGACGGCAAGGGCCTGCAAGGCCAATGGTGAAAGCTGTTCTGTCATGATGCTGAACGATCCGAAAAAAGTTGAAGAGACAGGAGGGAAGGTACGCCGGAACCGTCCGGATCGGAAGGACCTAGAGAGGGGTGGCGGCTCTCAGTGACGGTTTTCCTCAAAGAAACAGGCCGCTGAGGAGAGAGCCCCGCGCCGTGAGCGCGGGGATTTCCCCTATCCGGAGAGAGGAACGGCCAAGGGGGGCCGCTTTGAAATCTCGTATCCAAAGGCAAGTTGCGCCGGAAAAGGCCGCGAACAGGGCGATACGCATGAAAGGCTTTGCAGGGAGGGCCCGCGCTGGCAGGTTTGGGGAAGAGGAGAAACGTGGTCTGCCTTTATCCGGACTCCTCCCCAGCACCCCTGCTAACTTCCAAAGCCTATCTGCCCTCGCGGGCCAAACAGCGTTTGCAGGGTTTGTATCCGTTGCTGCGGGCCTCTTCCGCGGATTTGAAACGCACCGTGCAGGCCTTGCAGTTGAAGTAACGGCAGCCGGATACGTGAAAGATCCGCGTCTTGGCGTTGCCGCTGTAGGAAGACGTGGCGGCGGTTTGGACGGGGACAGCCGCTTCTTTTGCTGGTTGGGCCGGAGCGGCGAAGGCCGGAGCCGTGAGCAGGAGTGCGGCGGCCAAAGAAGGAATGATTGCGGATAAGCAGGATCGCATGGAGCCTCCCTGGGGTTGACGATGGCATGTGTGTTCTTTTGTCAGAAAAATAAGAGACAGGGAAGAAGGATTGTGCTTAGTCTCTCGCCGGAGTGGCGTGTGGCCGTGAAAGCGCTGGAAGCGTGCCGGAAAACGAGACCCGAAAACATGTTATTCCGTGGATATCGTTATGAAAAAACGCATATTGACAAGTATTGAAAAATTTTCTAGCCTCGCCCAATGAACATACCTAGTATCAAAATACGCGCTGGCCTGTGGTTTTTGTTGTTGACAGGCCTTATTCTCGCGGGGTGTGCTCCCAAACAGCGGGCGGTCGACGATTCGTTTGCCTTTGGGAACGACTACGAGAATCTGACTGGGCCCGAGCGTTCGACCATGACCCCGGAAGAGCGTTTTGCCTACGATTACCGTTCGGCGGCGGTGGCGCGTATGCGGGACGAGGGCGTTCCTCTCTCGAACGTGCACCTTGTCGAGCGCGCCAAGACGGCTATCGGTACGCCGTATGTTCGCGGCGGGACCAGCATGTCGGGGTTCGACTGCTCGGGTTTCGTGCAATGGGCCTATAAAAGCGTCGGGGTTTCGCTCCCGCGTACCGCGCGGGAACAGTCCGTGCTGGGTACGCCTATTGATTCCGATGAAATGGAAGCCGGAGATATCGTGGCTTTCAGGCATCCCCGGCGTGGGTATCATACGGGTATATACGTTGGGGACGGCAAGTTCATCCACAGCCCCCGGCGCGGCAAGAGCGTGGAGATCACCTCGCTCAGCGATCCTTATTTCAGTTCGACGTTCCTCGGCGCCCGCCGTGTGAGCATTTCGGAATCCGATGCCGAAGCCGCGCAGAAACTGATGGCGCTGTATGAATCCCGCTCTTCCCGGCTTCACCGGACGGCTTCCGACGCGGCGCTTTCGCAGAGCAAGGCCAAGCACGTCGTTTCCAAATCGCAGAAAAAGGGCAAGCAGACGCTTTCGTCCAGCCGGTCCAGCTCGAAACACAAGGCTGTTTCCAGCAAAAAGCGGACGACGGTAGCCTCGAAGAAGGCGGCGAGTAAGACTTCCGTGGCAAGCAGCAAGAAGCCTTCCTCAAAGAAACAGGTTGCCCAGAAGCGTTCTTCACAGAAGAAAAGCACTTCTGTAGCGCAAAAGAAATCTACCTCCAAGGCAAAGTCCAAATAGTGTTTTGCTGTTGCTGAAGCGATATGTTGAGAAAGCCCCGATTCGTTCGGGGCTTTTTTTGCTATCGGGCATGGAGGGGCCCTTGCTGTGGAACCTGTTGAAGAACAGAAAAAAACACGATAGAGCAGGATAAAGCTGAGATACGTTTAGAGTGCCGGAGAAAGCCCCCGCAAGGGGCCTGAGAAGGCGCTGAGGCCGCTTTGGCAATGCGGAAAGGGGTACTGGGGCGGCGCGGAGGTGCGTTGCCTGTATGGTATTCATATTGAGGAGGGCATATATGAAACGCTTTTCGAAGATGCTGGGGGCATTTGCCCTTTGTATGGGCTTGTTGGCCAGTCCTGCGCAGGCTGAAAAATTTGTGGTGGGATTTCAGCCGTATGATACGATTTCCTATCAAGCGATCATCAACGCCGAACTGGGGCTTTGGAAAAAATATACGCCCGAAGGGACGGAAATCGAGTTTCACCCCGCTGTGCAGGGGACGGTCGTCGCCAGCAACATGCTGGCTGACAGGGCGCAGATCGGCTATATGAGCATCATGCCGGCCGCCGTGCTGTGCGTGCGCGCCAAGGGCAAGGTCAAGATGGTGTCCACGACGGACATGTCCGAAGGGACCCGCTGCTCGCTCATCTTAGTGCGCAAAGACGCGCCGGACTTCAAGGACAACGAAGCGTTGGCCCGCTGGCTTGACGGGAAGGTCATTGCCGCTCCCAAGGGCAGCGCCTCGGACCAGTATATGCGCCGTTTTTTTGAGAAGTATAAGGTGAAGCCCGCTGAATACCTGAACCAGACCATTGAAGTCATCTCCACGAATTTCCGTGCGGGCAAGCTTGATGCTGCGTCGCTTTGGGAGCCTACGCTTTCCGGGCTGGCTTCCGAGGTCGGCGAAGGCGTGGGGAAGATTGTCGCCGATGGGTCCGCCTGTGACAACGAGGACCTCGGCATAGTGGTCATGCGTTCTGATTTCATGGAGAAACATCCCAAGGTCGCCGAAGGCTATTTGCGTTCGGATCTGGAAGCCCAGTTGTTCATGCTGAACCCCGACAATTGGGAACAGGTCATCAATATGGTTTCCCAGTACGCCACCGGCGTTCCCAAGCGGGTGCTGTGGTATTCCGTATTCGGCAAGGTTCCGGCCAACTCTCCCAACCTTGTCCGCGAGTGGATGAACTTCTACTTTGGGGAGCGCGAGAAGGCGAACATCGATGAAGTGGTGGCTTTCCTCCACCAAGAAGGGATCATCAGTGTCGACAAGCTTCCCGAAGGGACCGTGGACGACAGCCTGACCCGGAAAGTATTTAAGGCATCAGGCCATAAGCCTGTCGCTCCGGGCGCGGCTCTTGGCGTCATTGAGGGAAGGAGCGCGGCGGATTGTCCTTTTAAGGATTAGTTGCCTGCTAAGCCCACGAACACTGAAGGCCCATCGACTTTCGCTATGCCGATGGGCCTTTTATGTTGTCCTTATAGGATATTGCAGGAGGGGAATGCTTTTTGTGATACGCCGTTTGTTCTTTTTGTTGCAATCAGGACATGATTTTCTCCCTAAAAAATGACGGTATCCATGAGGGCGCGGAGCCCATGAAGCCCTTGATGAAGACTGTGTTTTTCATATCACGCTGAAATAAAATAAATAATGCGTTTCTGGAACAGCAAAGTGAGAAAAAGGGGATGCCGAGAAGTGTGGAAAAATGCCGTTTCAGGGCGTTTATGGTAGAGAAAAGGCATAATTTCACAATTTTTTTAAAAATATTTTTTTTGATATCGTAATATATTGGAATCATAATTTCTTTTAGCGAGTATACTCCCTAAGAGTATAAAGTCGACATTCATTTTTTGAGTACGCATATGAAGTATTTTAATATTTTCAATATGTTCCGGAATGGTCAGACAATACACCAAAATCACTTATAAACTGTGGAAAGTAGACATTTGAGGTACGCCGGAAAAACTGATCGCGTACTCAACTCTGGTACATTTTTTGATAAATGAGGGGGGCTTCCCTTTTTTTCTGTGGCTGGTGTACAACAAGCATCATACCCGTTGGCGGGAATACTTTTTTTCACGTAAGGAGACGTGTGATGAAAAAAGTACTGTACACCGTAGCTGCCCTTTTGGCTTCCTCGTGCATGGTCCTCGGCATGGCCAATAATGCGCGAGCTGAAAAACCGCTTACCCTGCGCCTTGGCCACCCTATGGCTCCGGGCAACAACGTGACTGTCGGCTATGAGAAGTTCAAGGAGCTTGTCGAAAAGAAGAGCAACAAGAAGATCCGCATCCAGCTCTTCCCCAACTGCCAGCTCGGCAGCGACCGCGTGACCACGGAAGCCGCCCAGGCCGGGACGCTGGATATGTCCTCCAGCTCCACGCCGAACCTCGCGAGTTTCTCGAAATCCTACATGGCTATCGACCTTCCCTATGTGACCTCTCCCGCCAATCAGGAAAAGCTTTACAAGGCTCTTGACGACGGCGAACTTGGCAAGGCCCTCGACAAAGTTTCCGAAAGCATCGGCCTGAAGACCATCATGTTCAGCGAATTCGGTTACCGCAACTTCGTGTCCGCCAAGAAGCCCCTCAAGGAAGTCAAGGATCTTATGAACCTGAAGGTTCGTACGACCGACTCGCCCGTAGAAGTGGCCGTGGCCACCGAGCTGGGCATGAACCCCGCTCCCGTGGCGTGGGGTGAAACCTACACCGCCATCCAGCAGGGCACCGTCGACGCCGAAGGCAACACCTTCTCGCTGCTGAACGACGCCAAGCACACCGAAGTCCTCAAGTACGCCATGGACTCCGAGCACAACTATTCCATGCACATCCTGCTGATGAACAAGAAAAAGTGGGACAGCCTGACCCCCGAACAGCAGCAGATCATCACTGAAGCGGCGAAGGAAGCCACCGTATGGCAGCGCGCCGAATCCGTGAAGCTCGAAAAGAAGGCTTGGGACGCGTTCAAGGCCAAGGGCATCGAAATCACGATGCTGACGCCCGAACAGCGCAAGGAACTGTATGACAGGACCGCTCCCGTGCGTGAACAGTTCGCCAAGGAAATCCCGGCCGAATTGCTGCAGCTGATCGCCGATACCCAGAAGTAAGTCCTTTGATGCTCGGCCTGCGGCATGTTCTTGCCGCAGGCCGGCTCTTTTTCTCTTACACCACAGGAATCTCGCATGGAAAAGACCAACGCTTCCAAGCAGGGCGTACTGCACTGGCTCGACGAAAACTTTGAGAAGATGTTCCTCGTCACCGGCCTGCTGTCCATTACCCTGTTCATCACATGGCAGGTTATTTACCGTTACATCATCACGCAGTTCATTGAGCGCGCCGGTGCCGCCGTATGGACTGAAGAGCTTTCCCGCTACATCTTTATTTGGATTTCCTACCTCGCCCTGAGCGTCGCCATCAAAAAGCGTTCGTCCATCCGGGTGGACATGCTCTACGATCATCTGCCCCCGCGCTTGCAGCAGATCAGCTGGATCGTGGTCGAGGTGCTGTTCTTCATCCTGACGGCCACCATCGCCTACTACGGCTGGGGCCAGATCGAACGGCTGCAGGAATACCCGCAGCATACTACGGCCCTGCGCATCCCCTTCCTCATCCCTTATCTGATCCTGCCTTTCGGCTTCGGGCTCATGTGTTTCCGCCTGCTCCAGTCTCTCTACAAGCAGGTCAAGGTTTGCGGGTTGGTGGATACCCTGATCGGCCTCATAGCGGTTTTCGTCATCGCTTCGCCGGTCATTTTCTGTGACTACATCGAACCGCTGCCCGCGTTGTTCGGTTATTTCATCGTGCTGTGCGCCATCGGCGTGCCCGTGGCCATCAGCCTCGGCCTGTCCACGCTGGCGACCATCATCTGCGCGGACACCCTCCCTATCGAATACATGGCTCAGGTGGCCTTTACGTCCATCGACAGCTTCCCCATTATGGCTATCCCGTTCTTTATCGCGGCGGGTGTATTCATGGGCGCGGGCGGGCTTTCCCACCGTCTGCTGTCCCTTGCTGACGAAATCGTCGGCGGCACCTATGGCGGTATCGGCCTCACCGCCATTGTGACCTGCATGTTCTTCGGCGCGATCTCCGGTTCCGGCCCCGCCACCGTGGCGGCCATCGGCGCGCTCACCATCCCCGCGATGGTGGAGCGCGGTTACGACAAGTATTTTTCCGCCGCCCTCGTTGCGGCCGCCGGTTGCGTGGGCGTCATGATCCCCCCGAGCAACCCCTTTGTGGTGTACGGCATTTCCGCGCAGGTCTCCATCGGCGACCTGTTCATGAGCGGTATCGTGCCCGGCATCATGGTGGGCATCGTGCTTATGAGCTACTGTTATTGGTATTCCCGCAAGAAGGGGTGGCGCGGTCAGGAAAAGGTCCGCAATGCACGGACCCTAATGCACGCGGCTTGGGACGCCAAGTGGGCGCTCATGGTTCCGGTCATCGTGCTCGGTGGCATCTACGGCGGCATCATGACCCCGACCGAAGCCGCGGCCATCGCCGCCTTCTACGGTCTGATCGTGGGCCTGTTCCTGTATAAGGAAATGGATTTCAAGTGCCTTATCAACTCGTGCATTGAGTCCTGCGAGACTTCCGCCGTCATTATCGTGCTGATGGCCATGGCGACCCTGTTCGGGAACATCATGACCATCGAAGACGTGCCCGGCACTGTGGCCCGGGCCATCCTGAGCTTCTCCGAGAACAAGATCGTCATCCTGATGCTCATCAACGTGCTCCTGCTCATCGTCGGCACGTTCATGGAAGCGTTGGCGGCTATCGTTATCCTCGTTCCCATCCTGCTGCCCATCGTGACGGGCGTGGGCGTATCGCCGCTGCACTTCGGCGTCATCATTGTGGTCAACCTTGCCATCGGCTTCATCACGCCGCCCGTGGGTGTAAACCTCTTCGTGGCCAGCGGCGTCGCCAAGGCGAAGCTCGAGAACATCGCCAGTCAGGCTCTGCCCATGATCGCCCTGATGCTTATCGTCCTGCTCATTTGTACCTATATCCCTGAAGTTCCGCTGATTCTGGTGGGCGGCCCCCACTAAGCGTTTCTCTGGCAGTTTTACCTGTGGAAAAAGGGAGTCCCTTGCGGGGGCTCCCTTTTTTTGTGCGTGGAGGGGGGAGGAGAGGGAGAGCGGGGGAGGGAAACTTTCTGAGAGAAGCTTCCCTCTTCCCTACCCCGGCCCCCTCCTATCTCCTTTCAAAGGCTTTTGACTGGTGGGGAGGCCGCGCGACGGGAGTTCGGTTCAGCGGAAAGGAAGAAGAGCAGGGGGATACACGGAAAATGGAACAGTTCCGTTTTGAAATGTTCCAAGGCCGAGAACCCCGTTCTCCATGAAATGTGTCTTTGAAGAGAAAGGGGCTTCAAGGGATGCGGGGGAAGGGATTCGGTAAGTATAAACGCTTGGCGGAAAGAGAGGGGCGCACTGGCGGAGTTGGGGAAGGGAGGGAAAGCGTGGGGGGCTCCCCCTTCCTTCAGAAGGCTTTTCTCTCCTTTCCCCGATGCTCCGCCCATTCAAAATCAATCGAGGCTATTTTCCGGCCTTGGCGTTGGGGAAGAAGAGTTGCTTGCCTTCAAGCTGGAAGCTGGCGATGGCCTTCTGGGTATTGGGGCTGATCCACCAGTTGATGAACTTCTTGGCGGCTTCCTGCTTGACCTTCGGGCACTTGGCGGGGTTGACCATCATGACGCTGTACTGGTTCAGGAGGGCCTTGTCGCCTTCGACGAGGATCTTCAGGGGCGCATCGCCCTTGGCGGCGGCATTGTACTTGATGTAGGTGCCGCGGTCGGTCACGGTGTAGCCGTCTTTTTCGGCGGCGATGCGGATGGTGGCCATCATGCCCTGACCGGCGTCAATGTACCACGTGGCGTCCTTGCCGGGCACTTCCATGCCGGCGACTTTCCACAGCTGCTTTTCGGTGTTGTGCGTGCCGGAGTTGTCGCCGCGGCTCACGAAGGGGATCTTCTTTTCGGCGAAGGTCTTCAGGGCGGTGGGGATGTCTTTGCCCTTGACGCCGGCCGGGTCGGCGGCGGGTCCGATCAGCACGAAGTCGTTGTACATCACCTGATGGCGGTCCACGCCGAAACCGTCGGCCACGAACTTTTCCTCAAGGGCGGGGGCGTGTACGAGCAGCACGTCGACGTCGCAGTCCTTGCCGTGGGCGAGGGCTTTGCCCGTGCCTACGGAAATCCATTTCAGATCGATGCCCGTGTCCTTTTTGAAGATGGGCTGGAGATATTCCAGAAGGCCGGTGTCCTGCGTGCTGGTGGTGGTCGCCATCATCAAGGTTTCGGCGTTGGCCATCTGGGGCAGCAGCAGAAGGGAAAGGACGAGGAAAGCTCTGAGCAGACGCATTGAAAAACGCTCCTTACAAAAGGTTGTGCCTTACGGCAGACACGAATTTGAACATAATCGTTCCGAGTATGCTCCGCCTTGCATATAAAATCAAGGAGGGTGCGTAACGGGATTGCCAAGTTTGGCAAATAGGGTAGAAATCGGCGACCGATTGCCCGGCTTGACAGAATCCATATCAATTGAGTAGGGAAGTCGGCGTACCTTTATCGCCGCGAAGGAGTGTTTCCCGTGCCCATTAAGATTCCTGAAGATTTGCCTGCCCGCCCGATACTGGAAGGCGAAAACATTTTTGTCATGACGGAAGGCCGCGCCAACCGTCAGGACATCCGGCCTCTGGAGATTGCCATCGTTAACCTGATGCCGACCAAGATCGCCACGGAAACGCAGTTGCTGCGCCTGCTCGGCAATACGCCCCTGCAAGTGAACGTGACGCTTCTGCGGGCTGAGGGGCACGAATCCAAAAATACCGCGCCGCAGCATCTTGAGCGTTTCTATAAGACGTTTTCTCAGGTGCGCGACAGCTCGTTCGACGGCATGATCATCACCGGCGCGCCGGTGGAACAGCTCGCCTTTGAGGAAGTGGACTACTGGGACGAGCTCGTCGGCATCATGGACTATGCGAAAAAGCACGTGCACGCTACGTTGTATATATGTTGGGGCGCGCAAGCGGGTCTGTACCATCATTACGGCATCCCGAAGTACGGGCTTCCGCGCAAGCTTTCCGGTATTTTCAACCACACCATCAATGATCCCACGAATCAGCTGTTCCGGGGATTCGACGATGTGTTCCATGCGCCGCATTCCCGGCACACTGAAGTCCGGGGCGAAGACATTGCCAAGATCCCCTCGCTGGAGATTCTGGCCGAGTCGGATGAGGCCGGGGTGCTTGTGGCCGGTACGCTCGACGGGCGGAGCATGTTCATCACAGGGCATCTTGAGTACGACCGGGATACGCTGGATGCGGAGTATCGGCGGGATGTGGCCAAGGGGATGGAGATCGCGCCTCCGGCACATTATTACCCCGGTGACGATGCGACACGGCCCCCGCTGGTCAGCTGGCGGGCCCATGCCCATTTGTTCTATTCCAACTGGTTGAACTATTGCGTGTATCAGGCGACGCCATACCGCCTTGACGATATCCCCACAGACAGGGATTAAGTCCGCCCTCGGAAAAAAACGGGGCCGTCACGCTGGGGTACGGGATAGGCTTGACGCGTCGGCGTCCCATATGCGGAATCAGTGAAAGGCACTGCGCGGAGTGTTTCCGAGCCGGGGGCTCCGGGGGCGGCTGGGGATGCGGAAACGGCTTTCAGGCCGGGACGCATCCGAAGCCATTTGAGGAATAGGTACGGAGATCCTCTCCAAGGGGAGGATGCCGTCCGGTATGCGCGGGGGCCCGGGGAGGGCCGCCTCAGGACATTTTCCCGAAACGACGGTTCCGGCCTTGTGCCGGGTACGGAGGACAATAATGCCTATCCGTTTTGAAACGCTCGCCGTTCATGGCGGGCAACATCCTGATCCTACGACGCTGTCGAGGGGAGTCCCGGTCTACCGGACCAGCAGCTACCTCTTCAAGAGCGCGGAGCACGCCGCCAAACTTTTTGGCCTTGCCGAACAGGGGAATGTCTACGGGCGGCTCGGCAACCCCACGCAGGCCATGCTGGAAGAACGTATGAGCCTGTTGGAGGGCGGTGTCGGGGCGTTGGCTTCGGCGTCGGGTACGTCCGCCATTTTTTCGACGATCGTCAATCTGGCGAAGCAGGGGGACGAAATCGTCTCAGCGAACAACCTGTACGGCGGAACGTTCACCCTGTTCAACGACATCCTGCCCCAGTTCGGGATCACCACACGCTTCGTGAAGCCGCAGGATTTTGACAAGATGGAAGCCGCCGTCAACGGGCGGACGCGCGCCTTGTACGTGGAGGCCATCGGCAACCCCGCGCTGGACGTCGCGGATCTGGATGCGGTATCTGCCATCGCCAAGCGGCATGGGCTGCCCCTGGTTGTGGACGCGACCTTCGCCACGCCGTATCTGCTTCGGCCTTTTGAGCATGGTGCTGATATTGTAGTGCACTCATTGACGAAATGGCTTGGGGGGCACGGCACGGCTCTCGGCGGCATCGTCGTGGACGGCGGCACATTTGACTGGACGGACAGCCGTTTCTCTCTGTACGTCGAGCCCGATGCCAGTTATCATTACTTGCGATGGGGATATGATCTGCCGGAAGGGTATCCGCCGTTCATCACGCGGATGCGGCTGGTCCCCCTGCGGAATCTTGGGGCCTGCATTGCGCCGGACAATGCGTGGATGATCCTGCAGGGGCTGGAAACCCTGCCGCTGCGCATGGAGCGGCACTGCGCCAATGCGCTGAAGGTCGCCTATCATCTCAAGCAGCACCCGAAAGTGGCGTGGGTCCGCTACCCGGGGCTGCCCGACGATCCCGCCCATGCCGCGGCTTGCCGTATGCTGCGCAACGGGTTCGGGGGCATGGTCGTTTTCGGGATTCAGGGAGGCCAGCCTGCTGGCCAGCGGTTCATCGAAAAACTCGGCCTCTTTTCGCATCTCGCCAACGTGGGCGATGCCAAGAGCCTTGCGCTCCATCCAGCGAGCACAAGTCACGCGCAGCTCAGCGAAGAACAGCAGCGTGACGCGGGATTGCCGCCGGAACTGATCCGGTTGTCCATCGGTATCGAACACATCGACGACATTCTTGAGGATCTCGATCAGGCTCTTGGAGAGATCTGAGCCGATCCGGAGGGTGTGGTCCTTTAGGGGGAAAGCATGCGTTATTCGACTCGCACCCGATACGGGCTCCGTTTTTTGATCAATTTGGCGGGACGGCCTGCGGGGGCCTGTGTCCAGTTGGCGGAAATCGCCCGCGAGGAAGGCGTTTCCGTCAAGTATCTCGAGCAGATCGTACGCGTCTTGCGCCCTGCGGGCATTTTGCGTTCCGCACGCGGGGCCAAGGGCGGCTATGCGCTTGCGAAATCCCCGGACGCCATCCGTATGGACGAGGTCTTCGAGCGTTTGGAAGGGCACATCTCTCCGGTGGAATGCCTGCACGGGGCAAAAAGCTGCGAACGGGAAGGCGTCTGCCCCACAAGATGGTTCTGGCGGGAGCTGGATGATCACATGCGGATGTTTCTCAAGGGCATGACGCTCGCCCGTTTTGTCGAGCGGGAACGGGCCCTGAAAACGGAAAAAGGTACTTTTCCTGTGGATATGGATGGTCCGGCGTGCTTTCATGCGTTGCATCGGACGCCGCCGGAGGGCGGGGGGAACGCATGACGGAGCGGAAAATGAAAGACGGATTCTGGATGCTGCTGTGCGCGGCCTGTCTCTTGCTGTCGGCGCGGTCCGTGCAGGCGCGGGAACTGACGGCGTTGGATATTTTTGCCCAGTTGCCGATCACCTTGTTTGAAAACACGCCGGAAGGCCTTTCCGAAGATGAAAAGCTCCGGCTGATCGAGCAGGGGGCAAGCGAATTTTGGGAGGTGGAGCGGTTCGACGCCGATCGCCTCGTACTGGTATCGCGGCCTTTTGGCGAGACGCGGGTGGGGCTGCGTGTCTTCCGGGGAGGGGACAGGCTGCTTGCCGCACTAGGGACGGACGGGGGCGCCATGTGCGCCCTTGAGCTCTGGCAGGAAGACGCCACCGGTGGATTCGTGCCGGCCAATCCGCCGGATGACCCGCAGCTTTCCGATTTTTTGGCCTCAGGGCAGCGGCTTGCGGCGGATGTTTCCCCGGCGTTCATGTTCTGCCTTGAAGATGACGGATTGGATGTACGGCCGCTCTTCTGGGGGCCTGCGGGCCTCGTCGACGTGCCTGTAGCCAAATCTGTGCGTTATATCTGGAAGTCGGGGGCGTTTGAAAAAACGGTGTCCGGCAAGCCCGAATAGCTTGTGCTGCGGGGATTTCCGTACTTGCCAAGCTTGGATAGACGCTATAGTATATGGATTTTGTGGCCCTAGCCGTAATTATGGGCCTTCTTTCACTATGTCTTTAACCCCTTTTTGCCCCAGGAGGCCTCATGTTTGCTTCTGTTGCTCATGCGATGGGTACGGCCGGTGCCGGTCAGGCTGGCGGCGCTGACGCCCTCATGCAGTTTGTTCCTCTTATCGCCATGCTCGCCATCTTCTACTTCCTGCTCATCCGTCCCCAGCAGAAACGCGCCAAGCAGCATAAAGCCATGCTGGAAGCTCTGAAGAAGGGTGATCAGGTCCTGACCACCGGCGGCCTCGTGGGCCGTGTCGTGGACATCGACGGCGACATCCTCTCCATTGATCTCGGCAGCACCACGGTAAGCCTCGGCCGCGCCTATGTCGTGAGCGTGATGGATCCCCGTTCCAAGGCCGTGAAGGAAGAGAAGTAGGTTCTTTTGCTTTGCCGGCAGACATGCGTTCCGTCGATCCCGGCGGGCGTATGTCTGCCTTTCTTCATTTTATGCGCGGAGCGTTCCGCGCCGTATGGCCTCATCGGGGAAAACAGGGGCCGTACGCATAACGACAGTGCAGATCCGGCCGGGGGGCGGGCGGATGGGCCGAATCTGATGCTCTCAGGGGAACACCATGAAATCGTTGAGTTGGCGGATAGTCGTCTCGCTGCTGGTTTTGTTGGCCAGCATCGTTTATGTGTTGCCGAGCCTGCCGGGCGTCGGCGGATCGTCTCTGGGCAATCTGCTGCCGGACGCGCGGATAAGCCTCGGGCTTGACTTGAAGGGCGGGATGCACCTGACCCTTGGCGTGGAAGTGGACAAAGCCGTAAGCAATTCCCTTTCGCTGACCGGGCAGGAGCTGCGCGCTCAGGCTTCCGAAAAGGGGATCACCGTCCTGCGCTCGCGCCTGACCCCGGACAATCGCCTTGAATTTTTGCTGCCCAGAGCCGAACAGCGGACCGAGCTCCAGGAGCTGCTCTCCAAAGATTTTCCGCAGCTTGCCGTTGACTCGCCCACACAGGTGGAAGGCGGAGGGCTGCGTTTTACGGCGGCCTTTACGCCCGCCGCCAAAGCGAAGATCGAGGAAATGGCCCTTGATCAGGCTGTCCGCACCATCCGCAACCGTATCGACCAGTTCGGCGTCGCCGAACCGGATATCCGCAAGCAGGCCGATTTCCGCATTCAGATCCAGTTGCCCGGCCTGACCGATTCCAAGCGCGCCATCCAGCTTGTGGGCCAAACCGCCCAGCTGACGTTCCACCTCGTGCGCGACGACGTGAACCCGCAGGGTATCCTGCCTCCCGGTGTGGCCCTGTTCCCCATGGTGACGGTCCGTCCCGACGGTTCCACCTCCGAAAGCATGATCGCGCTGGACAAGGAACCGCTCATGACCGGCGAGGACGTGGCTGATGCCCGTCCCACCTTCGACAACCGCGACAACAAGCCGAGCGTCGGGCTTTCCTTCAACTCGCGCGGCGCGGCCATGTTCGAGCGCATCACCGGCGAGCACATCCATAAGCGTATGGCCATCGTGCTTGACGGCAAGGTGCACAGCGCCCCCACCATCCAGAGCCGCATCGGCGGCGGCAAGGCCAGCATCACCGGCAGTTTCACGCCCACCGAGGCGCAGGACCTTGCCATCGTGCTGCGTGCTGGCTCGCTTCCCGCGCCCGTGACCGTGCTTGAAGAACGCACGGTCGGCCCTTCCCTCGGGAAGGAATCCATCGAGAGCGGCATTTTGGCCGCCGCGGTGGGCGGCATCGCCGTCATGGTCGTGATGCCGTTGTACTATGGGCTGGCCGGGCTGCTGGCCGACGTCATGCTGGTCTTCACGATCACCATGCTCATGGCCGGGCTCGCCGCCTTCGGCGCGACCCTGACCCTGCCGGGCATTGCGGGCATCGTGCTGACCATCGGCATGTCCGTGGACGCCAACGTGCTTATTTTTGAACGTATCCGCGAAGAGATACGGCAAGGCCTGAAACCGCTTGAGGCCGTGGCCGTGGGGTTTGATCGCGCGACCATTTCCATTGTGGACTCCAACCTGACCACCATCATTGCCGCCGCCATCCTGTATCAGTTTGGCACCGGCCCCGTGCGGGGATTCGCCGTAACCTTGAGCCTCGGTATCGTGGCGTCCATGTTTACGGCCATTTTCGTCTCGCGCACGGCGTTTGGGCTCTGGCTTGGTGGAAACGACGGGAAGAAGCTCAGCATCTAGCCGCCCGGCTGGTGCGTATCCGTCGTTGGATGTATCTCGAGCTTTAAGATACGAGGAGTTCTGGCATGAGTCTTCATATATTCAGCAAGCAGACAAAAATAGATTTCGTAGGTATGCGGCATTATGCCTACGGTCTGTCTGCGCTTCTTATTTTGGTGGGGCTGATCACCATTTTTATGAATGGCGGCCTGCGGTATGGCGTCGACTTTGCCGGCGGCGCGGCGGTCCAGCTTCAATTTGAAAAGCCGGTGGCCGACGAAGATATCAAAAAATCGCTGGCCGAGATGGAACTGCCCGGTCTGGCTATCCAGCAGTACGGCGAGGACGGGCGCGATTATCTGGTCCGTTTTTCCACGCCGAACCTGACCAGCGAAGGCATCCGCAGCAATATCCTTTCCTCGCTGGAAAAGAGTTTTGCCGGCAACCCGGCCAGCATCCAGCGTCTGGAGATGGTGGGGCCCAAGGTCGGCGCGGATTTGCGGAATGCGGCGCTTGAGGCCATGTATTTCGCCATCCTGCTGATTACCGTGTACATTTCCGGGCGATTCGAACAGCGCTGGATGATCGCCGCGCTCATGGCGGCGGTTCTCGGTTCGGCCATGTACGTCATGGGCTTCCTCGGGATGGACATGGTATACCGGGTGATCGGTGCCTTGGCGCTGACCTTGCTCATTTCTTGGAAGCTCAAGTTGAATTATGCCCTCGGCGCCATCGTGGGGCTTTTGCACGACGTCCTGATCACCTTGGGGCTGTTGGCGATGATGGGCAAAGAGATCGACCTGAACATCATCGCGGCGCTGATGACGCTCGTGGGCTACTCGCTCAACGACACCATCATCGTGTATGACCGTATCCGCGAAAACCTCCAGAACCAGCCGGAAGACAACCCCGCCCCGTTGGCCGACATCATCAACCTGAGCGTGAACCAGACCCTTGGCCGTACGATCATGACCTCGGCGACGACCCTGATCGCCGCCCTGAGCCTGACTATCCTTGGCGGCGGTGCGATCCACGACTTCGCGCTGACCATGAGCCTCGGCGTGTTTATCGGTACGTTCTCTTCCGTCTTCGTCTCCAACCCGATCCTGCTCCTGCTCGGCGATACCCGCCAGTATATGGTGGCCCGCAAGAAGGTGGAATACGAGCGCCCCGGCGAACACGGGGTCGTGTAAGTTTTTCAAGAGGAGCGGGCGAGGGCGTTTTGAAAAAGTGCTCCCTCCCCGGACCCCCTCCAGCAACACTTTGGCCTTATTGAATCCCTGCTCCCAGCTTTCCTGAATGAAAAACGGAGGACGTTTCTGCGTCCTCCGTTTTTTGTCGTCTGTCTTTCGTCTTTCCCAAACAGGTTAAGGCAAGCGCCGCTATCTCTCCTCAGGCATGACGATAAGGGCGGACGGGTCGGTGTGGATGAGGATGCGGTCGAGCTTGGGTGCGCAGGTGCGGAGGCGGCGTTCCATGTCCGTGGCGACATCGTGGGCGGCGGCAAGGGACAGATCGCCGTCGATGATGCAGTGGAAGCTGACCAGCGGCGTCCCGCCCATATGCGTCAGGCGCAGGTCGTGCACATTGGACACCATCGGAAATTCCGGGAGTATGCTGTCCACGGCGGCGCGCACATAATGGAGATCCGCGTCGAAGGGCAGGGCGTTTTCCGGAGCGCAGAGGCGATCTTCCGGCTCGATGTGCGTTTCGATGCGGGTTGTGTTGAGGCGCTTGCCGAGGGCTTTCTCGAACATCACGACGTATTCGTGGGCTTCGCGCAGCGTCATATCCGGAGACGCCTCCACATGCAGAAACACGAGGAGCCCTCCGCTCTGTTCGGAAAGGATCAGGTTGTGGACGGAAAGCTTGTGCGCGGCGGCAACCGTGCGGACGAGCTGGAGCATACTTTCCGTTTCTTCCTGCGCGGGTTCGACGTGTACGGTAATATCGGCGGAGGGTACGATTTCGTGCGCGATGTCCTCAATCACGCAGGATACGTCGTGTGCGGCGTCGAGGCGCAGGGTGGCGGGGGCTTCGACCGTGATGTCCATAAACACGTCGGCACCGCTTTCGCGCACGCGCAGGCGGCGCACCCGGCAGAGGGGGAGCTGCTTGGCGAGAGCCTGTTCCAGGGCCTCGGAATGTTCCTTGCCGCCCCCGTCAAGCAGCATGGTCACGGCCCGGCGGGAGAGCCGGAAGCCCACAACGACGACGATGCCCGAAACGAACAGCGCGGCGATGGCGTCCGCCATATGCAAAATGCCCCGGAAAGGGCTGTCCGCCGGAAGGTATTCGCTGGCCTGCACGCAAAGCAGGCCGACGAGCACGACTCCGGAGGACCAGATGTCCGTGGTGAAATGCAGGGCGTCGGCTTCCAGCGCCTGGCTTTTGTGCTTTTGGGCGACGCGGCGGAGCATGGCGGCCCGGTTGACGTCCACGAGCAGGGAAATGAGGATGATGATCACGCCCCACCATGACGGGGTGATTTCGGGGGCGTCGAAGAAGAGCCGGTTGACGGCTTCGTGCACGATCCAGCCGCAGGTGACGAGCAGCAGGACCGTTTCCGCCAGCGCGGAAAGGTTTTCGATCTTGCCGTAGCCATAGGGATGGGTTTCGTCCGCGGGGCGGGCCGCGACGCGGACGGCGAAGAAGGTGATGCCCGCGGCTACAAGGTCAAGGCTGCTGTGCAGGGCCTCGGAAAGGATACCGAGGCTGTTGGTGGCGAGCCCGGCTCCGAGCTTGATGAGCGTCAGGAACAGCGCCCAGAACAAAGACGAGAGGGCCGCGTGTTGTTTTTCGGAATGCGCTTCGTGGTGCGCGGTTTCGGTAGTCATGAAAACACTCCGGGGAAATGGCCGCCCCTTTGCGGCCGTTCACGGAAAGAGCGTTAGGGCGTCAGCTCAGTACGCCGTGCTCATAAAGGATTTTCAGGCCGATGCCGATAAGGACGCAACCGCCCACAAGTTCGGCGCGTCGGCCAAAAATGTCCGCATGTGCGAGCCCTTTTCCCGCCAGCAGGCCAAGGGCCGTGATGACGGCACAGACCACGCCGATCAGGGTGGACGGCCCCCATACGTTTATGTTGAGGAGAGAGAAGGAAAGCCCCACGGCCAGGGCGTCGATACTGGTCGCCACCGCGAGGATGAGCAGCTTGCGTCCTTTGGTGGGATCAACTGAACAGCTTTCCCCGTCTTCGGAATCGTCTCCGCCGCCCCGGATCATGTTGCCGCCGATCCATGCCAGCAGCGCGAAGGCGATCCAGTGATCCCACGATTCGATGAATCCGCGCACGGTCAAGCCAAGGGCCCATCCGATCACGGGCATCAGGAACTGGAAAAAGCCGAACGTCAGCGAAAGGCGCAAAAAATGCACGGCCGTCACCCGTTTGAGGGCGCAGCCCGCACAGACCGACACGGCGAAAGCATCCATGGCCAGTGCAACGGCAATGGCGAACAGTTCTGGGAAACTCATAGGGTGTTATGGGGGTTAAGGTTATGGGCGTCAAAACCGATCCGGTTGTTGTGAGGCCTTCGGCTCTTGCTGTCAACCTTTTGCGGAGAGGTGGATAGAATACCGGGGGAGGGAAGGGGGAAACGTTCTTCAGAACGTTTCCCCCTTCCCTCCCCGACCCCCTCCTTTCCCCTTTCAAAGACTTTCGATTGGTGGGGAGGCTGCGCGGTGGGCGTCCCGTTATGTGGAAGTATTAGCAAGGCCGGTTGGGTGTATGTAGCTGCGGAGAGAATTTATTTTAAATTCTGAACGGTTTCGTCTAACCGTTTGATGAATAAACATTTAACGGAGTATCTGAAAAGTAATGGTAACGACTAGGAAACCGTGCGATTTTCAGCGTTTTGCGGTGTTTTACTATCAAATAACTCTTTCAGGTGCAAAGATACGACAAATCTTTGATATAGTATCCAATACAAACAGTATTCGCCATTTTTTGCCTTTCGATATATACCTATTTGCTTATGCCGTTATTTTTTGCAGATTTGGATAAAAAAGGAAAGGCAAAATTCAGGAAGCATTGAAATTCTTTACTTTAGTTAGTGCAAAAATCGAATAATTTATTGTAACTTTGCAGCGGATTCGGTGTGCATATAATACCATCCCAATTAAGATAAGTCGCAACATATATAGTGGTTTTCAATATGATTATGAACAATTGTACAATATTAACAGGTAAAAACACCGTTAATATTGCATATCATAAACCTTGGTAATTTTTCCACATTCAAATCTAATTAATTCGATTTGAATGTCATTGTCTTTGTAATCCGGCATGCTATTTCAGGCTTGTCGAGAGATTTTTTGTGCTATAAAATCAAGAAACATTCAAAAGATAAAAGGAAAAATTCAAATGGAAAAAATCAGAAATTGGAAACAAGATTTCTATACAATATGGGCGGGGCAAGCTGTGTCCCTGATAACAAGTGGGGTTCTTCAAATGGCCATCATCTGGCATCTGACAAATACAACAGGGTCTGCGATGGTGTTGTCAATGGCGACCTTGGTTGGGTTTCTACCTCAAGCGGTTTTAGGTTCTGCAATCGGAGTACTTGTTGACCGCTGGAACCGGAAAATGGTCATGATTGGTGCAGATGTCATCATAGCTTGTGCTGGACTGGTACTTACCGTAATTTCCCTGTCAGCGGAACTACCTGTATGGATAGTAATGCTCATCCTCTTCATTAGAAGCGTTGGCACTGCATTCCATTCCCCTGCGTTAAGTGCGGTAACACCTCTTTTAGTGCCTGAAGAACAGTTAGTCAAATGTGCCGGCTACACCCAGTCCATCCAATCGGCAAGTTTCATCCTAAGTCCGGCAATTGCCGCTTTTCTCTATGCAAAATGGGGGTTGAATTCTGCGGTTGCCCTTGACGTATTCGGAGCAATAATTGCCTGTATCACTGTTGCAATGGTTCACATCCCAAAACAACCGATTGAAGCGCTGCAGCAAGAAAACTTTTTCACCGAACTGCGCATTGGCTATAACGCAATACGACAAAATAAAGCTCTTTTCACATTGCTTTGGATAGGAGCAATCAATATGTTCATTTATATGCCAATCAATGCGCTATTTCCGCTGATGAGTATGAATTATTTCGAGGGAAGTACCTTGCATGCTTCCGTGGTGGAAATTGTTTTTGCAGTTGGTATGTTGTTGGGCGGACTTCTATTGGGCGCATGGGGAGGTTTCAAAAAGCGCATGGCAAATATCATCGGCTCTATCTTTCTTGTGGGAGTGTCATTGACTGTTTCCGGCTTGCTACCAACCAATGGTTTTATGATATTTGCGATATGTTGTACGTTGATGGGCTTTTCTGCCCCATTCTATAATGGAGTACAGACCGCGCTATTTCAAGAACAGATACAACCCGAGTATTTAGGGCGTGTTTTCGGACTTCTTGGCAGCATCATGTCGTTTGCCATGCCGCTTGGGTTGGTAGTGTCGGGTGCATTTGCAGACCAAATCGGGGTAAACCGTTGGTTTTTGTTCTCAGGTATGGCTATTCTGCTTCTCGCTATAATAGCCTTATGTCTTCCACAACTTAGAAAGGTCGACAATCAAAAACAAAAATCATGATTTATGAAACGTAACTAAATCTAAACAGCAATAAGCCTCTGATAGGGAAATACGATTATCGGAGGCTTATTGCAATCTGTTTTAACTACTTATGTAATTCCTCTACTTTTCCTTTGTGGTTGAATTGGCTGTCGTATGCTCTGCCGTAGCCTGTCGAACTGTTCCCTGAACCATTCGCCTATGGGCTGGCGGTTGATTACGAGTGTCAGTTTAGACTTGTCCGCAGGGTCTTTCACCACTTGAAAGCCTGCTCTTTCTGTCGTAAAACTCCGATTATGTTCCTCCGAATAAAGTTTGCCCTCGTATATCAAAGGCTTACCATAAGTCAATGTCGTGGTCTGCCTTTCATTGAACCCGACAAGGCGGCACAGGCTCTCTATTCTCATAATTTCCTTTGCCATAGGAAACCATGCACACAGCTTTTCGATAATGCGTTTCAAACCTGATACTTCATCTTTGTGTCTGACACTTTTTTCCGCCATCTCCTTACGGTGATTCTGCTGTATTTCCAACAACTGGCGGTTGTGCTCGGTTTGCATCGTGTGTATGCGGTTTTGCAGTATCTCAATGGTTTCCTCATGGGTGGCAACTTCCCGATACAGGGCGGTGTTCTCCCTTTCCAAAGTCTTGACCTTGTTGCTCCCGAAAAGAGAACCGACACTTTCAGCTATGTTGGTCGCTGCGGTGGTGGCTGCACCTTTCAGTTTCTCGGTCTGTACCTCTTTCTTGGCTTGTCTGAGTTCCTGTTCGGTTTCGGTTTTCTGCTCCTGTAACCGCTTGTTTTCTGCATCAAGGGCAGCGTTCTTTTTCTGTATGTCCCGATAATACTGTGTCGTGGTGGTGTGCCGTGCTTCGGAACCTCGCACACCTCGCTGTAATCCGTATTTAGCCATAACCCTTGCATAATTGTCGTGGTACGCAATCAAGGTCTGACGGTTGAACAGGTCATCGGCACACAAACGGACGGTATTTGCTTTCTTGTGATACTTCCGTTTGCCGTCTTCCTGCTCTTTCTTGGCTTTGCGCCTTTCACCTGTCACGATGGGAACAATGGCTGCATGGATATGCGGTGTCTTCTCGTCCATGTGAAGATGGGCGGCAACCACGTTCTCCCTGCCGAATGTGGCTTGCAGCCATTGGATGCTGTCGCTGCACCATTCGTCAAGTCTTCCGTTTTCCTGTATGTCCATCATGTCCTCATGTGTTCCCGACAGAACCACTCGGACTACACGGACTTGGTCATGTGTAATCTTCCGCTTGATGCCTGCCGTGTTCAGCCTGTGGGCAATCGCTTCATCCCTGCCATGAACGCCATCGGGGTATTCTATAAGTACCCTGTTCAGATGCGTTCTTGTCGGGTCTGCGTTTTTAGGTATGATTCTTCTCTCTATA